>ERZ773359.3722-NODE-3722-length-17027-cov-143.453806_pt1 | contig 17027 bp, 14 predicted proteins | sample MGYA00374955_ERZ773359 | MGnify/ENA primary metagenome ERZ773359 (study PRJEB29098, sample SAMN04486028) | biogas fermenter metagenome | study: EMG produced TPA metagenomics assembly of the Biogas fermentation microbial communities from Germany - Plant 4 DNA1... | reverse complement strand
CTTTGCCAATTTTTCTAACAAGCTGAAAAAGGGGTTGTCGGCAGTTGGAGGTAATGGATTATTTTTCCATAATATGGAAGAGGCGCTGGCTGATTATCACCCTGGTGCTTGTTGCCGGGATTTCCAGCGGTATCTTGAGCTTGATGATGACCAAGATCTATGAGGCAAAGACCAGGATTTTGGTGAAAGACCCCCGGAGCAGCAGCGTTTCCTTCCTGGAAGAGCTGGGCAGTATGTCGAAGAACCATATTGCCAACTATGTGGAGATCCTGAAAAGCCGGACACTCCTGCAAGAAACTACGGAACGTCTGGGCCTGCCAACGGATCCCGAAGACGAAAGCTTTAAAAGGCTGCATAAATCTATTTTTGTCCAACCCACCCAAGGGACGGATATCATTGAGATCCGGGTGGAATCGCCGGACCCAGCCGAAGCAGTGCGAGTTGCCAACATGCTTGTGGATACCTTCATCTCCCGCAATCTCCACGGCAACCGGCAGGAGGCCCAGAGCGCCCGGGTCTTCATTGATGAGCAGACCAAAAAAGTCCGTGCTGATCTGGAAGCCTCGGAGATCAAGTTGGAAGCCTTCAAGAAGGCCAATAATATCATGGATCCCGTGGGCGAGGCGGCAGAGATGGTAAAACAACTGGCTTCACTTGACCAACAGTTGGCCGCCACCCAGGTGCAATTGGATGAGGCCAATGCCATGTTGGAGGGGATCCGTGCCCACCTGGGCTCGGAGAAGGAGTATGTCACCGCCACCCAGACTATTAATACCAACCCCATTGTATTGGAATACCGGAAACACCTGGCCGAACTGGAGATGGAGCTGGCGGCGGCTTCGGAGAAGTATACCAACCGCCATCCGGTGGTGCTTTCCCTCCAGGCCCAGATCAATGAAGTCAAACAATTGATGAGTGCTGAGGCGGCTAAGGTCCTGGAGAGTGAGACGGTGGCTTTAAACCAGGTCCACCAGCAACTTTACCAGGAACTGTTACATGTTCAGATCCAGCGGATTGCGGCGGAGGAGCGTTGCAAGGCCCTGAAAAAGGTCATAAACACCAAGGAGTTAAGCTTCCGGACCCTGCCGGAGAAGGAGATGCAATTGGCCCGCTTGGTCCGGGAGAAGACCATCTTGGAGAACACCTTTGTTTTGTTGAAGAATAAGGACCAGGAGTTCCGGATTATGGAGAGTATCCAGCTGCCGGATATTGAAGTGATCGACCGGGCCATCCCCGTTAAGGATCCGGTGAAACCCAGGAAATTGTTGAATGTCCTGGTGGCGGTGTTCTTGGCCCTCTTTGCCGGCAGCGGGCTGGCATTTCTGCTGGAGTACATTGATACCTCGGTCAAGAGTGTGGATGAACTGGAAAAACTGCTTGACCTGCCGGTTTTGGGCCGGATTCCCGACGAGGAAACGAACGGGACATCAAAATCCCTGTATAACGGAGTATTTCGCCATACGTCTTCCAAATCGACCGGGCATAGGGGGTGGCACGGATGAGTGAAGGCCCGAAGTTAATCACACATTCGGATCCCAAGTCACCGATTTCGGAGGCTTACCGGATCCTGCGGACCAACATTCAGTTTGCCGGATTGGATAAGCCATTGAAGCGGGTGGCCATCACCAGCAGTATCCCGGGGGAGGGCAAGTCCACCACCATGGCCAACTTGGGCGTGACCATGGCGCAAGCCGGTACTAAAGTGATCATTGTCAATGCGGATCTGCGCCGGCCTTCCATTGGCAAGCTGTTTGGGTTAAGCGAGCATATCGGTTTGACCACGGTCTTAATGGGCCGGGTCAGCCTGGATGAGGTCATTATGCCGACGGCCGTCCCCAATCTGTTTGTGCTGCCGAGCGGGCCGATTCCCCCCAATCCCTCCGAACTTTTGGGCTCTCAAGCCATGGCCAATCTTTTGGCAGAGTTGGACAAGAAGGCCGACATCGTCCTGATTGACTGCCCGCCGGTGATTGCCGTGGCTGATACGGCCATTCTGGCTCCGAAGGTGGATGGGATCATCCTCTTGGCCCGCATTGGTCATGTGCCCAAGGACCTGGTGCTGAAGACCAAGGCCAATCTGGAGGCGGCCAAGGCCCGGATCCTGGGGGTTGTGGCCAGCCGCGTTAAGATCCAAGGCTCCCATAACTATTATTACTACTACTACTCCGAGGACAAAAAGCCGGAGGGTAAAGGGACAAGGTAGCCAAAGATTCCGCAAAAGCCGTCGCTTCTTCGATGGCTTTTCTTATGCCGCCATTATCGGAATTGTACCGACAATTTATGTATACCATATACTTACGCCGCAGACGGAGGAAGAAAGGGAAGCTTGTGGAATAGAAGATAGATTGGCATGAACCGGACGGGGGTGACTTGTACCTTATGTTGGAGTTTAGCAAAAGAACCAATACTTTGGAGCAGACCGAATATAAATACAGTTTGCAAGATGTGGCCGAGCCCCATCTTTACCGGTCGCTTTTCAACTATGATGAAGCGCCGAAGATCCCTTTTAACCACAGGCATGTGCCCATGCGGCCGCCGGAGGAGATCTGGATTACCGACTCCACCTTCCGCGACGGGCAGCAGGCCCGGGAACCATACACTGTGGAACAGATCGTTGACTTGTATAAGATGCTCCACCGCTTGGGCGGGCCCAAAGGGATTATCCGCCAGACCGAGTTTTTCCTCTACAGTGAGAAGGATAAAGAAGCGGTGCGCCGCTGTATGGAACTGGGTTACCGGTATCCCGAGATCACCGGCTGGATCCGCGCTGTTAAACAGGACTTTCAGTTGGTAAAAGAAATGGGACTTAAGGAAACGGGCATCTTGGCCAGTTGCTCTGACTACCATATCTTTAAAAAATTGAAGATGACCCGCAGACAGGCGATGGACCAATTCCTTTCCATTGTCAAAGAAGCCTTGGCCATTGGGATTGTGCCCCGGGTCCACCTGGAGGATGTGACCAGGGCGGATTTTTACGGGTTTGTGGTGCCCTTCTGCATTGAGCTGATGAACCTCTCCCAGGAGAGCGGGATTCCCATTAAGGTCCGGGCCTGCGATACTTTGGGTTTTGGCGTGTCCTATCCCGGCGTGGCCCTGCCCCGGAGTGTACCCGGGATCATCTACGGCCTCTGGCATCATGCTGGAGTCCCCAGTGAACAGTTGGAATGGCACGGCCATAACGATTTTTACAAGGCTGTGGCCAATGCGGGTACGGCTTGGCTTTACGGCTGTTCCGGCGTGAACACCACCCTGCTTGGCATCGGCGAACGGACGGGTAACTGTCCCTTGGAGGCCATGGTCTTTGAGTACGCTGCGCTGCGGGGGACCATGGACGGGATGGAACCGACGGTGATCACCGAGATCGCCGAGTACTACACCAAGGTCATTGGTTACAATATCCCGCCGATGACACCCTTGGTGGGTAAGGAGTTCAACTTTACCCGCGCGGGGATCCATGCCGACGGCTTGCTGAAGGATGAAGAGATCTACAACATCTTTAACACGGAAAAACTCCTGAACCGCCCGGTGGTGGTGGCGGTGAACGAGCATTCCGGCGCGGCGGGCCTGGCCCACTGGGTCAACAGGTATTTCAACCTCAAGGGTGACAAGGCCCTGGATAAAAAGGATCCGCGGCTGTTGCGGGTGAAGGAATGGGTGGATGCCCAGTATGCAGCGGGCCGGAACACCGTCATCGGTGATAATGAGTTGGAGCAGGCCATCAGGCGCTTGGCCCCGGAACTGATGGTGGAGTTAACGGGGAATAAGTAAACGGCGACATATATAGACGGACAAAGCGAGGGTGCAGCAGCCCTCGCTTTGGTTTTTTTGTGGTGTTTTTTTCAGCGCAGGCGGGAGGAGTTGAAGAGCCAGTCCCAGAGGCTGTGGGGACGGCGGCATTCGGCGCAGACCTCCCGTGGCCGCTCTGTCCATTTAAACTCCTTTTCCACGGTCTGGCGGCAAAAGGCGTTGGGTAATAGGCCCGTTTCTGCGCAGACGGACAGCACCACCCGGCGGTGGTCCAGACAATAGCTGACCGGGGCGGTACTGACGGTGAAATCCTCGGTGAACCGGGGACAGGAGGGCGTAGCCAAAAGGCCGGTCCCACGGCAGATGGTAGCGGACACGATTCCGATGGGCCGGGGGAAGTCCCGGGCGGGCAGGGTAGCCCGGATCTGCTGGACAAAAGCCTGCCAGACCGGGGCGGCCACTTTCCCGCCGCCGCCGGGTAGGGGCCGGTTTTCGTCATCGCCGATATAGACCGCAGCCACCAGATCCGGGGTATAGCCCACAAACCAGGCGTCCCGGGCTCCTTGGCTGGTGCCGGTTTTGCCAGCCACGGGAAAGTTGAAGGCTGCACCCACTTGCGGTGCGGTCCCGCCGGGCCCCAGCGCATCTTTGAGGGCAGCGGTGAGCAGGTAACTGAGTTCCGGCGGGACCACGGCGGTCCGGGCCGGGGTATGCTCCCACAGTACCCGGCCCTGCCGGTCCCGGATCCGGCGGATGGCGTAGGGCTTAACGGCTTTCCCGCCGTTGGCGAAGATGCAGTAGGCGCCGGCCAGCTCCAGGGGGCTGACCTCCTGGGCGCCCAGGGCCAAGGAGGGCAGGGGCTTTAGGGGAGCGGTGATGCCGGCCCGGCGGGCCATGCTGATCAGGGTCTCCCGGCCCAGCAGTTCCTGGAGGCGGACCGCCGCCACGTTGCTGGACTTGGCCAGGGCCTCCCGGAGTCGGAGAAAGCCTTGGGGGCCGGTTGGCCGCCCGCGGTCGGTGGGGCTATAGACCCGGCCACCGCTTTTGATGGTCAGGGGGGCGCAGGAGATCTGGGAGGCCAGGGTATAGCCATGTTCCAGGGCGGCTAGGTAGAGAAAGGGTTTGAAGGCCGACCCTGGCTGCCGCCGGGCGTCGGTGGCGCGGTTGAAAGGGGAAAGCTGGTAGTCGGTCCCCCCGACCAGGGCCCGGATCCCGCCGTCCTCCGGGTCTAGCGCCACCAAGGCCCCTTGGGGTTGGGGGACACCCTGGCGGTCTTTGGCGCCTTGGCACAGTTGTCCGCTGAGAGCGGCCTCGGCCGCCTGCTGCCAGCGGGGGTCCAGGGTGGTCTCCAAGCGCAGCTCGTTCCAGTTAATGGTTTCCACCGCTTTACCCAGGCGGGCGGCGGCCTCCTTGCGCACAAAGTCTAAAAAATAGGGGGCAAAGACTCGTAGACTCCGGGGACCGGAGCCTTGCAGGCGCAGGGGTTCCCGGCGGATGGCCGCCGCCTCCGCCCGGCTGATGGCGCCGGTGGCCACCATCCGATGCAGCACCAGGTCGATGCGCTTGTGGGCTGCCGCTTGATTCAGATAGGGGGAGTAAAGGGCGGGGCCCCGCGGCAACCCGGCCAGCAGGGCCAGTTCCTTCCGGTTAAGCTCCGCCGGCTTCCGGCCGAAGTAGGTCCGGGCGGCGGCAGAGACGCCATAGGCCCCGTGGCCGAAGTAGACTTGGTTGAGGTAGGCCTGGAAGATCTGGTCTTTGCTGTAATGCAGTTCCAGGCGTAATGAGAAAAAAGCCTCTTTGATCTTCCGGGCGAAGGTGCGCTCCCGTGAGAGAAAGAGGTTTTTGGCCAATTGTTGCGTTAGCGTGCTGCCGCCTTGGTCGGCCCGGCCCTGCCGGAGGTCGTGGAGGGCCGCCCGGAGCATGCCCCGGGGGCTGAAGCCCTGGTGCTGGTAGAAGTTGTGGTCTTCCACGGCCAAGACTGCTTGTTGCAAAAACGCCGGGATCTCCTGTAATGGAATGGGAATCCGGTACTCCTTTTGCAATCGTCCCAGTTCCCGGCCGTAGCGGTCGTAGACCAGGCAGGCGGCCTCCGGATCCGGCAGCGGCAGCGGCTTGGCAATGACCAGCAGCGCCAAGGCCCCGCAGGCCGCGGCAGCCAGCCAGAGCAGGAGCAGGCAAAGGTGTAACACCCGCCGGAACATGCCAATAATCCCCCAGTGCTTTCATCTTTCATTTTCAACACGAGGAATTTCCCAGGTGAACAGGACTCCCAAAGGTATCTTCCGGCTTCAGGCCATGGCAGGAATGGCCTGGCGCAGCCGGGCCGGGAGCGTGGTTTGGTAGACCCGGTAGTCGAGATCGGGAAAGATATTGTCTTTATATTCCAGATCACTGAGGTAGAACTCATCGATGGCATTGGCGTTGATCTGATCATAGAGGCGCAGGAAGCGGCTGATATGGTCCCGGGTGCGCTTGACCGCATATTCCACCATGGTGCCGGTCTTCATAATAAAGGCCCAATCGCTGCTTTGGGCCAGGAGCAGTTCCCGGGCCGATTGGTTCAGGGCGCGCCGGAGCAGGCCGTCGGCCTCGGGGAAGCGGTTGGCCAGTTCGGTCATGCGCTCGGCGGCCTGGTGCAAGTGGCGGTAGATCCAGTCGTTGCTCCCCTCCAGCCAAACTTCGTTGTAGCCCTTGTAACCCCAGGAGGATTCGGAGGGGGTGGAGACCTGGTTCCGCGGGTAAATGGCAAGATAGTCAATGGGGGAGATCAGTTCGATGTTCTGCTGGTCGTAGGCAATCTTGCGCAGCAGGAAGTCCAGCCATTGCGGGCCCTCAAACCACCAATGGCCGAAGAGTTCCGCATCGTAGGGGGAAACCACGATGGGCCGCCGGTCCATGATCTCCACCAGGTATTCGATCTGCTTCTCCCGGTTAAACATGAAATTACCGGCGTGCACAGCCGCTCGTTCGCGGGCAATCCAGGGGATGTAGGGCTGTTTGTCTGCAGTCTTGCCGGTGATCCGGTGGTACTTGATGCCGGTGTGCACCCGCAGGCCGCTGGGGTGGATGCAAGGCCGGATATAGTCATACTCCAGATCGTAGCCGATATCCCGGTAGAACTCCCGGTAGTAGGGATCGCCCGGGTAACCCTCCTGGGCGCTCCAGACCTGTTTGGAGGATTCCAGGTCCCGGCCGAAGGCGGCCACGCCGGATGGGCAGTAGACTGGGGCGAAGACCCCGTATTTGGGGCGGGGCGAGGCATGGAGGATCCCGTGGGCATCGGTGAAAAAGAAGCGGATGCCGTACTCCCGCAGGATCTCGTCGTCCCCCGGATGGTAGCCGCACTCGGGCAGCCAGATTCCCCGCGGCGGGCGGCCGAAGAAGCGCGTATATTGCTCCACGGCAATCCGGACTTGGGCCCGAACCGCCTCCCTCTGCAGCATCAGGGGGAAGTAGCCGTGGGTGGCCCCGCAAGTGATCAGCTCCAGGTGCCCCTGCTGCTGCAGGCGGCGGAAGGGTGTGATGATATCGCGGCCGTATTTTTCCTCATAAAACCAACGGGCAAAGGCAAAGTTTTCCCGGTACATGAGGGCGGAGTGGTGAAACTCCGGCAGCCAGCGGGTGCGCTCCACCTCCTTCTCGGCCAGCTCCAGCAGGCGGCGGAGGTGGCGGGAGTAGCGCTCCTGCAACAGTGGATCGCTCATCATGGAGAGCAAAGGCGGGGTCAAGGACATGGTGAGGCGGAAGGGAACCCCTTCGCCGGCCAGGGTCTCGAAGACGCGCAGCAAGGGGATGTAGGTCTCGGTCATGGCCTCGAAGAACCATTGCTCCTCCAGGAAATGTTCGTATTCGGGATGGCGTACGAAGGGCAAGTGGGCATGCAGGACCAAGGACAGGTAACCTTTTTTCAAATCATCCTTCCTCCCTCGTCCGGTGATGATAGGTCTGGCGCTCCACCACAGGCGTAATGGTGATGGTTTCGTCGCCCGCGGCGGAGGTGGCCTCCACCGGGATCCGGAATTTGCCGTCGGGCAGGGCCATGCGCAGGGTGAAACTGCCGTCCGGCCTTAAGGCAATGGGTTGACCGTCAATGGTTAGACGGGCATCGGGTTCGGTGGCGCCGAAGACGATCAATTCACAATTGACCACAAGCCAGAACCCCCGCTCTTTTTGGCGGGCGCCAAAGGAAGGACTGCTGATGCTGCTGACCGCGCCGGAGCCAATCTCCCTTTCCAAACGTTTGATCAGGGACTCCACCAGTTCGGCGGAGTTTGACCCCGGTCGGCCCCAGCCGGCCAAGCGGTACAGCTTTCTGAAGTCTTCTTCGATTACCATCCAGTCCCCGTCAATGATGGGTGAGACACTGTCCCTGGGCGTTTTGACCACATTGGACCGGGCCAGGATGACAAAACCCTCACAGGGGTGGAAATAACCCAGATCCACCCGGTAGGCGCGGTCGGGCCCGTTGACATGGATGTACCAACTGCGGGTGGACCCGTCAATGGGAATGTCGAAGAGATGTTTATCCTCACCATCCTTGGTTGCGGCTTCGGTTACCTCATAGACGCGTAAGGTCAGGGGGACGGTTTCCCAATTGCCGAAGAGACTCGTCAAACCTTGGTAGGTGTCGGTGGAATAGTCCCAGTAGGTATAGACCCAGTAGGGATCACGGACCATCAATACGATGCGTGTCTGGTTGTAACTGAAGGGTAGTTCATTGTCATCCCCGGGTCCCACGGTGACCTCGGCGTGGGGAGGGTCCTCCGGACGGGGCTCGATCCATGCGGTGGCTTCCGTTTTGGGGTTTGTTTCCGTTGCCGGTGGAGCGGTGGTGGACTGGAGGATGGTCTGGACCGTTTGTTCATCGACTGTCCCGCGGCCATCCTGAATTTGTTGGACTTCTGCCAGCCCCAGAAGTTCGCTGCGACCCATGTTTTCCAGGTCTTCTATGGTCATCTCAATCCCCCTTTCCTTAATCTTTGCAAATCACTTTAATAATATGGCTGCCCAGAGTTGGAAATATACGAAGGATCATAAGGAGAACTCCCAATAAAACGGGGGAGGAAAACCGGGGACAAGGGCGAAATTCATTTGGCAAAGCAAGAAGGAGGGGTAAGATGCAACAGACGTTAAAAACCTTCATCCTGCTGACAATGGTGTTTTTGGGGGCGATGGCGGCGCTGGCCCGGGCCGAGGGGATCGAACTGGAGCAACGGATGCGTGTTGCCCCCTTTTTAATGGAGGGACTGCTCCAGGTGGCCAGCGGCGATCTGGATGGCGACGGCCTGTGCGAGTTGGTGGTGTTGGGCCGCGATTATACCGAACCCCAAGTGCTGGTCCATGTGTTGAAGGCCGACACTGAAAGCGGTGAGTTGGCACAGGTTTGGCAGAGCCCTAATATTCTGGAAGAAAGGAGCCCGGCCCACCTGGCGGTGGGCGCCTTCCTGACCCAGGGGCGCCGGCTGATCCTGGTGCTGACCAACAACCGGGCGGAGCTTTATGGCTGGGAGGAGAAGCAAGGCTATCGGCGCCAGGCGGCCTACACCCATAATATTGCCCCCGGTGAGGTGACGGCCGGGGACCTAGACGGCGACGGCAGGGACGAGCTGATTGTCGCCCGGGTGGCGAAAACGGGCTTGAAACACTATTACGAACAGTTGCTGGTCTACCGGGTGGAAGAGGATGAACTGGTCCTGCTGAGCGAAGGGCCGGTTCTGGGCAATATTCGCGCCGTGGCCGCCGGGGACCTGGACGGCGACGGCCGGGACGAAGTTTTGGCCGAGGTGGGTAAGGCCAGCGCCGACGGGGAGATCCATATCTACAGCAATGAAGGAGCAAAGTGGGTCCGCCGGGCCGAACCGGTGACGTTGGCGGACGGAGCGGTCTACGGGATGACCGTCACCCGGGGGACGGAGGGCTCCTTTGTCTATACCGCTAGTGAACAGGGTTGTTTGCATATTTTCCGCTGGACCGGCAGTGGGCTGCAAGCGGTGGCGGAGAAAAAAGTTAACTTATCTTTGTACAGTGTGGCGCCGGGGGGATTCTGGGCTGATCACTGGGGACTGGCGCTGCTCTATTACCCCAATGGCCTGTGGGTGTTGGCCGGGCCGGCCAATCCAGGGATCATGGCGCTAGAGGAGGCGCTGGCCGTAAAGACCAAGGTGGACTCCGCAGAACCCGCCCAAGGACTGGTTCCTTCAGAAGGGAGTATGCCCGAAACAGGGGGAGAAGATGCTCCGTTGTCCGTGGGTGGGCAGGCGGAGGCTGTCCCTGCCGGGCCGGACAATCCAGGAGTTGACGGTCCGGGGGAAACGGTGACAGCGCCGGAAGCTGTGCCCCAAAAGTGAGCCCGGGGCCGGCTTGTAAGCTGCCGGGGTACGCCAGAGGCGACTGGGAGCAAGAGTGGGCAAAGACAGGACGGCGGGTCCGCGGCAAAGCGGGCGGGTGGAGCCCCTTGGCACCGGTAGGAACGGCAGGAAGGAAAACAGGAGGAGAACGGAGCAGATAACTGATGAAGAAAAGGGTCTTGGGCATGCTGGCATGCTTGACGCTCTTGGCGCTGAACGTTCCCGCCGCCATGGCGGAGACAGCGGCGTCCGCCGGGGATCTGGTGGGGGAAACAGCGGGGGAACGGGTGATCCCTCTCCGGGTGATGACCTATAATATTCGCTTTGGCAAGGGCTGGGACGAACAATGGGACTTGAAACGGACGGTGTCGGTGATCCGCACGGCCAACCCGGATATCATCGGCCTGCAGGAGGTGGACCGGGAGTGGTCCTCCCGCAGCGAATTTACGGATGTGGTGACCGAACTCGCCTATGAGCTGGGCATGTTCTATACCTTCTCCACGGCCATGGATAAGGCCCCGGGTTTCCCCGGCGGGAAGTTCGGCAATGCGGTCCTGAGCCGCTACCCCATCCTGGAGGTGGTAAATAGGGGCTTGCCCGGCGCCGGGATGGGCCGGAGCATTGCGGGGGTGAAGATCCTCCTGGAGGATGTGCCGGTGAACTTCTTCACCACCCATCTGGGGTTAAGCGTGGAGGATCGGCGCCTGCAAATGGCCAAAATTCTGCAGTTGTTGGAGGAGGCCGCCGGCCCGGTCATTATCACCGGCGATTGGAACGCCACCGCCGACGCGGAGGAGGTGCAGGCTATCGCCGAGTGGTTCCTGGATGTCCAGGCGGTGGTGGGCAAGGAGCACCTGGGGACCTTCCTCAGCAAAAACAGCCTGGAGCGGCCCAGGATCGACTATATCTTTGTCTCCCCCGAGTTTGGCGTAGACAAGGTGGAGATCATTGAGACCATGGCTTCGGACCATTTGCCCGTGGTGGCTGATCTGACCCTGCGGGTAACGGAGGGGGGCGATTGACGGACCGGGCCGTTTGGCACGCTTTATTATCCACCGTAAGGCAGAAAAATAGTTAAAAAGGGGTTAATTTTTCTTTGTAAGAATCCGATATATATTCCGACATGATATGGCCTCGAATCCGTGACATGAAAAGTGCTTGGGCGAAAAAACCGTGACGGAGTGGGGTCCGACTCGAGGAGGGAAATAGATGGCGAAAAATATCGGTATCGATCTAGGATTTGGTTTTGTGAAAGCTACCAATGGCGAAAAAGACATCATTTTTCCCAGTGTCGTGGGGGCCGGACAAGATTTAACCTATCGCTCAGAGCTGACAACCTATGTGGAGCCCATTGAGAACCTAGCGGTTACCATTGATGGTAAGAAATACTTCGTTGGCGACCTGGCAGTCCGGCAAAGTGAGATTGTCAGCCGTTCTTTAGGTGAGAATCACGCCCAGGACAAAAACACCCGGGTGTTGCTCCTGGCCACATTGGCTTTATTCGTCCGAGGCGAGTCGGACGAGTTTAATGTGGTCACCGGTCTGCCGCCCAGCTATTATCTGGCCTACAAGGATTCCCTGGCGGAGATGATCAAAGGATCGCACACCATTATGTTGAATACCGACGGGACGGACAGGAAGAAGAACATCATTGTGCACCAGGTCAGGATTATCCCGCAACCCATGGGGACGATGTTTAACAGCATCTTTGACGCCAGGGGGAACCTGGAGGATAAGGAACTGGCCCGGAACAAGGTGGGTATCATCGACGTGGGCTTTAGGACCACCGATTTTACCGTTGTGGACAAGCTGGAATACATCGATAAACAAAGCTACTCCACGACAACAGGTATGTCCAATGCCTATGCTATTGTTGCCGATTATCTCCGGAATAAGTACCGGATCTATAAGGAGAACTTTGAGCTGGATGAGATCGTGCAGAAAGCCCAGATCAAAGTGGCTGGCAAGGTCGAATCGTTGGAGCAGATTAAAAAGGATGCCTATGAACAGGTCTCCGCTAAGATCTTGACGGAGATGAACTCCATCTGGGATCAGCGGGATCTGGACATTATCCTCTTGTCGGGCGGCGGCGGCAAGGCCTTGGCCGACCACATCCTGCCGGAGTTGATTGCCCCCAATCAGCTGGTGGAGTCCTCCCAGACCGCCAATGTCCACGGCTATTTGAAGCTGGCGCATAAGCTGTTTGGCCTGACGGTGGTGCCGGACAACCGGCCGAAGTTTGGCAACGGTAATGCCGCGGAGACTGGGGCAAGTGCGGCGGGCAGCGGTGAGGCCGCGGCCACTGAGGCGACCGCAGGGGCGGAACAGAGCAATAGCAATGCCCAAGCCCAACCGCAGCAACAGTCAACGCCTAGCCGTTTTGCCAATAACCGGTTCTTTGAGGACCGGAAGGACCGGAGAGCGTAAGTAAGACGAAAAAGAGGGCGGATGCCCTCTTTTTGGTTGGAAAGAGTAAAGTGAAAAGAGTAAAAGGGAAATGATGGGGTGTAAAGAGTAAAGGGTAAACAGTGGAGCGGGATTGGTTGAAATGAAAAGAGCACCGTGCTTTTTGGCAGGTGCTCTATTTAATGCTATTCAGTTGTCAAACGGGCTTAGGCTTCGGGCAAGCCGCGGGTGACGACCATCTCCTTGACATGGGAAGGTTGCAGGACGGACTTGAGATAGTCGATGGCTTTTTGCGTCATGCCGCCGCCGCAGGTGAAGACATCAACTGCGGCATATCCCCTCTCCGGATAAGTATGGATGGAAATATGGCTTTCGGAGAGCAGGAGCAGGCCGGTAAAGCCTTGGGGAAAAAACTTGTGGGCTTCTTCGGCCAAGATGGTCATATTGGCGCTGCGCGCCGCCTGACGAAGACTCTCCATTAGTAGCTCGGGATCATCGAGCTTTTCGAACTGGCACCCCCAGAAGTCCGCCAGCACATGAGCACCTACAGTATCAAAAGTCGGCATTCCCCTCACCTCATCAATGAAGATAAGATTTTTCTGTCTGGTCAGGAAGAACGTTTTGACCCATAAGCGCCCTGATTTCCCTTTACCCGACATTGCTACCAACGGAGCTCTCGGGATATATGTTAGATCAGGACTTATTCTTTTGTTATAAAGATTTGGGGTCTCATCTCCTTAAACCGTTTCACAAAACAGGACCATCATAGCAAAATTTATTTTAAATGTCAATGAGTTTTTGCAAAATGTTTGTGTTGGAAATTCCCGCCTTTATGCTGGGAAGATGATGTATTTTTTGACGGAGGGGATGGAGGTTTTTGGGCTCGGCGCAGGAAAGAGGGCGGGGCCTGAAGCCTGGGTCCCTTCTAGGCGTTTTTGAGCCGGCATACCATCATAGTGGGGTGAGGGTATGCGAAAGGGACGCGGGCTTTTTTTGATTGTTCTCTCCGACCGGCAACTGCTTTTTTTGTACAGTTTGCTGGTGGTGGCCCTTGGCATTGTGCTATGGCTGCAGGCGCCGCCATCAGTGCGGCCGGTGCTGCCCCGGCAACTGGCTGTACCCGGCCGGCGGATCATTATTGATCCGGGCCATGGCGGGCGGGACCCGGGGGCTTTGGGCCGGACGGGCCTAAAGGAGAAGGAGGTTAACCTGGAGATAGCCCTGGCGCTTCACCGCTTGTTTTCGCGGGTGGGGGCTTATACCGTGCTGACGCGGGACGGCGATTATGACTTGGCGGGCCAGGGGGAGATGCGTTTTCGCACCATGAAGGAGCGGGACCTGTGGGAGCGGGTGAGGCTGGCCAACAAGCAGGACGGGGATGTTTATATAAGCATTCATGTGAACAGTTTTCCGCAATCGATTTGGTCGGGGGCGCAGACTTTTTACCAGGAGGGGGAGGAGGAGAGCAAGCGGCTGGCGGTGGCGGTGCAGACCCAATTGGCCCTGCGGCTGGGGCCGAACAGGCGGAAGGCCAAGGCTGCGGACTACCGGGTGCTGAGGAGCACGAAGATGCCGGCGGTCATTGTGGAGGTGGGGTTTATATCTAATCCCCGGGAGGAGCAGTTACTTAGCCAGCCGGAGTATCGGGAGAAGCTGGCGGAGGCCATCTTCTATGGTGTGGTGGATTATCTGTGTGCGCGCCCGGCGGCGCCGGTGCAAAGCGGGGGACGGGTGGGCCATGTCTTCCCGGCGGTACCGCAAAAGCCGTTGGAGCCGGGACAGGTGCGGCTGTATTTTGCGGATCCCAACAATAATGACCTGGCGCTTAGGCCGGAGATCCGGGAGTTGTCGGCGGGGCTGAAGAGCTGGGACCGGGTGGGGCTGATCCGGGCGGTCCTGGCGGAGCTGGGCAAGGGGCCGGGAAAAAACAGCGCCCTTCTGCCGGCAGCCCCGGTGGGGGACTGGGTGAAGAGGGTGAGCTTTAGCCACGGGGTGGCGGTGGTGGACTTAAAGCCGGAGTTTTGCGAGTTTGTCAATGGCGGCGGCGCTTCGGAGCTTTTGGCGGTGTATGCGATTGTGAACACCGTGGCGGAGCTGCCGGAGGTGCAGAAGGTACGGCTGCTGGTGGACGGCCAGGCTGGGATTTTAGGGGACCATGTGGCCTTGGACCGGGATTTTGCCCAGCGGGAGGACTGGATTTTGTGGGAGTGAGGTTGGGGCCAGGAGGCGGGAGTTGTTATATAAAAGAGCCACCCCGGTTGGGTGGCATTATTCTTTCCCTGTGTACTTTAGTTGACTGATGATTGGGCAATTTGTTCGGGGGTAAGCCCGGTGACCTCAAGGATCATCTCCATGGGCAGGCCCTTGGCCAACATTTTTTGGGCAACTTCCAGTTTGCCTTCCAGCTTGCCCTCAAGTTTTCCTTGCTCTTTTCCTGTACTTAAACATTCTTCATATTTTTGCCGAATTACCCTGGATATATTGGATACCATCTTCCTCGCCTCCTCGGGCTCACTGTTTTCCAAGATGGAGAGTACATGGGTTTGTGTGCTCAAATTATTATATATTTTTTCTGATACATAGACAACATGGGTCTTTGCCTACTATTCCGTAGGTAGCAAGTATTTACCGGAATGTAAGGTTTATTTAAACAATTTGTGATAATTAAAAAGGAAAATAGAAAAAGAAGTGGAATGTAAATTTATTGTAAACTTTGTTAATTGGTTTGTTAGACGGTGGAAAAGTGAAAATTATATAGCCGAACAAATGTTTTGTGACAAACATATGTCAGTCGGGGGTGGTATGATGGGGATAGGCTATAAGGCTTTTGACCAAATTAACAAAGATTTGGATAAAGGGATGGAGGAATGAATATACGATGGAGCATGCTGAAAATCAAGCTCCAACGTGGCAACTATTTTGGGCTAAAACAAGTTCGAGAATGGATAAAAACCGAGTATATCATCCATTATTGTGCCACATGTTGGATGTCGCAGCAGTGGCAGCTCTCGTTTGGGATAATTGTATAACACCGATGCTGAGGAAAAGAATTGAATGCTCATTAGGAATTGATGCCCGTACTCAAATAGTTTTTTTGCCGGAGCGCACGATATTGGGAAAGCTAGTCCGGGTTTTCAGAAGAAAAACCCTGTTTTATCGCAAAATTCCGGGCTTCGCTTCTCTAAAAATGCTCAAAACTGTCCTCATGGATTTATTAGCGCGCATATTTTATATGAAGTTCTTGGTTCTACTCCATCTGTCGCTGTTTTAGCCCAAATTACTGGAGGACACCATGGTGTATTTCCTCGTTCCGCTGAACTACAAATGGGTCGCGATATTCTTGGTGACAACGACTGGAAAACTGCCCGAAAAAAATTACTTGAAGAGTTCGCTAATATCGTAGGGTTTGATCTAAACCGTGAGGCACAGTCTAGGAAAGAGATCACGGATTCGGCTGTTGTTCCAATACTTGCTGGCTTTTTTTCCGTAGTAGACTGGATTGGTTCAGATCAGACTTTCTTTCCGTGTACAGCAGAATATGGTACCACAGTCGAAATAAATACATTAGAATACTGGACAAAGGCAAAATGTCAGGCGCAAAAAGCACTTGACTGCTTAGGTTGGTTACCAGCTGTTGCCTTTGCTGATGAGGTTCCATTCAATGTCATGTTTAAAGGTTTTATTCCTAATCCTATTCAATTGTCTGTAATTGAATTGGCATCCAAACAGACCTCTCCTTATCTTATGATTGTTGAAGCACCGATGGGGCAAGGCAAGACCGAAGCTGCACTTTATGCAGCTGATATAGCAATGTGTAGAGGTAATGCACGCGGCATGTATATTGCAATGCCGACACAAGCTACATGTAATGCGATGTTCAAGAGGGTTTTGCATGATTACTTGAAAAAACGCGGTCACCAGGGGAAACTGAATTTACAACTCGTACATGGTGATGCTCTTCTTACGCAAATGGCGGAAGTAAAAGAAGGTGAGATTCAAGAGTACAAACCAAACAGCATAGGTGGAGAAGGGGATGTGGAAGCCCAATCTTGGTTTACTGCAAAGAAACGACCTCTTCTAGCCCCATTTGGCGTTGGTACTATCGATCAAAGTTTGTTGAGTGTTCTTCAAACAAAACATTGGTTTGTTCGTCTTTTCGGACTGGCGGGCAAGGTGGTTATCTTTGACGAAGTCCATGCTTATGACACTTATATGAGCACAATTCTTGAACGGTTGTTACATTGGTTGGCTGAGGTGGATTGTACTGTCGTTTTATTGTCGGCAACACTTCCAGAGTCAAAAAGGAAAGCTCTTACTAAGGCATATTCTGGTCAGGACGAGGTTGAGTACAGACACTATCCGCGAATTACTATAGCTAGACCGCGTCATTATCTCAATGTACAGTCGAATGCCATGCCTGGGTGTACAGAGATTCCGATGAAGGATTCATACACTGTTGATATACAATTTGCCGAGTCTGTAAAATAGTTTGTGCTTTTAGCCTTTCCAAAGAAAATATATAATGAA
>ERZ773359.3715-NODE-3715-length-17052-cov-4.405366_pt1 | contig 17052 bp, 15 predicted proteins | sample MGYA00374955_ERZ773359 | MGnify/ENA primary metagenome ERZ773359 (study PRJEB29098, sample SAMN04486028) | biogas fermenter metagenome | study: EMG produced TPA metagenomics assembly of the Biogas fermentation microbial communities from Germany - Plant 4 DNA1... | reverse complement strand
GAGAAGCATGAAATACTGTTTATTGGCGAGGATGGCCTCAGCGCCTTAATAGATGGCTCAAATTTAGATGGCTGTCACATTTTGTTGTCTGAAAATGGCTGGGAGGCGATTAATCTTTTACATCCTGTCAGCAGCAATGTAAAAAGATTGAAGGAAATAATTATTATTGCCCCTGATGCACCATTAAATTTTGGCGTTAACATTATTTCCCAGACAGAAAATTTGGCTTATTTTACCCCCGGTCAACTTTATAAAGAGACCGGAGTACAGATGCCCTATTTTGAAGGGACTTCCACCGTTACCAATGACGGAGGCCAAAACAGTGTTTCTATTTTTACCAGGCGGCAGCTTTATCCTCTACGTGATTTAGTTGATTTTTCGGAGGCGGAGCAGTTTGTTGTAATGGGAGCAAAAGGTGAAACGCTCTATACTTCTGACCCCGGTTTTCTACAGGTAAATAAAAATTTTCTTAATTATTTTAGTCTGGATCGTGAAAATGAAATAATTGAAAATGTTAAAGGCTTTATGATTGCGCCTCCTTCGCGCTCTATAACCGATCTTTACCATGATACTTTACACTACCTGCAGCGAGATGAAAAAGTATTGCTGCTGTTCCTTGATGGTTTTGGCTATCATCAGTACGAATACGCCAAGGAAAATGGCTATATTCCATTTTTAAGCACTTTACCGCAGGCGGAAAAGGCGCTTTCAGTTTATCAACCCGTTACCAATGCCGGTTTTGCCGCCATGATTACAGGAAAAACACCTGATGAAAATGGTGTTTATTCCCGTGATCAAATGGATTTAAAAACTCCCTCCATTTTTGCCATGGCCAAGCAATTGGGGAAAGAATCTGCCCTTATTGAAGGCCACATTAAAATACTCAACACGGAAATTGAGCCTGTACTTAATATCGATCTCAATGGGGATGGAAAAAATGAAGATGAAATTTACAGCACGGCCTTAGAATATGTAAAGGATGCGAACTATGATTTAATAATGGTTCATTTTCATAGTATAGATGATGCCGGCCACAGTTATGGTGACCTTCATGAAAACACCATGGAGCAGCTTAAAGTTGTTGACGGTTATGTCCGGGATTTAGTTGAAGCGTGGAAAGGTAAGGTAATAATCCTGGCGGATCATGGCATGCATTCCACGGAAGATGCCGGCAATCACGGTGAATTTAGGTATGAAGATTTAATCGTTCCCTATATAATAGCCGAAGGAGGGAGAATCGAGTGAAAAAGGTTGTTATTGTCTTAGTGGTTCTTTTAATTATCGTGGCAGTGACTGCATTCCTAAACCGGGAAAGCCTGAAAGATAAAGCGGCCAGTCAGGAAAAGGCTATTTTGTATATTAAGGCTGACGGTAAAGAAATGGAGGTTGATTTTGCCACCATTAAAGAACTGCCGGAAAAAGAGTTTCCTGCAGTCTTAAAAAGCAGCGGCAAGCCGCCCGTTGATACCAGTTATACCGGTGTACAGCTAAAAGATTTGCTGGCAAAACTGGAAATTAAGACAGCTGATAAAAAACAAGTAATAACTAAAGCAGTGGACGGCTATACAGTAGCTTTATCAATGGAAGAAGTTCTGTTGGATGACAATGTATATATCGTATATAAACGTGACGGTAAAGATTTGGGCACCAGGGAAGAAGGGGGCTCCGGTCCCTATCAGATAGTAATCAGAGGGGACCAATTTGGACAAAGATGGAATAAATATTTAATGGAGATAGAACTACAGTGACATTACCGATTGTTGTCAAAGATTTATCTTTTCAATATGAAAATGACGCAATATATATATTGCGTCATTTAAACTTGTCTGTGGCTAAAGGTGAAATAGTGGCCATTGTCGGTTTAAGCGGCATTGGCAAGAGTACGCTCTGCTATTGTTTAAGCGGTATTATACCACATGTTTACGGAGGTATGATGGAGGGTGAAGTGCTGCTTAACGGGAAAAGCACCAGGGATTTAACCTTACCCGAAATTGCCACAAATCTAGGAATTGTTTTTCAAAATCCTGACCATCAGCTTTTTTCTTTTACCGTGGAAGATGAAATTGCCTTTGGTCCGGAAAATTTGTGTGTGCCGAGAGATGAAATTGCCCGCAGAATAGATGAGGTGCTGGAAAAAGTCGGAATGAAAGAATTCAGATATGCCAACCCGCAACAGCTGTCTGGGGGGCAAAGGCAGCTGATTGCCTTGGCGGCAGTACTTAGTTTGCAGCCGGAAATATTAATTTTTGATGAGGCCATGTCGCAAATTGATGCCGACGGCAGGGAAAAGATCAAAGAAATGATGCTGAATTTACGTGCTGATGGTAAAACCATAGTAATAATAGAACATGATTGGGAAAATTTGCAGATTGCCGACCGGGTGTTGGTATTGAAGGGCGGTAAACTGGAGCCCTTTACCGGCAGCTTGTCTTAGGCAGGTGAGTATTGATGATTTCCCTTCAAGATGTCAGTTTTCGTTATCAAAGGGATAAATGGTTATTTAAACACCTTAATTTAGAAATTAAGCAAAACCTTATCACTTTTATTGTTGGGCCCAATGGCGGTGGGAAGACAACATTAGGCAAGCTGATGGCCGGTATTTTAAAACCGCAAGCCGGTACGGTGCTGGTGGATGGTTTAAATACAAAAGATGTGGCACTGGCAGAAATAGGAGCAAGAATTGGGTACCTTTTTCAAGAGCCGGAAAGGCAAATATTTGCTGCTAGCGTCCGAGACGAAATTGCTTTTGCCCTGGAGCTGCGCGGGATAAGTCAAGAGGAAATTAACACTAAAGTAGATGCTGTTTTAAAACAGTTCCAATTGGAGCAGCTGGCAAATTTATCACCGATAAAATTAAGCCGTGGAGAAAAACAACGCTTGGCCATTGCGGCCATTATGGTTAATCAGCCTCGTTTTTTTATTCTTGATGAACCAACCACAGGCCTGGATAGGGAAAGGAAGGGAATTCTTTCTTCTGTGATTGAAAAATTAAAGGACGAGGGAATTGGCATGGTGATTATCAGTCATGATCAATACTTCGTGCAAAGGCACGCGCAGCAGATAATTACTGTGGCAGGGGGGGAAATTGTTGATGTGGCAAGCTGCAGCACTTGATCCCCGTACGAAACTATTTTTGGTTTTAATCTTTTCTAGTTTGGCCGTTTTTATAAAAAATGTATATATTTTGCTTCTTCTGCTGTTTATTACTCTGCTGACGGTAAAGGTAATTGGCGGGGATATAACGAGTATCTTCCGTAAATTACAAAGATTGATTACTGTTTTTGTGGCGATAATAGTGATCCAAAGTATTTTCACAGCGGAAGGTCAGGTAATCCTGCAGCTAGTGAAAATAAAACTTCTAACTGATGTGGGGTTGTTGCGTGGCGTCCAAACGGTTTTGCGTTTTTTTATTGTTATTGCTGCAGCTGCCATTATGACAACTGCTAACCCCCGTGATATTATTCAAGGGTTAATACAATGGAAAATCCCTTATGAATTGGCTTTTATGGTCACCATTGCCATCAGATTTCTACCTCTTTTGCAGGAAGAAGCAAAAGACACACTTACAGCCTTGCAGCTGCGGGGTGTTAATTTGAAGAAAATACCACTTTTTAAACGCTTAAAAACTTATTCTTATCTATTAATGCCTCTGTTAGTGAGTGTTTTAATGAAATCGCGTGATCTTTCCGTCGCTATGGAAATGCGTGCTTTCCGGGCTTTTCCTCACAGGACGAGTCTTAGAGAATTGCATTTTTGTCAGGCTGACTATTTGGTCATGGCTGTTGGTATGGTTCTTTTTCTTTTGCTGTTAATGATCTCTGTTAAAATTAATTAGGAGGTCTGGAAAGAATGAAAGTTTTTTCTGTATTTGGCATTACTAAGTCGGGAAAAACAACCACTATTGAAAATATCATTGCTGAGTTAAGAAAAAGACGTTTTACCGTAGGTTCGGTCAAAGAAATTCATAATGAAAAATTCGCCATTGATACTGAAGGGACTAATACAGACAGGCATAAAAAGGCCGGCTCACAGTTGGTAACGGCGCGCGGAATATATGAAACAGATATTTTGTTTCAGCATCAATTGACAGTAAAAGAAATTTTACAGTTTTACGACCATGATTATGTAATTCTAGAAGGTGTTACGGACACCTGTGCACCGAAAATTATTACAGCTCATAATACAGAGGAAGTTGATGAGCGCCTGGACGATACGGTGTTTGCCATTTCGGGAAAGCTGGCCAACAGCATGCAGGAATATCGAGGATTACCGGTAATCAACGCCATTACAGAGACTGAAAAACTGGTAGATCTGATAGAGGAAAAAGTATTTGAACGGCTTCCCGATGTGGCAGATGAATGCTGCTTGGCCTGCGGATATACTTGTACGGAATTATGTGCCAGAATACTGCAGGGCAAAGCAAAGCGCGAAGACTGTGTTATTTCCGACGGAAGTATTTCCCTCACAGTTGATGGAAGAGAAATTGACATGGTGCCTTTTGTGCAAAAGCTTCTTTTTAATGCCGTTACCGGTGTGGTAAAGGAATTGGACGGTTATCGTGAGAACGGAGAAATTGTGGTTAAAATAAAAGGGAAATAAGCAAAAACGGCGACAATTGTGTAAGGGGGTGAAAATGGTTGATTGCCTTAAAAGATGCGCAGGAAATTTTGTTACGGCAGCTGGAACATTTAGTGCCTAAAAATAATAATCTGCAGCAAATAGCTTTATGGAATGCCGGAGGACGAGTTTTGGCTAAAGACATTATTGCTGTAGAGAATTTTCCTGCCTTTGATCGTTCTTTGGTAGATGGCTTTGCATTAGCTGCAGAGGATGCCATTGGGGCAACAGCTGAAAAAACTGTAACATTAGCTGTCAAGGATGAAGTTGCCGCCGGATCTGATGTGGTAAATAAATTAATACCTCATACTGCAACGAGAATATTTACAGGTGCGCCGCTTCCTTTGGGAGCTGACTGTGTAGTTAAGCAAGAAGAAGTGCTTGAAACTACCGGTAGCTGTAATGAGCAGATGATACAAATTATGCAACCACCCAAGAAAGGCGAAGGAGTTGGTTATAAAGGAGAAGATATCGCAGCCGGGGAGTTATTAATCAATGCAGGGACAATTTTAACGGCAGCTCATTTGGGAGTTTTAGCAACCTTAGGTGTTGATCCCGTGCCGGTTTTTAAACAGCCTGTAGTAGGTGTTTTTTCCACGGGTAATGAACTGATTGAAGTTGATTCTCATTTGCGTCCCGGAAAATTACGTGCTTCAAATATCTATGTTTTATCTGAAATAATCCGGCGGGCCGGTGGAGTGCCGATAAATTTAGGTATTGTGCCTGATAGCGTGGAAGAGGTAATCAAGATTTACGAGGAAGCTGAAAGGCGGGCAATACCTCTTGTTGTTTCTACCGGCGGTACCGCGTCTGGGGATTATGATGTAATTAAAGAGGCTATGGATAGATTTTCTGCCCAAAGATTGTTTAATAAAGTAGCAATTCGCCCCGGCGCTCCGGTAGTTGTATCGGTCAAGCCAAAACAATTGCTAATTGGTTTATCCGGCAATCCAGGCGGAGCAACTGTGGCGATGCTGATCTTAGTCTACCCTCTGATAGCAGGTCTGGCCGGTGCAAGACGCTGCCTGCAGCGGCATCAGGCATTATTGGAACAGCCAATCCATTATAAATCCAGCTTCTGCAGCTATTTTTGGGGCAGTTACAGACAAGAAGGCAGTACAATAATTGTGAGACCTCTGGAGAATCAATTTTGTGGTTCAATAAAAAATTATGCCAACAGCAATTGTTTAATTGAAGTGCCCGGAGGTAAGAATATAATGAATAATGAACCGGTAGCAATTTTGACGCTGCCTTAAAAAGAGGGTTTCTGGAAAAATTGCTAAACAACAGTAAAGGGTAAGGCGAGATGCAAATGTTTAGCCGGGATCTCTGTGAAAAATGGAATATTATTTCTTGGCGCTGCCAAAAAGAGTTTTATAGTAAAAAAAACAGGGTCTTTCTTTATAATTTTACAGGATACCAGGGGGAGAGTTGGGATTGGGTGATCAAAATATATACTCATCCCCGCTCTTTAAGTAAAGAAGCCCAAATTATGCAGGCTCTTTATGATGAAGGCCTAGCGGTACCGAAAATTATTGCGTCCGGTGCAAATTATTTGGTTTTAGAATATATCCAAGGTAAAAATCTGCTGACATGGTTTGAAGAACAGGAAAAAAAAGCACAAAAGCCCGCCGGTTCCAAAGAAATAACTTCTGTCTTGGAGCAGTGGGCTCTATGGTTTGCTGACTTTTATGGTATTTTGCACAGAAAATATGGTTACAGTATTATTTTAAATGACGTTAATTTGCGTAATTTTATTGTAACTGAACAGGAAATATTTGGTTTTGATTTTGAAGACTGCCGCACTGGTAAAAAGGAAGAGGATTTAGGGCGTCTTTGTGCTTTTATTCTAACATATGATCCGATATTTACTTTTTGGAAATATCAGTTTGTTTTAGCCATTAAAGATATAATCGTAAAAAGCTTAAATCTTTCCTGGGAAACAGTTTTTAAAGAAATTAAAAAAGAATTGGAGTGCATGAAAGAACGACGCCAGCGACCGGACATTATCCCTGAAAGGGTTGATATAATTAAATAAGCGCAGATAAATAGAAAAACCGCCACTTTTGCGGCCAATGCAAATAGTGGTGGTTTTTTGTTTTACTAGAGGCGATAAAGATTTTTTATGATGCAAAAATAGTATCTCTAGGCAAAAAAAAAGAGAAGAAATGTTTTCTTAACGACAGAGTTGTTGTGATGGAAACTCGAGTTGCTGCAAAATAAGTCTAAGCTTATTTTGAACCCAGAGTCGTTCACGGTGGATGCGTGGAATCGAAAGCCAAAAGTCATCTAAGTATTGATAAAACGAATGTACTGCAGTTGGTTCGGTTATGGTAATAGCAAAGGAGGATTGCGAGTTAATGGTAGGGGTTGAGATAACGGCGATTGCATTATCTTTTACCCATAAATGGGAGTTGAATAAACTGGTAATAAGGTTATTTGAAATTAGGGCGACTTCGTAGTTTAGGTACTTTTCTAACATAGATAATAGGTTAGTAATGTATTCTATGGCCAGTGAGCGCGCACGGGGGGATAATTTTGAAGCAGGCATCTTGGTAATTGCATTATAATCAACGATATGGCGGTAATATGCCTGACCTAAATTTTTATGAAAAAGGTGCTGAAGCCTTGCCTGTGATGCTAAATACATTTCGTAGTCTTCAGATCTCACTTGTTTTTCCAAGAGGATTGAGTGAAATACTTGGGTAGATGTTATTTGTTCTAGCGAGAAAGAGGAGTAGAGATAGCAGTTGCCTGGTTGTTGCTCTGCGCTAATGATAAGTTGCGCCAGTTCGCTTGTTTGTTGAGCCGTATATTTTTCAAGGAGCGGCCGGCTGTTTGCTAGCAGTGCTTCAAAGCGAGCTTCGTACTGTTGGACAATAAGAGGATCGGAGAAAAAAATAGTATGAAAAGTAGTTTGCTGTTTTTCGCCGGTGAGGCCGATAAGTGCGGCCTTGTTTTTAATAATAAACATTGTTTCACTAAGTACAGTATTAATATGTTTCGGCAGATAAAGAGCAGATGTTCTGCCGCTCATATGGATAGGAATCCAACCGCTATCTATAGGAAAAAGATATTTAAAATCGAGAACCATTGTATGGATAATGGTAATATGGTGACCATTATCGATTATTGCTTTTAACTTATCCTGCCAGGAGGCACGATAGCTAGCGTATTCTACAAGCCATGTAAAATCTTCCTGTGTAAAATATAATATCTTTTGACCCGGTGGCAGTGTTAGAAGCAAATCATGAAAACGCTGGAGGGCAGCTCTTCTTCCGGCATTGTTCAGGTAAACGTCAAACTTGCCTGTATAGGAAACTCCGGGATAGTCTTGCATCATTTCTTCCGGCTGAAAATTTATACTATTATGGGCAATCCACTTGGTAAGGGTAGACTTGAGGCATTCGGGCGAATCTAAACGTATCCTGGGATAATGCTGCGCTAATATTTCTTTAATAATGCTGTGATGCGGCGAGTCTAGGCTTAGAAAATAGTCTGTTATTTTACTTAAATGAGCAGAATTATGACGCAGGAGACGTTTTTTATTCCGCCATTTACTGATAAGTGATGGATCGACATGAAGAATTGCCGCTAACTTTTGATTAGTAATTCCAAATTTTTTCATCAGATAAGCAAGCCCGGTAACACATTCACTCGGCATAGCTATACCCCCTGCTGCTGTTTAAATATCTAAATTAAATTATAATAATCATCCAAGCACTATAAATATTTCGACATTCTATCAAGATATCTATACTGTATTAAATAAAAATATGCTTCAAATTTTTGAAGACAAATACTAAATTAGTTTTAATCTAAAAGCCGGGTGTCATAAAAAAGTCAGCGTCAGAAAAGTGACAATTGATAGAATAGTGTTGCGATAGGGGCGCGATTTTTTTAAAATTAAGATCAGCTACAACGAAAGGGGGAGTTGAATTGAAGAAAAAGCCGCTCAGCAAAATGATTACACGGTTTTATGGTATCTCAGATTTTGGCTTTAATATTATGACCGGTGGCATGGAAGTTAAATATCTAGTCTTCTTTATGACCAATGTAGCTAAATTTTCATTAGTTAGTATTGGGATTGCCACAACTGTTGCCGCTGTAATCGATGCTTTTATGCAGCCTGTCTATGGCGGACTTATGACAGGTTTAAAACCGATGAAGTGGGGTCGAAACCGCTCATGGTTGGTTTTTATGCCGGTTTTGGTTTTGATAACTTTTGTAACCATGTTTACCAGTATCGGCCCTAAAAATGTAGGTGTTATTATCGTTGCTGCTTCATTGTGTCTAACAAATGCAGCCCGCACATTCCCTTGGCTTGCTCATGTTAATTTGATTACAGTTATGGCAAACGGCCCGGATGAGAGGGCAAAGCTGGCTTCAATACGTGGTACATGGGCGGCGGCCGGCGGCATTATTTCCTCATATGTTGTGCTGCCTCTCATCAATTTTTTTGCTTCAAGACTGAATAATGAAGTGGCCGGCTATACAGTAGTTGCTTTTATTGTGTCATTGTTTTATGTGATTACAACCTGGTTTACTTTTTGGTTTACAAAGGGTTATGAGGAAGTCGAAACCGATACTGCAATGATAAAGGCTGAAAGAGTTACAGTTAAGGATATGCTTCTTTCCACAGCCGGAAATCCACCATTACTTGTCTTACTAATTGCTGATTTCTTTAAATGTATGTCGGGTTTTGTGATGAGTGCGTCCGCTGCCTACTATTTTACCTACATTGTAAGGGACATGAGCCTAATGCCTTTGTACCTGTTCTTAGGTGCCATCATGAGTACTTTGGGTGCTGCCAGTGTTGCTTTTATAGCTAGAAAACTGGGGACAAAAGGGGCGGCAACCCTTGGCGTTTTCGGGCAGGGCATTGCCTTTACAATATGTTTTTTTCTTGCTAGAAATGTGACTCTATTTTTTGTCTGTATTATTATTGCTCGTTTCTTTGGCGGCATTACGAATACATCTATTGTATCCCTTTACACTGACTGTATTGTTTATTCTGAGTGGAAGACCGGCAAGGATACCTCTGCATTTATCATGGCAACAATGACTTTTGCTTTAAAGCTCTCGTATATCGCCCGTGGCACTTTAGTACCAGCGGTTTTGGCATTGGTAGGATTTTCGGCTTCCATAGATCCTGCTGTGGCCTCTGAAACAATGAAAATTGGTATTCTTGTAGCTTTCCTGGCTATTCCTGGAGGCGTCCTGCTGGTAAGTGGTTTACTGCTGTTTTTCGGCTACAAGTTAACCAAAGAAAAAGTTCTGGAATTGCAAACGGAAATTGATGCCCGCAAAGCTGCCGTACAAGGATAAAGGGATTAATGTAAATCCAGGGGTCTGTGGCTGACGGAATTTTTCATAAGGTTCCGTAGGCTTAAAAATAAAAAAGGGGGACCATGTTACTTATGAAAGAAACGAGCCCATTGCTGCAAAAAGAAGTAAAAGCTCTTGGTATGGCGGAAATGGTTACGTATGCATTAGGCTATGGTGCCAACAGTTTTATTAGCTTGGGGTTCGGTACCTATCTGTCATATTTCTGGAGCGATATAGCAATTATACCGCTCACAGCCATAGCAACAATTATTGCTTCATCACGTTTATTGGATGGAATTTCAGATATTATGATTGGTTTCTGGGTTGATAGGACTGAAAATAAATACGGCAAAGCACGGCCCTGGTTGCTGTGGATGGCGCTACCGGGAGCCATTTCAATGTCGATGTTATATTATGTGCCCAACTTTAGTCCTGCCGGCAAAATTGCCTATGCCTTTATTACGTATAACATGGTGGCCTTTTTTATCCTGACGGCGATGACTATACCTTTGCGCTCATTAGTATCACTGATTACAGATGACCAGGAAAAGCGGCTTACCCTGAGTATGATGGGGCAAATGTTCGGTACGGGTGCCACAGTTCTCGGTAATATGATTGTATTGCCGGCTATTGAAGCTTTGGGCGGGGGAAAGGTTGGGTATTTCCGATTTTTCAGCATCATCTCACTGGTGGCCATGGGCATGTTCCTAATTACATTCCTTGGTACTAGGGAGAGAGTAGAGCCATCTCAAGGGAAGAAAGAAAAAGTTACCTTGAAAGATGCCATAAAATTATTTCTTAGTAATAAGTGGTGGATATTGGTCACAATCTTCCAGATCTTTTCATACTTGTATCCCGCTTTTATGTCCATCAACATGTACTACATGACTTGGATTATGAAGGATCCCACTCTAATGGGGCCTTTCCAGTCTACAATTTTTATTTCCATGTTAATAACATTGATTGTTGCCACACCTATTGTGCCAAAAGTAGGTAAGATTAATGCCAGCTTTTTTGCCATGGCTACACAGATGATTGGTAATCTTTTGCCTTTATTTGTTACCAGTGTGCCGACTTTGATGTTTTCAGCTGTATTCCGTGGAGCTGCCCCGGCTCTTTTATTGGGTACAGGTAATGCTTTCTTGTGTGATGTTGTGGAATATGGTGAATGGAAGACAGGGCGTAGGACAGAAGGTTTAATATTTAGCGGGTCCAGCATGGGTGGAAAAATTGGTTCAGGGTTAGGTGGCATGATTGTAGCATTTTTACTTGCGCGTGCTGGCTATGTAGGCGGTGCTGCGGCACAAACAGCACAGGCTCTTAACATGATTACTTACATTTTTACGCTCTGTCATGCCATTCCCTCTTTAGGATGCCTGACAATCTTGTTTCTGCTCCGGAAATTAGACGCACAAATGCCGCAAATTATGGCCGATTTGGAAACTCGCAGAAAAAGTATGGCAAATTAGCTCTTTAGTGTGCGGTTAGATTTGCCGCTTGCTAATAGTGAGAAAAATAAAATGGGAGGTAGATCTAATGGAAGAGCTGATTACATTAATGGCAGAGCTTGAGGAAGAACAGTTGCTGCAGCAGATTGAAGAAAGATTGACTGCAGGGGAGGATCCCCATGCTATTTTTGAAGCTTGTCAAAAGGGGATGACAATAGTCGGAGAAAGGTTTGAAAAAGGCGAGTATTATCTTTCTGATTTAGTGATGTCCGGAGAAGTCTTTCGCCAAGCCAGTGAATTAATTACACCCTACTTCACTGAAGGAGCGGGGGCAGCTACCAAAGGCAAAGTAGTTATTGGGACAATTATTGGTGATATTCATGATATTGGTAAAGATATCGTGATTGCTATGTTACGTAGTGCTGGTTATGAGGTCATAGATTTAGGTGTCGATGTGCCTGTAGAACGTTTTGTGGAAGCTGTTAAAGAGAGCGGTGCCCCCGTTGTGGGTATCTCCGGACTGTTAACTGTAGCTTTTCCACCAATGAAAGAGTGTGTAGATGCACTGAAGGCGGCAGAATTGGATGTGAAAGTAATGATTGGCGGGGCTCCCGTAACTGCAGAAGTTTGTCAGTATGTGGGGGCAGATGCGTTCGGCAGTGCTAATGATGCAGTAGAATTTTGTAATAAGTGGTTTGTAGTCACTGCATAAAAAGAAAAATTAAAAAGAATAGGAGGAAAGAAAATGACGGTAGAAGAGTTATATAATCAGCGCTTACAACGTCTTAAAACCGCAATGGATCTTGGGAAGCCAGATCGTGTTCCTATTCAGTTATCTGGACCAAATTTCATCTATTATTCCGAACCTGAAGCTACCTTATCCGATTATGTTCTACGCCCACAATGGGCTGATGAGGCAGTTTTTCGTTCCTTTGCCATGTTGCCGGAGATTGATACTGCGCCAGGGATTACAACAAACATGCGAGCCCGTGGAGCCATGTGGTTTTCCAAGACCAAGCTGCCGGGCATTGAATTACCTGCAGATGCGCTTTGGCAGTATGATGAGCTTGGTATGATGACAGAGGAAGATTACGATACGATTATTAATAAAGGCTGGAGTGTGTTTAGCAAAGAACTACTGGCCCGGCTCGGTTATACCGAGGAAGAGCTGCAGCCGGATCTGGAGTACATAGAGAAAATGCAGAAGAGAATTAGGGAAGAATTAGGGCGTGTGATAATTAATGGTGCACAATTTATTATGCCTTTTGAAATTTTAAGTGCTGCTCGGTCTTTAGCAAAATTTATGAGAGATTTATATCGCATGCCGGATAAAGTTACTGCCGCCTTAGATGTAATAGCGGAAGAATATGTTGCTTCTATCCAGACTATTGTTCGCGAGAAAAAACCTTTAGGAATTTTTTCAGGTAATGCCCGTGGCGGTTGCCAGTTTCTTTCTCTGAAAAGATTTGAAAAATTTGTTTGGCCCTATATTAAAAAGACATCAATGGCCATTATTGACGCAGGTGCTAAAGTTTGGTTCCATATGGATGCAAAATGGGATGAAAATTTACCGTATTTTCTTGATTTGCCCAAAGCCTCTTGTGTCTTTGATCCGGACAGCTTAACCGACATAGTTAAGATTAAAGAAGTATTAGGTGATCACATGTGTATTACCGGGGATGTCCCTCCTGCTTTATTAGAATTGGGCACACCGGAGGAAAACTATAATTATGCTCGCAAATTGGTTGAATTATTCGAGGGTAAAGGATTTATTATGTCTTCAGGATGTTCTGTGCCCCCGCGTACCCCGCTTGAGAATATTAAAGCTGTCATCGCGGCTGCTGTGGAAGGTTAAAGCTCTTCTGAAAAGTAACAGCGGCATAAACTATAAAAAAAAGAAAGTGGAATGCATGGTTCGCAGTGCATTCCACTTTACTTGCAAAAAATTTGGGGCGGCAAATGGTAAGTGAAGTTAGTTAATCCTGCTAGCTTGTAGTTGATATTTTGCCTCGGCTACAGATTGCTGTCTAAGATCTTTCCAGACGAATGAAAATAGAACCAGCGATAAAAAAGTAGTGAAAAAATCTGCTGCAGGCTGTGCATAAATAAAACCATTCAATTGAAACAGTTTATTTAAAATAATTAATGTCGGCAGGAAAAATAAACCTTGGCGGCCTAAAGAAATAATCATGGATTGCAGGCCCTTACCCATGGCCTGGAAGGAAGCCATGATGGTCATCTGTAAAGACATCAGCGGCATGGGCAGAGTAAAGGCACGCATGATACGTGTGCCAAGCATAATTACTTCAGCATTATTAATGAAAGCCTTTATGATTAGCGGAGCAAAAGCAAAAAAGCTGACTGCAAAAAATAAGGATAAAATGCTTCCAGAAATAATAGTTGTTTTAAAGCCCTTCATTAGGCGTTTATAAAGTTTACCACCGTAACAAAAGCCGGCAATTGGCTGGTAGCCCATTGATAAACCAAAGATTAACATAAAGGCTATGGAGCTGGAGCGCATGACAATACCCATACTGGCAATTACTTTTTCGCCGTAGGAGGCGGCGACGGAATTTGCATATGCTGAAACGAAACTTGTTAGCACCTGGTTTAGTGCTACAGGTAGACCGATTTTTGCAATTTCTAAAATAATTTCCTGATCAAAAGAAAAATTTCTTACTGAAATAGTGATGCTGCTTCTTTTTTTAAGAAAATATACTGCATAATATAAAAGTCCTGCTAAATTGCCGATCACTGTAGCAATGGCTGCACCTTGTACACCCATCTTAAATACAAGAATAAAAATAGGGTCAAGAAGAATATTAACGATTGTTCCTGCCACCATGCCAATGGTGGCTTCTTTGGAGGCTCCTTCGGAACGTAAAGTGCCACTTAAAGATACATGCAGCAGCATAAAAGGCGTAAATACTATAATATACACTAGATAACTTTTGGCAAGCATTAAAGTTTCGTTTTTGGCACCGGTATAAATCAATAATTTTTCTAAATTTAGCAGTGCCAGTGTTGCCATTAGTACACCTGAAGCAATTGCAAAGAAGAAGGCAATAGAGGCAGCTTTACTCGCATTTTCCAAATCTTTTCTGCCTAATGCCCGAGAAATATAGGAGGCTCCACCCACTGAAAATAAACTGCCCAAGGCATTTATTACCATAAAAACGGGAAAAGATATGGTTATGGCTGCCACGGCATTAGGGTCATTAAGCTTACCAATAAAAAAAGTATCGGCTAAATTATAAAGTGCTTGAATTATCATGCCGAGCATGGTAGGAACAGCTAGTTTAATAATAGCTTTTTGTATGGGCATCTTTTCTAAAATATATATACGATCATTGCTCATAGAAAAAATCCTTCCTTTGATAAAATGTTTATCACTTCAAAAAACTTATCATTCATTATAATTATGAGAAAGACTTAATAAGTATACTATATTTGCATAGATTTAGCCCATCTTATTTTCTGGCAATAATAACTTGCCCCACTTCCTGATAGCCAATTTTTTTATAGATTGATCCCGCTGCCGGATTATTATAACCTAAGCAGCATATTAGGCCTTGTCGTAAATAGTCTTGGGAAATTGTTGAGACTACCGTCGATGCGTACCCTTGTTTTCGGTAGGGCTTGGCGGTGCAAACGCCGCCGATATTTGCCAGCTTTCTTGTGTTAGCCGAGCACATTGCCAGAGATGCTATTTCCCCCTGTTCCATGATTAAATAAACTCCGCCGTCTTTAATATGAGCTTTGAGAGCATCTTGATGGAAATCCAGACGGGAGAATTCTTCGATTGAAGATAACAGCTTTAGGATGTCGGTAGTTTGACTTAATTGGGCCTTGGTTACTGTCAGCTGCTGATTAATTCGTGGTGTGAAATTTTCCGGCCTTAATTCACAAAAGAAATTGCGGTAAACTTTGCTAAAGCTGACTTGCTGTAGAAATTGTTCTGCCAAAACCCTGCGCCCAATTAAAGTATTGTAGTTGATTCCATGGCTATTTAGATAATTACAGATTTCTTTTACAGGCAGTTCATCAATATTGCTGTAGATAATGAGGGTATTATAATACTTGCCAAAAACATACTGCAGCTCTCTTTGCTCGAATGCTCCCCAGACAGTAAAGACATCGCTTTCGTAGCCATATTTCTCAATGTCAGCCACAAGAAATAAAGAAAAAGACGGCTTTAACTGTAAGTATTCCATCACTTGTTCATTGTTTTTGGCGGTAAGTTTACAAATCATCATTATCACTCTCTTAATTAAAGTTTTATATTTTATCCTACCAAAAATCTCCTGTGTTTTGAAGAGATTATGGTAAGATTTAAGTGGCAAGGAAGGAAATATTGTACTTTTTCACGAAATAAAAACTGACGAGCTTTGGAGGTGGGATTGTGGCCGACCCTAAATTTAAAGATGAAACTATAGATTTGCTTTTTGAGGCAATTTTATTGTTGGAAACAGAAGAAGAATGTTATCGTTTTTTTGAGGATATTTGCACTATTGGTGAAATCAAAGCGCTGGCACAGCGTTTACAGGTGGCAAAAATGTTGTATGACGGCATGACATACCAGCAAATTGAGACGGAAACGGGAGCAAGTACAGCTACCATTAGCCGCATCAAACGCTATTTGCAGTATGGAGCGGGCGGTTATAGGCTGGTATTGGAGCGTTTGCGTGAGAAAGATGCCGGTGAATAACAATATATTGCTTGTTGAAAGAGAAAAGCAGTAGAGAACTGCTTTTTCTACTGTTTATAAGTTGCTTTTAGCTTTTCGCTGCTGCAGCAAGCGTAGCATATAAGATTAGGAGGCAGTGATGGAAGAAATTATTAATGATTTAAATGAACAGCAGCGTCAGGCTGTGGAATGTACAGAAGGTCCACTTTTGGTTTTAGCCGGTGCAGGCAGCGGCAAGACAAGAGTTATTACACGCCGCATAGCCTATCTGATAGAACAAAAATTGGCTAAGCCTTGGGAAATACTGGCATTGACATTTACTAATAAAGCAGCGGCAGAGATGCGGACCCGTGTTGCCCAATTGGTAGGCACAGTACAGGGCATGTGGGTTTCTACATTTCATGCGGCGGCGGTGAGGATTATTCGCGAGAATGCTGCCTTATTAGGGCTGACTAATTCTTTTGTTATATATGACGATGTTGACCAGATGACTTTAGTGCGTAATATTATGAAGGATCTTAATCTTGATAGTTCCCGTTTTAAACCGCGGGCAATACTTTCCGCCATCAGCAGAGCAAAAAATGAGATGATAGAAGAAGATCTTTATGCAGAAGAAGCTGCGGATTTTTATACCCGCACCGTTGCCCGTGTTTATAAGTCTTACCAGGAAAGGCTGCGCTCTAATAATGCCTTGGATTTTGATGATTTATTGCTTTACGTAGTAAAATTATTTCGTGAGCATCCTGATGTTTTGGTTCACTATCAGCAAAGATTCCGTTATATCCTGGTGGATGAATATCAGGATACCAATAGAGTACAGTATGAGATTATTTTTATGTTGGCAGGTGCACACCGCAATTTGTGTGTTGTGGGCGATGATGACCAATCAATTTACCAGTTTCGCGGTGCCGATATACGTAATATTTTGGAATTTGAGCGGGACTGGCCAGATGCCACGGTAATTAAACTAGA
>ERZ773359.3714-NODE-3714-length-17063-cov-626.605127_pt1 | contig 17063 bp, 11 predicted proteins | sample MGYA00374955_ERZ773359 | MGnify/ENA primary metagenome ERZ773359 (study PRJEB29098, sample SAMN04486028) | biogas fermenter metagenome | study: EMG produced TPA metagenomics assembly of the Biogas fermentation microbial communities from Germany - Plant 4 DNA1... | reverse complement strand
ATCCGAAAAAATGAACTATATACTTTTAACCTAATAGTTTGATATTAAATTTAACATTTTTGGTAGATATAATTATAAAAACTTACCTAAAAATTAGAATATTTATTCAATGTCGACCATATATAATCAACAGTTATAAATTAATGCAACTGTTTTAACAGTTAGGGAAATAGAAAGAAGGTTAGTTGATATTATGTCACTATTAGAAGAACAGCCATTTACGCCTACTGTTCACTGCTACAAGACTAAAGCTTCTAATGTTAAGGAATATAAAAAAAAGTTTGTATTACCCTTACTTCAACGGGTAGTTAATAAAAGCTATGTAGCTGTGTACAGTGGAACAATTATCTATAGGCAGGAGACAAGAGAAGCAGACTACTTTTACGTTGTGAATAAAATTACTGAATTGTTAGAAGAAAAAAAGCATATTCGTCTATTTGGAGAGTTTTTGAAGTATACCTTGGACCATTCCTTTATTAATCTGCCTGGTTATGGTACACCAGAAACTCTATCCACTCTGGATATACCTAAGATTTTTGTGAATATGGATGAACTGATAGAATATATTAAAGAACACCTCCAGCCCCGGTAAAATAGCTTTACCGATGCTAAAGGTGTTCCTTTTTTAATTTGCATCATTATTATCATAAGGCGCCCACACATAACCGTAGGCTTTAACTCCATCCTCTTCCCTCTCCAAGTAAACACCTTGTATTTCTGGTTCGAAGCCTGGAAATTGGTTAATACCTTCCTCTAGTATAAGGAAGTACCTTTGGGCTACCTCATTCCATCTTTCACCTGGTACCACACAAAAGATACCTGGCGGATAGGGCAATGCTCCTTCTAGAGCTATTTCTCCTACTATATCTCTAAGGGGTACTAGCTTTGCATTATTTCTAACTAGCTCCCAATTGGCCTCTTGAGGATGCATAGCCCTTTCTGGGAAATAAGCCTCTTGGAATAGCTTTTTTTGATAGTCCTTAGCCTGATTTTGTTTATAGAAATCATGCATTTCCTGACATAGCCTTCCAATGGTATAACCCTTATATCTATCCTCATGGCTATGATATACGCTTGGTAACACATCCTTAAGTGGTGCATCTTCCTCTATAAGCTGTTCAAACCTTACTAGTTGCTCTACTAATGCATCCATTTTTTCCTTGCTTTCAGCAGGAGTTAAGATAAATAGGATAGAGTTTAAATCGTTCTTCTCTGGAATTATTCTATTATCTCTTAGATAATTTGCCAGTATGGTTGCTGGTATTCCAAAGCTATCGTATTCACCAGTTTCCACATCAATGCCTGGTGTAGTTAGCATAAACTTGTTTGGATCTACAAAGTATTGATTTTCCCCGTACCCTTCAAAGGAATGCCAGCGTTCACCGGGCACAAATTTGAAAAACTCAATATTGTTAGCTATGTCCTCAGTGTCGTATTCTTCCCAACGCTTGCCTCTTACTATTGGCGGGATAAAGGGCTTAATCATTTTGCATCTTTTTAGTACTGCTTTTCTTGCTTCTACCCCTAATTTTATGCACTCCTTCCATAGGAGCTGCCCTGCTTCCCCTTCCTGCATTCTAGCATTAACATCTAGGGATGCAAATAGTGGATAAAAGGGACTAGTAGAAGCATGTAATCTAAATACATTGTTAAATCTCTTATGATCTACATACCGTCTTTGCCCTTTAATATGGTTATCCTTTTTATGTATCTGAGACGCCTGAGAGAAACCTGCTTGTTGTTTATGAACAGATTGAGTAACTATTATACCTGGATCCTCTGGCTTTAAGTTTAAAAGCAATGGTGAACAGTCCTTCATCATAGGAATAAACTGCTCGTAGCCAACCCATGCACTATCAAATAAAATATAGTCACATAGATGTCCTATCTTATCAACTACTTGTCTGGCATTATATATAGTGCCATCATAAGTACCTAGCTGTATTACTGCTAACCTAAAAGGTCTTTTACTTTTAGCTTTTTCTCTATCTACCTTAGCAGCAGCTTCTCTTAGATACTTTTCATCAAAGCAATGTTCATATATACCCCCAATAAATCCGAAGGGATTTCTAGAGGTTTCTAAGTAAACTGGTTTACCCCCAGACAGTACTAAAGCTGCATTATAAACGGATTTATGATTATTTCTATCAAAGAGCACTAAGTCCCCTGGGGCCACTATAGCACTAATAGCCACAGTGTTAGATGTACTGGTTCCATTCATAACAAAATAGGTTTTGTCTGCATTATATACCTTTGCAGCATATACCTGTGCCTCCATAGCAGGTCCCTGATGTATCAACAAATCTCCAAGAGCTACATCAGCGTTGCATATATCTGATCGGAATATCCGTTCTCCATAAAATTCATAAAGATATCTCCCTGCTGGATGTTTGCGAAAATACTTACCCCCTTGATGTCCAGGGCAGTTGAACTGCAAATTACCCCTTTCCACATAGCCACTTAAGGTTTTAAAGAAGGGAGGCAACATCTTTTCTTCATATTCATTTGCCGCTTCTTCTATTTCCTTGCTTAAGCTTTCCTTATCAATATTTTCAATGGGAACAAGCCTATAAAGCATTTCTAAAAAATCCTTAGTATATTCTTTTATATCTTTTGAAAGTAAAATCACTGGAATGCCTAATCTAAGGTTATATACCTCCTTAACTAGGCTCTTGTCTTTGTCAGTTAACACAACTGCTGCAGCATCTATATAATCAGTATTCTCTACTAAAACTATTTTTCTATTTGAACTAAAATATATTTTAGACTCTTCAGTGCAAGCAATTTTTAAGTGTTCCATGGCATTTTCCCTTTCATTATAAAAATTTGAAATTTTTCTCGTTACTATTGAATTGTATAGCTTTTACTGATATCTTTCAATAATAATTTTTGAATATTTCAGCCTTTTATAACTGAATTTTTGCATTTTTCTAAGAAAAATGACCATTTTAAAAGCAACCTAAGTTATAGAAAACTAGGTTGCTTTTTTATAATTAGGAATTAGAGTCCTTTCTATTCACTAACCCTGGTAATCCTGCTTTCATTAACATAGAACCTACTGGAAGAGCTATTATAATACCTGCAGAAGCTTGCCATAAATTACCCGGAATATCCTTAATGGATACTGCAAAGCCTGCAGCTAGGCTTGCCTGCTCACCTAAAATTAAACCTGCTACAAAGGCTCCTGCTACAAAGTAGGCTGCTGTCATCCATAAGCCTGCTAAAATGAAAGCTAGAGCGTTGTTCCATACCTTCTCTCCTTCATATTCGCTCCTTAAAGCTATGGAAGCAGCTATAAGAGCCATTACAGCTTTAATTACTATAGTAAAAGGTGCCCAGATTGGCATATATAATAAATCTGCCATCCCCATACCAAGAGCCGAAGCTATTGCACCTTTTTTCTTCCCCAAAAGCAAGGCTGATAAAAGCACCATACTATCTCCTAAATGCACATATCCTCCAAAGGTATTGATTTTTATAGAATAAGTAGCTACAAAAACTATGGCAGCCATCATAGCGGTGATTACCATATTTTTTACATGGCTACTAACATTGTTATCACTCATCTTTATTCCCCCTTTTTAATAAATCATTCCTATGACTTCGAAATCATATTTCTATTATATCCCATAAGGGCAATCAAGCAAATGTACCGGTACAATTTATGCAATACTTATCAAAGCAGCTTATTAATTTTTGTTATAGAGTCTCCTTTCTCTTCCTTTCATCAACTGTATTTTGAAACAAAGCAATATATGCAAAAATATCTTTGCTCACCTTGACATGCTAACTATCAGATTATAAAGCAATATGCCTGTCAAGTAGTAAAAAGCTGTTGCACAACCAACAGCTTTATCGGTTATGCAACAGCTCCCTAGCATTCAATAAATTGTACTAATTCTTTATTAAACTTTTCCCATTGATCATAAAAGAGCCCATGTCCTGACAATTCAAAAGGGACTAATTTTGCTGTTCTTATACCCTGAGCCTGCACCTCACCCAAGGTAAATGGAACAACCTTATCATGAATACCATGAAAAATTACAGTTGGCCTGCTTATTTTGCCTAAGTCATAGAATAATTCTTCCTCTCCTAGCCAAGTGTTAGCAATAGCTGCGGTGGCCCATGAAGCAGCCTGTAGCCCTAACTGAAAGAACCATTGGGAGAAAGGCTCTGTTACATTTTGAAAAAAGAATATTTCTCCAAAGCCCTGTAGCATTTTCGGTCTATCCTTATATGTTCCCTCAATAATGTTAATTACAACCTCCCTATCAATTCCATAAGGAAAGTATGGTCTTTTTACCAAGCTGGGAGCTGCTGCAGCAAATAAGGCTAGCTTAGATACACCATATTCATTGTATCGAGCCATATACCTAATAGCAATAGCTCCTCCAGTGGAATGACCACATAATATAAAGTCCTTTAATTTAAGTTCTTCAACTACAGCTCTTACATCATCTGATAAACGGTCATAATCATATCCTGTAAATGGCTTATCCGATTGCCCAAAACCTCTTGTATCTAATCCTATACATCTATACCCTAGCTTTGGTAATTGATTAAATTGATACTCAAAAAGCTTATGACTACCAGGCCATCCATGCAGAAATACTATTGCTTTCTTACCTGTTGGATTCAAATCCTCTACAAATACCTTTACCTTATCCTCTACCTTAATAAAATAACCCATTTGCCCCTCCTATATATTATCCAGTATAGATAATATTCAGATATGGGTAAATGGGTTACTAGTTGGCGATAGAGGGCGTTTCGACATAATTCGGTACGCCCCTGGGGCAATTACTTAAACGCGTTGATATACATCTGCTTTATTTCACTAATTAAAGGATATCTTGGGTTAGCGCCAGTGCATTGATCATCGAAGGCCAACTCTGCCATTTCATCAAGGGTTTCATAGAATCTAACCTCGCTTACACCTGCTTCATGGATAGTTTTAGGAATATTAACCTTAGCCTTTAGCTCATCTATTGCCTTTATTAGTAGCTCAATCTTTTCATCCTCATTGCTTCCGCCTAAGCCTAAATAATCTGCTACACGAGCATATCTCCATTTAGCATTTGGATATTTGTATTGTGGGAAGGCAGCTTGCTTTCTTGGATTGTCAACGGCGTTAAATCTAATAACCTCATTGATTAATATGCCGTTTGCAACACCATGGGCCAAGTGATGGAAGGCTCCTAGCTTGTGGGCCATGGAATGACATATTCCTAAGAATGCATTAGCGAAGGCCATTCCAGCCATAGTTGAAGCATGGGCCATTTTTTCTCTGGCCTTTACATTGGTTGAACCTTCATTATAGGCCTGAGGCAAGTATTTGAAGATTAATCTTATAGCTTCCAAGGCTAAACCATTTGTATATTCTGATGCCATAACTGACACTATTGCTTCTAAAGCATGGGTAAGAGCATCTATACCGGAAGCTGCTGTTAAACCTTTTGGCATATCCATCATCAACTCAGCATCAACGATAGCCATGTCAGGGGTTAGTTCATAATCTGCTAGAGGATACTTAACCTCTGTTTTCTCGTCAGTTATTACAGCAAAAGGTGTCACTTCTGAGCCAGTACCAGCAGAGGTAGGTATTGCAACCATCATTGCCTTTTCTCCCATCTTAGGGAACCTGTATACTCTCTTTCTAATGTCCATAAATCTCATAGCCAGGTCTTCAAATCTAACATCTGGATGCTCATACATTACCCACATAATCTTAGCGGCATCCATCGGTGAACCTCCACCAATTGCTATTATAGTGTCAGGCTTGAAGGTTTTCATCTCATCGGCACCCTTTTTAGCTGTAGCTAAGGTTGGGTCTGGTTCTACATCGAAGAAAATCTTGAAATCTATCTTAAGCTCGTCTAATATATCTGTTACCTTCTTAACAAATCCTAAATTATACAATACTTTGTCTGTTACAATGAAGGCTTTTTTCCTATTCATATCGGCAAGTTCTCTTAAAGCTGTAGCTAGGCAGCCATATTTAAAGTAGATTTTCTCAGGTATTCTAAACCACAACATGTTTTCTCTCCTCTCGGCGACGTTCTTTATATTCAACAGATGCTTAACTCCTACGTTTTCTGATACGGAGTTACCACCCCAAGAACCGCAGCCTAGAGTTAAGGATGGTGCTAGCTTAAAGTTGTATAAGTCTCCTATTGCACCCTGAGAAGATGGCATATTTATTATAGTTCTTCCTGTTTTCATAGTAGCGCCAAATCTAGCGATTCTGTCTCTTGATTTAATTTGGTCGGTATATAATACAGAGGTATGACCAAAACCACCATATTCTACAAGTTTTGAAGCCTTATATAATGCTTCATCAAAGTCATGAACCCTGTAAGCAGCTAATATTGGTGATAATTTTTCATGGGAGAATGGCTCCTCTGGCTCGATGGATTCAACCTCTCCGATTAAAACCTTAGCGGTTTCAGGAACTTCTATACCAGCTAATTGTGCTATCTTATAGGCTGATTGACCAACTATATCTGGGTTTAATGACCCATCTCTAATTAGTATATTTCTAACCTTATCAATTTCATCTTCCTTTAATATATAGGCACCTCTTTGAGCAAATTCCTCCATAACCTCATCATATACTGAATCAATAATTAATACAGATTGCTCGGAAGCACATATTACTCCATTATCAAAGGTTTTTGATAGTAAAATTGAGTTTACTGCCATTTTGATATGAGCTGTTTCGTCGATTATTGCAGGTGTGTTACCAGCACCAACTCCAATTGCAGGCTTTCCTGAGGAATAAGCTGCTTTAACCATTCCAGGTCCGCCAGTAGCTAATACAATATCAGCTTCCTTCATAACCATTGTAGATAAAGCTACAGAAGGTTCATCTATCCAACCAATGATGTTTTCTGGGGCTCCAGCCTTTACAGCAGCTTCTAACACTATTTTAGCCGCCTCTATGGTAGACCTTTTAGCTCTTGGATGAGGTGAAAAAATAACACCATTTCTTGTTTTTAGAGCTATAAGTGCCTTGAATATTGCTGTGGAAGTAGGGTTAGTTGTTGGTACCACCGCAGCAACCACTCCTATAGGTTCTGCCATTTTTACAATACCAAAGGATTCATCTCTTTCAATAATACCACAAGTTTTTTCATCCTTATATTTATTGTAAATATATTCTGAAGCAAAGTGATTCTTTATTACCTTATCCTCCACAATACCCATACCAGTCTCTTCTGTGGCCATCTTAGCAAGTCTTATTCTAGCATTAGTAGCAGCCATAGCCGCTTGCCTAAATATTTCGTCTACTTGCTCCTGAGTGTAGGTGGCATACTTTTTTTGTGCCTCCCTAACCATTTCAATTTTTTGCTTTAACTCTTCGCTATTAGTTACTCTCATGATGTAAAACCTCCTTACATTAGTATTATTTGAATATTTGATTAAGATATAAGTCTAATTTAAATTGTTATTTTTTTAACATTTATTTTTAATATTTTTAGCCATATAGGCTTTTTGATTAGCAGTATTCCTTATAGAAAGCTATAATTAGTATGGTAATTAAGGCTAAAATTACGATTATCTTTTAACAAACTTTTTAAATCCGCCAATTCTTATGATATTATTCTACCATAGTCTACATTAATATGCAAATCTATCTAAAATTTTTCAACTTTTGCTCTTTCAAAGTTTGTTAATCTTTTCACAATTAAATTGTACTATAGTTCCATTATACTGTCAACACATATTTTTGCTTCTCAAGCAAAAGTATATTAAATTTAATTTTAGCAATACTAACATATGGAGGTGTTGTTAATGACTATTAGTTTAACTACAAAGGAAAGATATTTATTAGAGGACCAAAAGAATCATGAGGCGCTTTGCATTGAAAAGTATAATAACTACGCTAACTTGGCCCAAGATCCACAGCTTAAGACCCTATTCTCCAACCACGCAAAAATAGAACAAGAGCACTACAACTCTATTCAACAATTGTTGAATGGTCAAGTTCCATCAATGGGTGGTCAGCAAGGTGGAGCCACTAATCAACAAATGCAGCCTCAAACAGGTAATAGCTTTCAACCTCAAGCAAATACCACAAACTTTAGTACCACCGATAAGGATTTATGTACAGACATGCTGATGACAGAAAAATATGTATCTGGTACATATGACACTGCTATATTTGAATTTAAAGATACTCAGGTTAGAGATGTGCTAAATCATATTCAAAAAGAAGAGCAAAAGCACGGAGAAGCTATTTTTAAGTATATGGAAAGCAAAGGTATGTATCAGCCTCAATAGGCTTCTTAAACTTATTATTTAGTTCCATAGAATAAAGGTATAGAAGAAAATGTATAAATTATTTAATTCTATACCTTTTCTTATTTATAAATCCTAATATTTTTGAAATCTTTACATTATTACTCTAGCAAATTTGCTTTTACCAACTTGAATTACAATGTCTTTTCCCCTTTTTCAAAGTCATCTCTCTCCATTATTCTAGCTACAGTAACACTTCCAGCTTATGCCAACACCTCTTCAAAATTTAATTTTGACAACCACTGGCTATTAAAGTAAAATCTCCAACGACAATTACTGCTCGATGGCCTAAGTCCTGCATTTGCTTGATTTTTCTTAGCACCACTGCATGACCTAAATGTATATCTGTTGCCGAAGGATCTAAATCTAGCTTTACAGTAAGTGCCTAACCCCTTTCTATGCTACTTTTAAGTTTTTCCATCAAGTACGGCACCTTTGTGCTTATACTCTATCCTTTTAACGGCTACACCCGTCAGGCGCCTACTAGGATATTAATCCTTTCGGTGTGCACTCAGAGATGTATTCAGAATCGGTTTACCGCACCTCTCATCAACCGGTAACTTTCTATTTAAAACTTAGAATTCCTACTTCTTCTCCTCACAATTTTATTGTAATTTTTTCATATGTTTTATAACTAAAATTTTATTATGTCAATATTGCAAGATTGTTAATTACTTTTTATTCTCATGATAAAGGCTTACATTACTTAAAAGTATTAACTTACTATACTTTTGTCAATATTGACACCTATACTGTGGATTGATAAAATAATCACAGTATCCAAGATAAGGGGTGTATCGCATGAAAGAACTTATTGATAAGTTATACTTAGAAAATAATTTAACAAGAGAAGAATTACTTTTTTTATTAAATAATCTAGATGATGAAAGCAAGGAATATCTAAGATTAAAGGCCCACGAAACTAGAATGGCCTACTATGGTAATAAAGTATTTATGCGTGGTCTTATAGAATTTACTAACTATTGTAAAAACAATTGCATTTATTGTGGTATACAAGCTGCTAATAAAAATGCTCAGCGATATCGCCTATCCTTGGATGAAATACTTGAATGCTGTACTATAGGATACAAGCTTGGTTACAGAACCTTCGTTTTGCAAGGCGGTGAAGATCCTTATTACAGCGATGATAAAATAATTGAAATTATTCATAGTCTAAAAGATAAATTTCCTGAGTGCGCCATAACCTTATCTATAGGGGAAAAATCCTACGAATCCTATAAAAAGTATTATGACGCTGGTGCAGATAGATACCTGTTGAGACATGAAACTGCCTCTAAGAAATTATATGATAGTCTTCATCCTAACATGTCCTTTGAAAACAGAATCCAATGCTTATATAATCTAAAAGAAATCGGCTTTCAGGTGGGTGCAGGCTTTATGGTTGGCCTTCCCAATCAAAGTAATGAAGACTTTGTTGAAGACTTGATATTTTTAAAGGAGCTACAGCCACATATGGTAGGTATAGGCCCATTCATTCCTCATAAAGATACTATTTTAGCTAAGGAGAAGGCTGGTAGTCTGGAAACTACGGTAACTTTACTATCCATAATCCGCTTGTTACTTCCTTCTGTACTCCTGCCTGCCACTACTGCTCTAGGTAGCATTCACCCTTTAGGACGAGAAAAAGGGATAAAAGCTGGCGCCAATGTAGTTATGCCTAACTTATCTCCCACTAATGTAAGAGCTAAATATACTCTATATGACGGTAAGATATGTATTGGTGACGAAGCAGCAGAATGCAGAAGATGTATTGAAAATAGAATAATAAAGGCAGGCTTTTCTGTAGACATGAGCCGTGGAGATAATATAAATTGGAGGCGAATTTAATGAATAATACACCTAATGCTAATAGAAAGCATATCGCCATTTATGGTAAAACCAACTCTGGTAAATCCTCATTATTAAATGCCATAATTGGTCAAGAGATATCCATAGTTTCTAATTTGGAAGGTACCACCACCGACCCAGTAAAAAAAGCTATGGAACTTATACCCTATGGTCCTGTACTTTTTATTGACACCGCTGGCTTAGCGGATGAAAGTGAGCTCGGTAGCCTAAGAATTGAAAGAACTTTAAAAACCCTTCAAAACACAGACTTTGCCCTTTATGTGCTAGATATAAAGGATAAGGACTTATCCGTTTATCAGGATACTATAAAGCTCTTTAAAAAATTCAACATTCCTTATCTTACAGTAATAAATAAAATTGATACTGCCACAGAGGAAGAAATAGAAGAAGCCAAAAAAGTTCATAAGGATGCCGTTTTTGTTTCAGCTTCAAAGGAAGATAATATATTACATTTAAAAGATGAGCTTATTAAAAGATTGCAAAAAGAAGAAGAGGATCCACCTTTAATAGGTGACATTGTACCCTATAACGGCAAGGTGGTATTGGTTGTTCCTATTGATTCAGAATCTCCTAAAGGTAGAATTATTTTACCTCAAGTTCAATTAATTAGAGATTGCTTAGATCACGGGATAAAAAGCTATGTAGTAAGAGATACTGAGTTAGAAGAAGCTTTAAAAGATCTATCTGACATAGATATAGTGGTTACTGATTCTCAAGCTTTTAAGAAAGTAAATGAAATAGTTCCATCGAATATAAAGCTTACTAGCTTTTCTATACTTCAAGCAAAAAGTAAAGGAGATTTAAACACCTTTATAGAAGGAGTTAAAAAGATCGAAGAGCTAAATGAAAACTCTAAAATACTAATAAGTGAAAGCTGTACTCACAACCATTCTCATGAAGATATTGGTAGAGTGAAAATCCCAAGACTCATTAATAAGCATCTTGGAAAAAATCTCAATTACGAATTCAAAATGGGCAATGATTTTCCTGCAAACTTAGAAGACTATGACCTAGTGATACATTGTGGTTCTTGCATGCTAAATAGAAAAACTATGTTAACTAGAATAGCCCTCTGTAAGGAAAAAGGTACTACCATTACTAATTATGGTGTTGTACTTGCTTACTTAAATGGAATATTAGATAGATGTATTGAATTTACAAGGTATAATTTATCTTAGGCAATAGTTAAAAGCTTAACACCTTAATTTAATTAGGGACTAATGCACAACTTAACTTATAGCTTGTGCACTAGCCCCTATTTTAAAGCTTCCATATTATAATATACTTTTATATTAATTAACCATATATTCATTTATCAATTGGTATACCCTTATTAACATATGGTTTTTATTTCTACTATCCATGAACCTAAGCTCAGCTGTAAGACCATCTATAAGCGTCAGCTTCAATTCCGAATCAAAATCTAAGGTTCCTGAATGTTCTACCGCATAAGTGACAATGCTTTTATAGGGTATTGTAAAATATTCCGCTTTTTTACCTGTAAGTCCTTGCTTATCCGCTATTAATATGCGTTTATCTGTAAATACCGCCACATCCCTCATTGTTTTAACAGCAAATGCTATTTTTTCCTTATCCGAGATAAGAGCCTTCATTGTTTCCGACATAGGCACCTCTTGATAGAATGTAAAAACCTTATTCGAATTTACATCCGCCATCTTTCATCCTCCTAATATACATTTATTTCCATATATACATTATATACCCTTTCTTCTTTGCTTACAACTTTCATTATAGAAAATAAAACATTATATTTCGACAAAAAAAGCTGCAGCACAGCTAACAAATCAGTTAATTGTGCAACAGCTCCTTAATTAAATTTATGTAAATGATATTACTTCCTTTATGCTATCAATATCTTCATGAGAAAAATTTATGTATCTGTCATTGACTTTTACTATAGGACACACAGTATCCTTCGGTGGAATATACACTATCTCACCAACAGCCCCATCCTTTAATACTACTTTCGAACCTATATAGTTTTTTGATATGTTCTCTAAAAATACATTTAAAATATCCTGATCATAAAGCCTTCTACCTTCTGTGCTATACATTTTGAAGGCTACAAAGGGTGTTCTTTTATCTTTATACACTCTACTGGAGGTCATGGCGTCAAATGTATCAGTAATTCCAATGATTTTTGCATACACTGGTATATCTCTACCCTTTGTACCAAAGGGATATCCTGAACCATCCTCTCTTTCGTGATGTTCTAAAACTGCTTCCTTAACTCTAAGATTAATATCATCATGGTCACTTATCAATTTATAGCCATACATGGAATGCTTCTTAATTTCCTCAAATTCTTCATTTGTTAATCTAGCAGGTTTATCTAAAATTTTAAGAGGAACCTTAGTTTTGCCTATATCATGCAACAAGGCCGCATCTGTAACCTCACAAATTTCATCTTCTGATAGATTCAGCCACTTAGCCAGCAGCATTGAGTAGAAAGCTACATTAATACAATGGGTATAGGTATAATTATGGGAATCTTTAATGGTATTTAAGCACTGAATTACTGAGTTTACTTCTTTGAATTGTCCAATAATAGATTGAGAAATATTTTGAATAGTTTCATAATTAATTTTTTCATTTACTGATAGCTCTTCAACTACCTTTTTTATTTCAAGTATAACAGAGGTATATTGCTCATGAATTTCACTAAATTGCTCCTCCTTTATTTCACCTTTATCATCATATATATAAAGGCTGGTAATACCACATTCTATCAATCGTTTAATCATGTAATCATTCACAATAGTGTTTTTTCCAACTAATTTTAATCCATTGAAAAAAATATCTTCCGCTATAACTTTACCAATCTTGAGATTTTCAATCCCAATTTTTTGCTTCACCAAAATTTATCACCCAATCTCTAATAATAAATGGTCATAGGCTTACTACTGTTAACTTTTATTATCCATGCCTAATAGTTTTAACTCACATAAAGAGTATAAGTAATTTGTCCAAAACTGTCAAGAATAATAAATTTCCACTATATTTATAAATCTTAGCTAAGATATCCACTATACTTTAATAATATTTAGCTCAATTTATGCTAGCAAAAAGGCTGTTACAAAACTATCAAATCTATTTTCTGTTCCCCAGCATTTAAAGGTTTATCAGCCTTTACCTTTATTTTTTAATAAACTCTAATATCTAACAACTGACTTCTAATAAAAGGATAGCTTCTTTTTCTCTATGTTGCTTTGTTTCAAAAAAGTGTTGACGGGTAACAGGTGTATTATGACAAACAGTAAGGGATGTTTCGTATTAAAAATCACTATGACGCTTTTAGACGCTGGAAGTCATATATTAAAAAAATTTTACTAAATACATTTTTTTAACTTCCTGTGTAAAAAAATAACTGCTGCACAGTTAACTAATCAGTTTCTGTGCAGCAGCCCCCTTATTCTGGATATTTATTAATATAAGTATTTAGAATATCCGCCGATTTTTCCTGGTGCAGGGTTACCTGGTTGGTCTAATACAAATACTCTTAGATTTCCTTTTCCACTGCAATTTGCTGTCAAGGTTCCATTAGTTACATTAATAACTTGTCCTGTTACTGCATCAACGTATCTTCCATTTGGTATATTTCTGAAAGTAGCGCTTCCTGAAACAGTTATTAGGGCAAAGCTGTCAACTCCTGCAGCAGCATCAGTAAATCTTCTCTTGTAAGCCATACCATCACCGCTAATATCTTGAACAGAATACTGTCCCTTTTGTAAAGCTGGTATAGCTCTTCTTATTCTATTTAATCTATTAATGTGTTGAGCTAATGGGTGATTTAAAGTCTCAGCCATAGTACCAGTAGCATTAGTGTATACACCAAAGTCGGTTGTTACAACATTACCTTCAATATAATCACCAAAGTATGCTCTACCTGTTTGGCTTAAAGGAGCGTTTGGTCCTACATCTATTGGCTTACCCTTTTGGAATTCTATTTCACTACCATAGTAGATACAAGGAATTCCTCTAAAGGTGAACATTAAGCTTAGGTTTTCAGCCCAAACATCCTGTCCTAGAGCAAATCTCTGATTTTCTGGTGCAGTGTCTGGAGCGTAATCGTGAGAATCAACATATACTACATTCCATGTTGCATCGTTATAGTATTTGTCTCCCTCTACAGCTACTCTAAAGGCATCTCTAGCATTAGCAAAGTTCCAATGCATTGGGAAATCGATAACATCTAAACCAGACTTCATAGAAGTATCTACTGGTCTGTAATTATTACCATCCAAGAATGCATTATTGCTTGTAGGCTGAGTTGATACATTTAGATTATCATAGTAATTTTGATATACACTATTTTCGTTAGTTACTCTATCTCCCCATGGATAGTTTTTAGATTCTTTCCAAGTATAGAAAGGAGCGGATAGTGCAGGAATTCCTCTGTTCCATACATCTCTAACTCTTGTACAAACTTCTCCAAATACATAGAAGTCCTCTCCACCTGCAGCCTTAATGCTTGGTATAAACTCTTTGTTAAAGGTTAATCTTGAAACATGCTTTACAGTATCTACTCTGAAGGCATCTACTCCCATAGCAATATACTTGCTATAAGCATTGTTCAAGTAATTTGCAACAGTTGGATTTTCAGTATTTAAATCTACACAGTCACCAGCAATTTGGCCTGTTTGGCAAGTATAGCCTTCCCATTCCATGCTTTTTTCATGATGATAAATATGATTTACATCGTTTACAGCTTCCTTCATAAGAGATAATCTTACTTGGTACTGCTGTGCAGGATTTAAATCAAAATAGTTAGCTGGTAGCTTACCATTATCTATTCTTCTTAGAGAGGTTTTAGCTAAATCATTCATAGTAGTAGGAGCTAATCTCTCAAACATAGGGAATAGATTTTCTTCACCAAAGTTTCCAGTATGGTTATATACAACGTCTTGAATTATCTTCATACCTTTAGCATGAGCTGCATTTATAAGCTTTTGATAACTTTCTTCTGCAGAGTTATCATATTTAGTCTTATATCTAGGATCTATCTCTGTGAAATCAATAGCATGATAACCATGATAATCGTAACCACTAGCATTTTTAACAGGAGGAGTTATCCAAATTGCGCTAAAGCCTAAAGCTTTAATATAATCTAACTTATCTATTAAACCTTTGAAATCTCCTCTCCAAGCTGGATCGCTATCTGGGTTACCTGCTTGAACATCATCCCAGCAATGTACATTGTTTGATGGGTCTCCATCGTAGAATCTTGTTGTCATTAAGAAGTATATTGTTTCTTCTCTAAAATCATTAGCATTATACTCCCCAATATTATACATAAAATGGTTTTCTGTTTTGTTTCCTGCAGCATCTACAGCTATTGTGTAAATTTCCATATCCCTATCAACAGTTATGCTCTGTCCTCTATATAGATAAGCATCTGTTAATTGAGGCTTGCTGCCATCAGTGGTGAAATAAATCTTTGGTGAAGGATCCTCATTGTCTATAGCAACAAGAGTTACCTTCTGAGTAGTTAAGTATCTTCCTGAGGAAGGTGATGCAATAGTAGTAGGTCCTTCTGTATCTCCTACTTCTCCTCCACCTTGTCTTGGATCAATGTTACTCCAAGTATTGTTATAATAATACCAAGTACCAGCGGTTCTATTTAAATCTGCAGTTTGAGCTCCTGAACCATTATTGAATATTAAATTAGTAAAGGTTGCCCCTTCAAAGGTGTAGCTATACCAATTATCACCTTCTGCCTTCATATTTACTCCAGGCCACTGTACAGCTGGAATTGAAGGTGTGGTACCCCAATAATAGATTTTTGCAGTATTCCAAGGTGATTGGAAATATACCTTTATATAGGTATCTGGTAATTTTGTAATTGTAATGGTTTTCTTAGCAGATATGTTTCCATAAACCGCTTCAACGGTAACTGTGCCTTCCTTAATTGCAGTAAGTGTAGTAGTTTTGCCTGAGCTAGCAGATAGTGTTGCCAAGGAAGAATTGCTTACAGTCCAGTTTACTGCTTGCTGAGCTTCTGAGCCATCGCTATAAACTATTGTGGAAGTTAAGCTTATATTTTCTCCAACCTTAACAGTATCGTTTCCGCTTAACTTTATGCTAACAGGAGTGATTTCTCCTACTGGATCAGTATAGTAAACAGATCCATCCTTTTTAACCCATACATCTTTTGTTGTTACATAATCAACACCATTCTTTTGGATCTTTCTATTCCAAGTACCATCGTTAAATAAGAATTGAACCTTATTAGTATTCTTAATAGTTTTCATATACCAATTAGGTCTATAATTAGTCATATCTCCTGGTGCTGTTCTTAGTACGGTAGTATCCCAAGCTGGTGTTGATAAGTCACCATCATACCATATCCAAATTTCATTCCAATCTGCTGGCTTTTCAACATAAATATTGATATCGCCTTTTCCAGCATCAGGATTACTATTAGTCCATTGTCCATCCTTGTACCAGCTTTCACCTGATACTAGAAAACCTGGTTGACCAGGACCTGGGATTTGATTACCATTTCCATCATTGAATAGAACTCTGACACTATCATGGTTGAATATGGTATAACTATACCAATTTCCACCTTCCTGTGTCATAGCTGAACCAGGCCATGCTGGTCCTGTAAAATTATCACCATAGTAATAAATGTTTGCTTTGCTCCAACCTGACGGCTTGTAAAAATGTACAGTTATACCTTGGTCAGCGGCAAAAGCTTTTTTGATGCCTTGCTGAAAGCTTCCGATAAATGTAGCTAAGATAAATATTATAACTACAAATATACTAAGCTTTCTTTTTAAATATTTTTGCACGGTATCCCCCCTAAAAATTGATTATATATTTTAAATAATTAAATTATTTAAAATCCCATAACAATTATTCAGCATCTA
>ERZ773359.3711-NODE-3711-length-17074-cov-61.616781_pt1 | contig 17074 bp, 12 predicted proteins | sample MGYA00374955_ERZ773359 | MGnify/ENA primary metagenome ERZ773359 (study PRJEB29098, sample SAMN04486028) | biogas fermenter metagenome | study: EMG produced TPA metagenomics assembly of the Biogas fermentation microbial communities from Germany - Plant 4 DNA1... | reverse complement strand
GCCGGATCCACGCCGCCTATTGGTTCATCCAGAAGATAGAGCTCAGCTTCCCGGCTCATGACCAGCACCAGCTGAACCTTCTCCTTTGTGCCTTTTGACAGTGTCTTGAGCCTGTCACTGGCACTGATATCAAGCCTTTTAAGCATATCGTAGGCCTTCTCGGGCTTGAAATCTTCATAGAAGTCACTGAACAAGCCAATAATGTCATGGACACGCATCCAATCGTTCAAATAATTCCTTTCGGGAAGGTAGGATATGATCTTTTTTGTGCTGAGGCCGGGTGTCATGCCGGATATCCGTATTTCACCAGCAGATGGTGTCAGAAGAGCGTTGGCAAGCTTGATAAGAGTAGTCTTGCCGCTGCCGTTGGGCCCAAGAAGCCCTACAATCTGACCATGATCAATCTTCAGATTGACATCTGAAAGCGCTTTTTTGTGTCCGAAGGCTTTTGTCAGCCCATTACATTCCAAAATAGGGGTCATCCCCTCACCTCCTCAATCATACCGGTTATGATGGACAGAATCTCTTTTTGGTCGAAGCCCAGCTTCTGCATTTTTTCTAGGAACTCCAATACCTGTTCCCGTGCTATCCTGGTTTTGGCTTTTTTTATCATTTCCGAATCCTCCGTTATTGATCGTCCGCTGGTGCGGTGAGTGATGACGAGTCCATCTTCCTCCAGCTTGGATAGCGCCCGTTGCATGGTATTGGGATTGACTGAGGCTTCCTTAGCTAAATCACGCACCGACGGCAGCTTCGAGCCCGGAGGATAGACTCCGGAAAGTATCATCAGTTCTATGTGTTCTACCAGTTGAGTATAGATGGGTCTGTCTGGCTTCAGATCCCAGGGCATTTTATCACCCCTTTGTATTATTGTATTAAGAACTTAATACAATAATACAATAGATTCTGTATCAGGTCAAGTGCTTTTTTTAAAAAAGAAAACAAAATGCCGGACTTAATTGATAAGTCCGGCACCCGGCATAAAGGAGGAGAGGCGCCTCCTTGCGGGAATTCATTCAGAAGAATCCTTCCCTGTTATAGTCTATTCGATAAATTGGACAAGTGTGACAAGCTATATCAGCAGTTATTGGTAAAATAATGCAGACAGACGTGCATACAGGGACCGGGCTTTACGTGATCTATACAATCACTTACCCGCACGCGATGACACCATTTCGTATCAAGAAAAAGGGCGGTTTATACCGCCCTTTTGTAACCAGTAGTGTTAAGCCGTTTCAATCTTGCTTTCAGCATTAAGCCCCAGATGCTCCACGGCCCATTCACGCATTTTGTACTTGAGAATCTTGCCTGCCGCATTCATGGGGAATTGATCCACAAAAGCAACATATTTTGGAGTTTTATGCTTGGCCATATGGGTGCGCACATAGTCTCTCAGTTCTTCAACAGTCATCTCGACCCCTTCCTTCAAAATGACGCAGGCCATGATTTCCTCGCCATACTGTTTGTCGGGCACCCCTATAACCTGAACATCGCTCACCTTTGGATGAGTATAGATGAAATCCTCAATCTCCTTGGGATAAATATTCTCGCCGCCCCGGATGATCATATCCTTGATCCTGCCGGTAATCTTAAAGTAGCCGTTCTCATCCATCCTGGCCATGTCACCCGTATGCAGCCAGCCATCCTCGTCGATGACTGCCGCTGTCGCTTCAGGCATCTTATAATAACCCTTCATGATATTATAGCCCCTGGCAACAAATTCCCCATCGGTATTGGGAGGCAGATCCTCATTGGTAACGGGATCCACGATCTTGCATTCCACTCCCGGAAGGGCGCGTCCCACAGTGTTGACCCTAAGTTCAATGGGATCGTCAACACGGCTCTGGGTACATCCAGGAGAAGCCTCGGTCTGCCCATAGACGATGGTGATCTCCTTCATATTCATCTTGTCCACCACATCCTGCATCACCTTGATGGGACAGGGGCTTCCTGCCATGATACCCGTTCTCATGTGGGAGAAATCGGTCTTAGCGAAATCCTCGTGTTCCAGCATGGCGATGAACATGGTGGGAACGCCATGGCAGGCTGTAATTTTCTCCCGGTTAATGCAATCCAGGGACTGCTTTGGAGAGAAATAGGGTATTGGGCTCATGGTCACGCCATGAGTCATGGCAGCAGTCATAGCCAGAACCATACCGAAGCAGTGGAACATAGGGACATGGATCAGCAGCCGGTCGGCAGTGGAGAAATCCATGCAGTCGCCGATGGTCTTGCCGTTGTTCACTACATTATAGTGAGTAAGCATTACGCCCTTTGGAAAACCGGTTGTTCCTGAGGTGTACTGCATATTGCAGACATCGTCCTTGTGTATGGAGAAAGCACGGCGGTAGACCTCTTCAACAGGAACCCTTTCGGCCAGCGCCACAGCTTCATCCCAGGTCAGGCAGCCCTTCTGCTTTGAATCAATGGTAATGATGTTCCGTAGAAACGGAAGGCGTTTGATGTATAAGGGCTTTCCTGCCTCTGCAGTTTCCAGTTCGGGGCAGAGTTCCTTTATGATGCTAACATAGTCTGAGTCCTTATATCCATCGATCATGACCAGAGTGTGGGTGTCAGACTGGCGAAGCAGATACTCGGCTTCATGTATCTTGTATGCGGTATTGACTGTCACAAGAACCGCTCCAATCTTGACCGTAGCCCAGAAGGTGATAAACCACTGGGGTACATTGGTAGCCCATATGGCCACATGATCACCGGGCTTGACACCCAGTGCTATCAGGGAGCGGGCGAAGGTATCCACGTCGTCACGGAATTCCGAATAGGTTCTGGTGTAATCCAGGGTGGTGTACCTGAAAGCATATTGATCCGGGAATTCATCAACTATACGGTCGAGAACCTGGGGGAAGGTAAGATCCAGGAGGGAGTATTTTTCCCATACATATTGCCCCGTGCCCGCATTATTGGTATAAAGGCGGCCTTTGGTGGCGTCCTTTTTTAAATATTTGGACATATAATTGGCAAAGTTGGGGAATACCACGCCTGCATCATCCAGATCGGCAGCCCAGCGCTTGACCCATTCAAGGGATATGTAGCCGTTGTAGTTGATGGATCGAAGGGCCATCATGAAATCATTTATGGGCAGATCTCCTTCTCCCATCATACGATAGGAGACTTTGCCATCTTCCATGACCGAGTCCTTCACATGGACGTATTTGATATAGGCGCCAAGGTTCTGGACTGTTTGGCCAGGAGTTTCACCTGCAAACCGGTAGGGATGATGAATGTCCCAGAGAGCTGCCACGGCATCGCTTCCAACGGAATTAAGCAGGTTAAAAAGCCTGCGGGTATCGGTGTATACCCCGTTTGTTTCCACGAGAAGGGTTACTCCCTTTTCCTCTGCAATGGGGGCTAACTTTTTCAGGGATGAAATGACCACCTCGTCATCCACTTCTCCCGCGGGCTGAGGCTCCAAATCTGCGAGAACACGGATATACGGGGTTTTCAATTTGGCAGCCAGTTCAATGTACTGGATTATTTCATCATGGTTCTCGCTGGCCTTATCAGCGAACTTCAGGCAGCAGCCCGATGAAAGACAGGGTATCTCCAGGCGGAGCTGCTGCAGCTTTTTGATAGTATTGGGAAGCTCTGCCTCGGTAAAGGGTTTTGCCCGGACTGCGAAGATGTCCTTGCCCAGGCCTCGTATTTCAATTCCGTCAAATCCAAGGTCTTTGGCCATGGAATAGATATCCGGCCAATCAAAATCGGGGCATCCTAAGGTTGAAAAAGCAAGTTTCATACAACATTCCTCCTGAAAATACTGGGATTAAATCAAAAAAGCTTCCGTCCTCTTATATCTTGTAAGAAGACGAAAGCTTATACTTCCGCGGTACCACTTCTCTTGGTGCAATGACCCACTCATGCAGCATCCGACCATAATAAGGTTAATGCCCTCCCGTTGTAACGGCGGGAAGCCCGTTCACGTCTACTGGTCCAAAGCAAAAGTCCTTTGCCTCGGACGTTCAGGTGACTGCTAAAGGGTGAGTTCACTGTCTGCCCCGCGCACTGTCTCACACCATGTGACAGCTCTCTGAGGCTGCGAAAGCAGCGTGTTTTCCCTATCATCGCATTTGGTTATTTTTTTAGTATGCTATCAGATTCCAATGTACTTGTCAAGATACATTGGAATACATCGTGCCGGAAAGGTCTGTTCACCATCTTGTCCTTTAGGGCATATGCTGGTTTATAGAGTATGCTATGCAAGAGGTGTTTTTTATGCCGGATGGCTTCCGACAGGATTTCTTCCCGGGTTCTTTCAGAGGCAGACGCTTTCCCAGACAATACCCCATTATCCGTCGCCCGATTTTTGGCCCGGTTTACAGGCCGGGATTCCGTTTTCCTCGCCGTATCCGGCCGAGGGGGTTCCTTTTCCGCCGCGGACCTCTGTTCTGGTTCCTCGACCTGCTGGATTAATCCTATAGCGTTTTGGGACAGGTGTAAGGCATCTCAAATGGGATGCCTTCTGGCCGTTTCTCAAGACCGGAGGCAGTTTTCCTCATCCTCTCTCTTGATGACGGGAAGAACCATTTCTGCAATGGTTCCGACGCCGGGCTCACTGATATAGTACAGGCCATAACGATCCCCATATTGGAGCCGTATTCTTTCCTTAATATTATGTATACCTATGGTATTAAAGCGTTTTCCCTTTCTTGGGTCATTCTGGTTCAAAGTGTATACGGTGGCCAGATCCATTCCTGATCCGTTGTCGATCACCTCAATGTGCAGGCTGTCATTTTCAATAAAGGATAGCACCTTGATAAACCCTTTGTCTTCGATGTCCTCAAAGGCATGAAGGATGCAGTTTTCCACCAAAGGCTGGAGGACAAAGCGCAGCATTTCACAGTCATGGGTCTCCGGATCCAGTTGGGTCGAGAACTCAAAGGTGTCTCCGTAACGGAATTTCTGTATTCGGATGTAATTTTTCAGGTTTTCAACCTCGTTGCTCAGGGTCGTCAGGCTTCCCGGCTGGGCAAGGTTGTATTTCAGCAGGTTAATCAGCGATGTGCACATATCCGCGATATTATTCATGTTCTGTAGCACTGCGAGCCATTTGATGGAGTCAAGGGTATTGTACAGAAAATGAGGATTGATCTGGGCCTGAAGCACCTGAAATTCCAGCTCCGACTTGCGCTTCTGCTCGTCAATTTCTTTCTGGTAATAGCTTTGAATCTGATCCATCATGATGTTGAAGGTATCGCCCAAAATACCCAGTTCATTCTTTAGCTTGAGGGATACCCTGAAGTCGAGATCCCCCCGCTCAATGCGCTTGCATGCTTGGATAAGAGTTTTTACAGGCTTTTTAATGGTCTGGGTTGAAAAGAAAATGAAGGCAAAGGAGATAATGGCAGCTAGAAGAAGGATCGTATTAAAGATAAACAGAAGGCTGCGGCTTCTCTCGGTAAGGGGCATGGCATCAATCATTCTGACCAGCTTCCAGTCGGCCATCTCAATGGTTTCGGTAACGATGATGCTGTCTCTGCCGAACACGGTTCCCCTAAGCTGCAGATTTTTTGAGGTAAGGATCTGAGGATACTGATCAAGGACGGGCTCAAAATTGCTCAGGAAGGGATGATTGAAAATGATATTGCCCTCCGTGTCCACCACCATGATCTTTTCATCAAGTGCCATGGAGGATGTCTGGAACATCTCACGAACAATCTCATAATTGATGTCAACCGAAATCAGCCCGATCAGCCTTTGTGTTTCCATGTTGTAGACAGGACAGATATAGGACATGACATTAAAGTAGTTATCAGGATAGTACTCCACCTCGTGGACTTCGGTCCACAGCTCTTTCATCTTTTTCTCGCGCAATATGTCAAAATACCGGGAGCCAAACTTGAAAACCTGGTCATCATCTATCGAAAGCGTACTGGAATAGACATTGCCCTGTTCGCTTAAAATATGCGCCCCCTTGATAAAAGGCTGGGTGCCTATAACGCCGACAAGCAGTGAACTGATCTCATTCCGCCGCTCAACAATCTCCTTATCAGAACCGGACTGGGGCTTTGAGAGCAGCTCCACCACTTTGGCGTTTGAACCCAGCGCATTTCCCGTGCTGCGAATGATGTCGGTCATAAAGTCAAACTGGGATTTGATCTTGTTGGTGACCAACACGTTGTAATCAACTTCATATTTACGGAACTCATTCAGGTAGACATAACGGCTGGTAGCCCACATGGTCACTAGCAGGAAAAATGTCAATCCGGCCATGCCGATAAAAATCCGGAACGAAATCGATCTGAAACCCATAGCACCGCAGACCGCTGTATGTGAGACGGCAAAAAAACTTTCTACCAGCAATCTTGTCGCAGGTACATGGGGCAATATCAGTGCAAGGCTGGACAACGACTATATGGTGGTGACACCTTCCGGAATGCCATATGAAACCCTGAAGCCGGAGGATATGGTGATCGTCAATATGCATGATCTCACCTATGAGGGAGAGTTAAAGCCATCGGTTGAAACACCCATGCACGCCAGGATCCTGCTTGAAAGACCCGAAGTCAACGCGGCGGTACATACCCATTCTACCTACGCGCTGGTCATGGCCTGTGCCCACAAACCTATACCGCCCATTTGCGATGATCAGGTACAGATCCTGGGCGGCGAAGTGAGGGTTGCCCGCTATACCCTGCCCGGAACCGGCGAAATGGCGGATGCTGTATTGGAAGCCCTCCAGGGGAGGATGGGCGCATTGATCGCCAACCATGGCGCGGTGACACTGGGAAGGACGCTGGATGAAGCCATGGTGGCCGCCACCGTGCTTGAAAAATCCGCACAGGTCTATGTCGGGACACAAGCCGTAGGCGGCGGCGTTGAGCTGAGCCAGGAGGATATTGCGTTCATGTATGACTTCTTCATGAACAAATACGGACAGAGGTGAGGGATATGGCTAAACCCAAATGCATCATTACCGCTGAGTTGCTTGAACCCTATCTGTCCCAGATTAGGGAGTTGTGCGATGTAACTGTCTGCGGATGGGCAAAGGATAAAAAGCTCATGCCCGAAGATAAGTTGATAGAGCAGCTGGAGGGCGCAGAGATCTTTATTGTGGAATTTGAGCAGGTGAGCGCAAGGGTGATCGAAGCCTGCCCGGATCTCAAACTCATCATGTGCGTCCGGGGCAACCCGGTCAACGTGGACTCGGCAGCCTGCACCGCCAGGGGCATTCCCCTGCTCTACGCTCCTGGCCGCAATGCCAATTCGGTAGCTGAATACATCGTAGGCGCCATGATCGCGCTGATCCGGAACATCGCCCGTTCCAACCATGAGATACGGAATGGCAGGTTCCTCGGCAAGCCGAAGGACGACATCTACGACGTGAAATACAGGGACGACATGGTCTGGTCCATGGATATTCCGGGAGCCAATCCCTATCTTGAGTTTAAGGGATTTGAAGTCTTTGGGAAAACCTTTGGGATGGTAGGCTATGGCGCTGTAGGCAGGAAGCTGACTAAAATCCTTCTTGCCATGGGTATGAAGATCATGGCCTTCGACCCTTATGTCAGCCCGGAGGATCTCATATCCGAGGGCATTGAGTCAGCGTCCAAGGATGAGGTTTTTTCCCGGTCCGATTTCGTTTCGATCCAATGCAAGGTCACTGAGGAAACAAAGGGAATGATCGGAGCCCGTGAATTCTCGCTAATGAAGCCCACAGCCGTTTTCATTAACACAGCAAGGGCAGTCATTGTGGATCAGAGGGCGTTCATGGATGCGCTGACCCAGAAGAGGATCGCGGGAGCCGTGCTGGATGTGTTCTGGGAGGAGCCCCTGCCGTCCAATCATCCCCTGCTCAGGATGGATAACGTGGTTATCACGCCCCATATTGCTGGGGCTTCCAGGGACGTTCCGGTTCAGCATTCACAAATGGCAGCCGATGAAGTGTCCCGCTATGTTAAGGGCGAAAGCCCTAAACGTTTGTTTAACGGGAAAGTCTGTAAGAACAGGTAGGTACTGGTTCATAATGTTGGAACCAGGAGGGGGGAAGTTATGAAGACATTAGTTACCGCAAGGTTTGATAAAAGATACATCGATGAATTGAACACCATCGCAACGGAACTGCGTTTTGATGGTTATGGGGTTCATGGTGTCAAGATGGAGACCAAGGACCTGATCAAGGCATTGGAAGGCGTGGAGCTGCTGATCAGCGAATTCGAGGATATCACCAGGGAGGTGCTGGATAAGGCGGATTCTCTGAAGATCGTTGTTTGCTGCCGTAATGAAGCCTTCGCCAGTGTGGATATCGAAGCTGCCACCGAGAAGGGCATACCGGTTATTTACGCGGGGGGAAGGAATGCCATTGCCGTGGCTGAGCACGCCATCGCTCTTCTTATGTGCGTATCCAAGAACATTTCACTCACCGACCATTTACTGAAATACACTGATGAATTAACCAACTGCTCATACAGTGACAAACAGGGTTCACGCAAGAACATCATCTCTGAGTGGTCCATGGATCCCAGAGCGCCCTTTGCCCTGTATGGCGGCGGTCCGGAGATGTACGGAAAAACCTTCGGCCAAATCGGGTTTGGATCCATCGGAAGGGAAGTGGCCAAGCGTGCCCGTGCCCTGGACATGAATCTTTTAATCTACGATCCGTATGTCAGGCAGGAACAGGTTGAATATCTGGACGCCAAAATAGTGAACCTCGAAACCCTAATGCGAGAATCGGACTTCATATCGATCAACTGCAACGTAACGCCCGAAACCAAGGGTATGATCAGCAAAGAGATGATCGACCTTATGAAGCCTACAGCATATTTGGTGAACACTGCCAGGGCGCCTATCATGGACTATGATGCCTTGTATGACGCGCTTAAGAACAAGCGCATTGCCGGCGCCGGCCTTGATGTCTATCCTGTTGAGCCCATCCCTGCCGGGGATAAGTTCCTGAGTCTGACGAACACAGTGCTCACTCCGCATCTGGCCGGATCCTCACGGGATATAATCGGCCATCAGACAGAGATTATACTGGGAGAACTGAAAATACTGCTTGGTGGGGGCAAACCACGCTTCATATGCAACCCACAGGTGATTAAGGCATGATTTATACGTTGGGGATTGACATTGGCACTACAAACGTCAAATGCGTCCTGTTCGGGGAAGGCCCAAAGGCGGTAGCGGAGGCAACTTATGAATACCCCACCGCTTTTCCCGCCCCTTCGTGGGCGCAGCAGAATCCTGAACACTGGTGGGAAGGCTGTATTGATGTCATAAGATCTGTTCTTTCCCAAAGCGGAATTGATGCTGCAGGCATCAAGGCTGTTGCGGTAAGCTGCCAGTCCCCTTGCGCGCTTCTTGTGGACAGGACTGGCAAACCTCTTCACGATGCGCTGATCTGGATGGACAGAAGAAGCACGGAAGAGATGGAGCTGCTTGACAGGACTGTGGGAGCGCAGAGAATCTTTGAGATAACCGGAAACCGGTTGGACACTTATTTTATGCTCTCCGAGCTTATGTGGCTGAGACGCCATCATCCGGGGCTGCTTGATAAAACCTATAAAATCCTGCAAGTCAATGGTTATGTCAACATGAAGCTTACAGGCGAGTTTTCCATAGACCGCTCCAATTTGTCACTTACCCAGGTTAACGATCTGAAAGAAAATAACTGGAGCCATGAATTGCTGGAGACCATTGATGTTGATCCGTCGATTACGCCGCAGGTATTCGATTGCGGAGAGGTCATCGGGTGTGTCACCCGGCAGGCATCGAAGCTTACGGGGCTGAAAGCCGGGACGCCTGTCCTGGCAGGCACTGTGGATGCATCGGTAGCAGCGCTGGAAGCAGGGGTGCATCAGGATATCGCCCTGGAGATGACCGGCACATCATTGGTCATGCTCATAGGGGTGAATAAGCCGGTGACCACCATCAAGCTTTCGCATCTTACCGGGATAGATGACAATACCCATTACCTGTATGGCGCCATGAGCTCCACCGGCGGATCGTTGAAGTGGTTCAGGGATGCGTTATATGGCGGAGAAACCCATGAGAAGAACGCTTATGCCCATATGGATGCCGAGGTTGTCCGGGATGCGCCTGAGCCCACCCAACTGTTGTTTTTGCCCTATATGGTGGGTGAGCGGGCTCCCATCTGGAACCCGGATGCCCGAGGCGTTTATTTCGGATTAAGCATGAGCACCAACCGCGCTCAAATGATCCGGGCCGTTATGGAAGGAGCAGCCTTTGCACTGCTGGACAACCTGGAGGAAGCGGAAAAGATCGGCCTCTGTCCCAAACAGTTCTTTGTGCTGGGGGGCTGCAGCAACAGTGATATATGGCTTAAAATCAAGGCTTCTGTTATCAATCGTGAAATTATCGTTCCCTGCAATACGCTGGGGGCACCAGGCGGGCTTGCATGCCTGATGGCCGCGTATACAGGAGAGTTTGATACGCCTGAACAAGCTGCTGCCGCAGGTTTTAAGGCGGCAAAAAGGATTGAGCCTGTGGATGCCTGGGTTCCCCGTTACAGAGCGCTGTACCAGGAGTATAAAAGGCTCTATGAGTCTGTGGAACCTAATTTCAGGTCCTTTTCCTCATTTAGCTCAATTAACTGAAAATGATATGCCGGAGTATTGGAAATGTGGGGCCAGGACAACCGCTGCCTGCCGGCGGCAGCGGTTGTTCAAAGATTTACGGATATAAAAACGAAATCAGCGGTACATGAAGGAGAAATTATCATGCTGGGCAATCATTTGCTGGGAATTTATGAAAAAGCACTGAATCCTGAAGACGACTGGCACAAACGCCTGAAAAAAGCCAGAGATCTGGGATTTGACTTCATGGAGATATGCATTGATGAGAATGACATGCGCCTTGCCAGGCTGGAATGGACAAGGGAAGAACGCGAGGAACTCAGGCGTGCGATCTATGAAACGGGTGTTCCCCTTCTTTCCATGTGCCTGAGCGCCCACAGGCGGTTTCCTTTCGGAAGCGCTGATCCGGCGATAAGGGAAAAGGCGTACCTGATCATGGATCAGGCTATTGATTTTGCTGTAGATTTAGGAATCCGAACCATACAGATTGCGGGTTATGATGTCTATTATGAAGAATCCACCTTCGACAGCCGTCGCCTCTTTTTTGAGGGATTGCAGTGGGCTGCAGCCCAGGCTTCCCGTAAGGGGGTCATGCTGGCCAATGAGATCATGGATACAGCGTTTCTCAATTCTATTACCAAGCATCTTTTTTATGAGAAACAGATCTCCAGTCCGTGGCTGAAGGTATACCCCGATGTGGGTAATCTCAGCGCATGGGGCAACGATATTGTGGCTGAACTGGAAAAGGGAAGGGGCAGCATCGTCCAGGTTCATCTTAAGGATACCCTTACGGTTACGGATACCTTTGAGGGCCAGTTTAAGAATGTGCCCTTCGGCAAGGGCTGCGTGAATTTCCCCCTTTGCTTCTCCACACTGGAAAAGATGGGCTATACCGGTCCATACCTCATAGAGATGTGGTATCATGAAGGGCAGAACGACATGGAAACTGTAGGACATGCCAAGGCATGGATCGAAAAACAGTATTCGCTTGCAATGGAGGGGTGAGGACATGAGGTACTATTTAGGTTTGGACAACGGGGGAACCACCACCAAGGCGGCCCTGTATGATGAGAAAGGAACCGAGATAGGTTTTGCTTCGGTTGAGACACGGATGCTTACACCACGGCCTGGTTTTACCGAACGGGACATGGATGAAATGTGGGAAGCCAATTGTGCCGTGATCCGTGAGGTATTGGACAAAACCGGGGTTGACAGTTCGCAGATACGGGCTGTGGCCATTTGCGGCCATGGTAAAGGGCTCTATCTGTGGGGCAAAAATGACAGGCCGGTGCGCAACGGGATTATTTCCACCGACAACCGGGCGTGGGAATATCCAATAAAGTGGCGTGAAGACGGTACCGAAAAGAAGGCCTTCGAAATGACCTGCCAGCATGTCCTGGCTTGCCAGCCGGTGGCTCTGCTGGCCTGGCTTAAGGATCATGAGCCAGAGACCATGGATTCAATCAAATATGTTTTTGCCTGCAAGGATTATGTACGTTTCAGGCTTACGGGGGAAGCCTTTGCGGAGATGACCGATTATTCGGGGACAAGCCTGGTAAATTTGCATACCCGGCAATATGATCCCCGGATACTGGAACTGTTTGGACTGACTGAATTGATGGAGGCTCTGCCCCCACTGCGCCTGTCCACAGATATATGCGGAACGGTTACTGCAGAGGCTGCAAGAAAGACAGGCCTCAGAGAAGGTACGCCGGTAGCAGGTGGCATGTTCGACATAGATGCCTGTGCCCTGGCTGCTCATGTCGCTGATGAGGATCATGTCTGCATGATCGCGGGAACCTGGAGCATCAATGAGTTCATTCGCAGGACACCGGTTCTGGATGGCACGGTAATGATGAATTCGCTGTTCTGTATACCGGAATACTACCTTATTGAAGAATGCAGTCCAACCAGTGCGGGCAACAATGAATGGTTCCTGCAGACCCTGATGCCGGAGTTTATCCGGGAGGAAAAGAGGGCTGGAAGATCGCCCTATCAGGAGATTGACAGGTTGGTGGAGTCCATTGCGCCTGCCGAATTCTGTCCGATATTCCTTCCGTTTCTCATGGCGAGCAATGTCCATCCCAACGCAAAGGGAAGCTTTGTAGGAATGAGCAGCTATCATACCCGTGCCCACCTTTTACGCAGCGTTTTTGAAGGAATAGCCTTTTCCCATCGTTATCATTATGATAAACTGAAAAAATGCATGGATCATGAACCAAAAAGCATACGGCTTGCGGGGGGAGCTGCCAGGTCCCGGGTCTGGACCCAGATTTTTGCCGATGTGATGAAATGTCCCGTAGAGACGGTAGCTGTCAGGGAAACAGGAGCCCTGGGCAGTGCCATTGCTGCAGCGGTAGCCGTGGGCGATTACGCCGACATAAAGGATGCGCTGCGTGCCATGAGCAGGCTGGCACCCGCTGTTATGCCCAATACCGGTAATTACGAGATATATGATAGAAAGTACGCCCTGTACTTGAAGACCATCGATGCCCTTGATTCTGTGTGGGACAGCTATCAGGAACTGATGGGATGAGAGAGCATCAGGGATTATCATCAATACTAATGACAGGAAAAGGAATGGAATATGAACTTTATTTTTGATATGGATGGTGTTTTAATCAACAGTGAGCCGCTGCATGCCCGGTCGAGGCTTGCTGTGCTGGAATCGATGGGTGTTTCCACAGACATGGATATGTCCTCGGTTATTGGGTCCAGCACCCTCGCCTTCTGGGAGAACATGATCATAAAATTTGGTCTGGATGCGTCCGCTGTGAATCTGGAACGCATCCAGATGGCTCTCCTCATAGAGATGATGAAGAAGGAAAAGTGCCAGCCTCCAGAGGGCCTTTTTCAGCTGCTGGATGAGCTTGAAGGGATGGGCGTTGTTATGGCAGTTGGCTCTTCTTCAAGAAGGATGCTGGTGGAGCCGGTGCTGGAATACCTGGGGATTGCATCGCGATTTAAAGCGGTTGTAACAGGAGATGATGTGGAAAATTTAAAACCTGCTCCTGATATATATTTGCTGGCCATGGAAAGGATTGGTGCCGATAAGAGTAAGACCGTAGCTCTGGAAGACTCGCGTATGGGTGTCCAGGCCGCCCTGGCGGCAGGTATTCCCTGCATCGGATATAGCAACCCTACTTCCCCCGGACAGGATCTGAGTGCAGCCACTTACAGGATCGACTCACTTTCCCAGGTGCTTGACCTGCGGCGGGGGAATAGGTGGCTTTGGGAGACCGGGTGATTTTTTTGGATTTCCGGGAGGGGTTCTTTTGCCGGGCTTAAGCGGGATAAATCCAAAGAATAATGGGAGCAGATCCAAGATTGCACCAATACTGCTGGACAGGCTCGCCAATTTTATTGGGCTATTCTTTTCGTCCTTTTTATCGGGTACCCTGGTCAACAACTTTTTTTACGGGGGCGCCCTTTTTGTGGGGGGTCAGCTTCTCTTGCTGCTAAGCGGGATCTTAGGCAAAAAGGGGGCCGGGATTCCCAAAAGAGAACGGTATAGATATATAATATATGCGCCAGTGATCGTATTGTGTTTAGTAGTCTTGCTTCTGCAATTTCCCGTGGAAGCAGGGGATTTTGGTTTCTTGCTTTTGTTCCTGACCATGCAGTTCACCATATTTTATCTCTTTTCCGGGCCACCTGTCGCGCTATTTCAAATCAGGAGGCACGAGCGAATCCTTCCTTATTACATATTAGGTCTGCTGGCGCTTCTTCATCTGGCATGGGGTGTTCCCCTTCGCATAAAGCTGTATGTCATCACCTATATGGCTATTATTTTTGTTCTTGAGCTGTTTCAAAGACTCTTGTCCGGGGGCAGCCAGGTTAATGCCGCTGATTTTGAGTTTAAATCATTGTCCGGTATGATGGGTATGAAGGGCAATTCCCTCAGACTATACAGGGTAATGGTCACCAGTACCCATATCACGCTGGATATCTCCATGCTTTTTTGGTGTGTTTTTTGTTTTATCATCCCATGAGCAGCATCTGGCTTCAGCTCGCGAACATTATGCTCTTTGTGGTTCTATACTGTCTGGCCGCGCTGCTGTCACGGCTGATCCTTAAGGGCAGGATTCTGAGTGATCTGGGGAAGAACAGCATATTTATGATTTTCTCCATCATCTGGATTGTTACTATCTTCTATCTATACAGGAACAGCGGCCAGGGATCGTATACATCTGTTTTCTCCTATCTTCTCCTGTGTGTATGCCTATCCTCTTTGATTTTCATATCCTTCTCCATGGACAACGAAATGCGGATAGTTGCCGGATTGGATGGGAAACATATAACCGACAGGGATTACCAGGCCGCGAAAACCCTGCTGTCCCAGTGGAGTATGTTCTTTTCCAGGTTTATTATGCTTCTTATTCTGGGAGCGCTCTCCCTTCTGATAGAGTATAATCCCGGCGAAATGAGCACCATAAGGATATTGGACAGATACGGCCTTGTTCTTCTTCCGGCCATCTTGCTTGTCCCGGGTTCTCTGGCAGCGCTTAAACAGCCTCTTAACAAGGTTTATGAGCAGAAACTCAAAAAATACTCCTTTCTGAAGGGGAAGGGGTTTACAAATACATCCCTTGAAGACAGGCTGCGCCTGGTGCTTGTTGAAAAGTACAGCAAAAGAATCGGTATTCTGATCTTAAAATCTCTTCTCAAGCCTTTATTTAAGCATAGAATTATTGGCAGGGAGAATGTTGATGCCGAGTCCCTTCCCGCCGTATTTGTCTGTAACCACTCGGAAATATATGGACCGGTGGCTTCGGTACTAAATATGCCCTATTACTTCAAGCCATGGATTCTCAATGAAATGGTGGATATCAACAAGATTTCGGGTCATATTCAGCAGGGTACCTTCGACAGGCAGAAATGGATACCGCGCCCCATAAGGAGCAGGATGGGAAGGTTCGCTGGACCCGTGGTCGCCTGGATGATGCAGTCCATGGAGCCCATACCGGTTTATAGGGATAATGGCCGTCAGGTTCTCAAAGCCATCCATCTGAGTGTGGAAGCCCTGGAGGCTGACGACAATATACTGATTTTTCCCGAAAACCCTCTGGTAACCGATGGATATCTCAGGGAGGGCGTTGGTGAGTTTTTCAGTGGGTTTGTAAATATTGCCCGTGAGTATTATAAAAAAACATCAAGAGCCATTACTTTCTATGCGATTTTTGCAAACAAGAACGAAAGAACTCTTTCTTTTTCCAAAGGCATAACTTACGATCCGAGTAAACCGTTTCCACAGGAAAAGAAAAGAATTACACGATCCCTTCACGAGATGATGACCGAAATGTCAAAAGGAAATCGCAATGTAAAATAATGATTAATAAGATGCTTGTAACCATGGCAGCAGCGGTGTATGATGGCATTCATACAAGCCATAGCGCATGAGAAAACTAAAATAATGAACTGACTATTTTGATCAGGCTCCGCAGCAATATCTTGGGTTTTGTCGGTCATATTACAGACATTGGATGGATTAAAATGTATTTATAATATGAAGTAAATGTAAGCGAAAGGTTTTTGAAAGGAGTCTTTATTATGGTCAAAACAAGAGCCAGGATATCTGGGATCCTGTTGTGTGTGGCACTGCTATTCAGCATCATACCAGCGCAAGCCACTACTTCAGACGAAGTATATGTCTCCATGGAAGAAGCGGTTGTAGGCCTTCTTGATACCATTGGTCTTGATGCGCTAAATGATACCCGGAGTGATCTGAGCGTATTCTCTGATGCCGACCAGATCAGTTCCCAATATGCAGATCAAATTGCCATAGCTGTCACAAATGGCATATTGCCGATTGTCCCTGGGGAAGAGTTGAATCCCCGTATGAGCATTACCCGCCTTGAATTTGCTCTGCTTGTGGGCAATTCCATGAGAGAACTGCCCGTAATTAAAGAAGCTCCTGTTTTTTCGGATGTTCCCGCTGAGAGCGTTGAAGAATTGAGCCGCATAACCGCTGCAGGCCTCATGAGCGGTTATGGCAATGGCTATTTTGGATCGGCCGATTACCTGACAAAAGAACAGTTGGGAATAGTTCTGAATAAAATAAGATCTCTTTCTTCAGTAAGACCCCAGGATGATTTCTTCTACTCGATAAACCATGAATGGCTAACCGGAACCAGACTTCCCGCAGGTTATCCCGGTATGACCACTTTTGACGAGGTGGACAGAAAGAATACTGATAAACTCAAGGCCATCGTTCAGGAACTGATGGAGAATCAGGGAACCTATCAGGAAGGAACCGTTGAACAAAAAATTGCAGACTTCCACCATACCCTTTTGGATATGGAAAACCGAAACAAGGAAGGTATCAAACCCATTAAAAAATATCTGTATTTAATTGATGGAGCATCAACTGTCCAGGAACTCCTTGATGTAATGGCTCAAATTGAGTCAGAGACGGGTATGAATCCTTTGTTCTCCTTCAGTCCATCAACTGACCTTATTGACAGCAATCGCTACAGTTTGTACGGCAGTGGTCTGTCAACCGGTCTGCCCGCCGAATACAT
>ERZ773359.3704-NODE-3704-length-17087-cov-9.496595_pt1 | contig 17087 bp, 15 predicted proteins | sample MGYA00374955_ERZ773359 | MGnify/ENA primary metagenome ERZ773359 (study PRJEB29098, sample SAMN04486028) | biogas fermenter metagenome | study: EMG produced TPA metagenomics assembly of the Biogas fermentation microbial communities from Germany - Plant 4 DNA1... | reverse complement strand
GAATAGCTTATTGGGTAAAAATATTGTAATGGTATATGTCATTGACAATATAATAAAGGAGGGTTATCCATGGCTAATAAAATATCAGAACTCTTAAATAAAACTAATTCATTTTTAGAAGATAGGGTTCAGATGCTGGAAGAATTATATTGGGCAGATTGGAGAGAATTAGAATCGGAGGATATTGATAAAATATTTGAGTATTTATCATCTAGTGATTTGGAAATTCAGGAAATGGCAAAAGCATTATCCCTCTACAACAATATATCAGGGGCCTATACTGAAAAGTTTGCTGATATAATAGCAAATTATTATATAAATGATAGAATCAAATTCTTCAAGGCCTTAAATTTAAATAGGGATGAAGCCATCCATTTAGTATATATATTTAGATCGAGGAATATCTTTCAAGACGAAGAGAAAGAATATGAGGAAATAGAATCTGCAAAACAATTATCAGATGAAGAACTGGAAATAGCCAATATATTTTTCAGCATGTATAAAACCATCTGCAACACCTGAGTATAGCTTTGGGGAAGTTTTCTCCATAATGACTTCTTTTATTTGCAATTGATAAAAAATGACAATCCAGGGTGTAAAAACCCCCAGATAATTTCTGAGGGGTTTTTTATTGAATAAAATGGCATATAAGAAATTTAACCAGCAGTTAAATTTCCTAATCAATATTAAACTAACAGTCCATTGGTTAAGGTGATAAAGTATTATATACTTTATATAAAGTATCTTAAAGAAGATGGAGGGGTAGTATGGAGAAATTAGCCATAGGGGATGTTATTCATAAACTTAGAAAGGAGAAAGGAATTACCCAGGAACAATTAGCAAATTTTATAGGGGTATCTACTGCTGCCGTATCAAAATGGGAAAGTGGGATTTCATATCCTGATATAACCCTATTACCAGTAATAGCGACTTTTTTCAATGTTTCTATCGATAGGCTATTAAACTTTCAAGTTGAGCTTACAGACGAAGAGGTTATGGAGATATTCAGGGAATGTGAGAAGCTGTTTGCTGTAGGTGAGTTAGAGAAGGGGATAGAAAAAAGTAAAAAAATAATATCTAAATATCCTCATAGCTACTATCTAAAACTTAGAATGGGTTTTTTATTTAATATGTATTCCTGGAAAGCAAAAGACCATGAAGAGGGAATGAAGATGATATGCGATTCTATTGAACTATTTGAGGATGTAGCTAATAACTGCCATAATGTGGATTTAGTTGAACAAGCCTTATTCCAACTAGGGGCTTTATATCCAATGATTGAGGAAGAAGAAAAGGCCGTAGATGCACTGAATAGAATTCGAAAAAGCCAACTTGACCCCCATACACTATTAGCAAATATATATATTGAACAAAATGAATATAAAAAAGCAAGAGAGATATTACAAAGTAGACTATTCAAAGCTATTAACGATATTTCTCTAATTTGTCAAGGCTTGGCTAACTCATATATGAAAGAAAAAAGGAATATAGAAATAGTGGAAAGATATTATAGTCTAGCCATTAACGTAAAAAAAGCTATTACACTTAATGGGCATTCTTCTATAAGTCTAGCAAATGAATTTTTAAACTTTGCCCTTGCCTATCTAAAATATAAGGAGGAAGATAAAGCCTTAGATATTTTGGAGAAGATGGTGGAGGATATTAAGATAAATGATATCAATGGGGCAATTAAGTTTAGTTCTATTTGGTGTTTCAATGAAATCCCTGAAGGTGAGCCAACTATTACTATGAATTTATATGAAAATATCTTTAAAATTTTACAAGGACCGGGATTCGATTTAATCAGAGATAGAGAAGAATTTATAAATATGATTAGGGAATTAAAGGAATTAGAGGAGAAGTCATTATATCAAAATAGAAATAGGGTGAAGGAGAGAGAGTAGTTTAATGTCAAAGGATATATTATTGAGGGTTAGAAATTTACACAAAAGTTTTGGAGAGAAAAATATATTAAAAGGGATCAATTTTGATATAAAACAAGGTGAGATTTTAGGGTTGTTAGGCCCCAATGGGGTAGGCAAATCAACTACAATACGAACTATTTTAGGCCTATATGGTGAGCCTGAAGGAGAGGTCATACTTAAAGGGAATAGGGTTTCTTCAGTTCAGGATATAGCAGTGGAAATCTCCTATATTCCCGATACGCCGGTATATTATGATAATCTTACTGTTTTGGAGAATATTAAGCTTACTGCAATGCTGAATAAAATATCTAAAAAGGATTTTATTAAGCGAATGGAAGTTATCATGGAAGCTTTTGAATTAGGGGATTTTTTGGATGTGTTGCCTGATAAACTTTCTAAAGGAACCAAGCAAAAATTATCTTTAGCCTGTGGTCTAATTAGGGATTTTTCAATTATGATTACCGATGAGCCCTTTAATGGACTTGACCCTAAACAAATACGCATTTTAAAGGATATTTTTATTGAACAGAAAAAAGAGGGAAGAGCAGTTATAGTTTCAACCCATTTGTTAGATATTGCTGAAACCTTTTGTGATCGGTATGTAATTCTGTATGACGGCAAAGTCATCGTTAACCAGGATTTGGATAATATGGATGGACGTTATTCAACAGGGCAGAATGACAATAATAGCTTGGAGAGAATTTATTTGAATCAAATTAAAAAAGCAGGAGGACAGTAGGGTGGTTATACAAGCTCTAATTCTCATATTAAAAGGAAAAGTAAGGGATTTGCATAATAATTTTACAAAAATTCTTCCCCTTGTTTTGATTTATATCATCTTAGGGGCTTTTACTTATTATGGAATAACTTATTTTGAAGCTATAGACATAGTAAATATGGATAAAATTAATTTAGCTGCAGGAATTATCCTAATTCTATATAGCACAAAGCTTATCTGTTTTAGCAAGTATCCAAGTCTAGTAGTTTCTTTGCCAGCTATGTATAATTTTACCTTTTCGAAAGTTGGTCTTGAAAAACTCTTCATAATAAAGCTTTTTATCACAACACTTATTTATGGCACCCTAGGACTGGTGTTAGGATGGGGTGTAGAAAAGGTTTTTCAAATAGAATTTACTATCTTATTAGCAGCATTCTATTGGGCATCTTTATACTTTCCAGTATTGGCTGGTTGGATTGTCTATACTATGAATGAAGGCCATTCTTTCTTATCCAAATTATTAATAAATATCACCATACTCATAGCCCTTTTTATAAGCTATAAGTATAGATGGATTATTATCATTTTTGCTACTCTACTATGGATATTGTCCATAAGATCTATTAGAAGGCTCAATTGGTACAGCTATGAAAAAGATTGCAGGCTAACTTATTTAACGGGGAGGGCTTTGTTACAGGCAAATTATGGTGAATTACAGTCCATTGCCATTGAATATAAAAGGACATACAGAGAAAGGAGTTTCATATCTGAACTATTATATTTCCCTGGAATAAAAGCTTTAGTGTTTAAGGATATAGTAACCCTGTCTAGATTTGGAATAGGCCAATTTCTATTCATCTTTGGAGCCATTATCCTATTTATATTTTTGGGATTAAATAGGAATCCCCTAGGATTAGCTTTTGCAGCAAATATGCTGATTAATTTTGTACATCCTCTCTTTTATGGTTCTATAAAGGTGCTGAAAAATGGCAGCTTATATCCCTATACTGCTAAAGAATATCTTGCAACTTCACTAATTATTCCATCTGTACTAATTATTATACTATTTATGCCCATAGCTATTGCCTATGGAATTGGGTACAATAATATGAAGATATTATTGGCAATACCCTTTGTATTAGGAATTACTTTAATATCCTATTATAACGCCTTTGTTGGTAAATTCTTAAATTTTATTTCACTAGCTTTGTTGGGAAGTACTATTTGTGTGTTTTATGCCATTCTCATGAATAGAATAATTCTGTTTATATTATTTCTAATAAGCTATTTAATTTTATTCTATATAATTGTTAAACTAATTTGTAACAGATTAAAACAGGTCCATTTGATTAAATTGGATTAAAGTGAGACCCCCGTATCCCTTCTAAAGAGTTCAACAGCGTACTTCTCTCTCTTGTTACCATCGAAATAGATTTTTGCATGTAGGTCTTCCCTTCTATCGAAAGGCAATAGAAGATGGTAACCACTCCTGACTAAGTAATCGCCTTTTTCAGTTTTATAGAGGCATTCAACCCGGGCTGCTATAAAACTTCCAATCCTAGCCCAGGGTGCAGGAATTATTTTTACCACAGAGCCATCATAACAAAGGCCCTCTCTTTTTAAAGTTTGAAGTTTATGCTTATTATAAATGCTTTTAATTTTAAACCCCACACCAAAAATAATCCATATCAAACCATTTATTGTAAAGGCCCAGGTTTTACTGACAATCCCTATTAGGAAAAATGGAATACCAAATGAGAATAGAAAAAACTTATATAACCCTTCCCAAGGAGTTCCTACAATTTTCATCAAAGCACCCCCAACAAGCATTTATTTTTAGTACACTCCAACAATAAAGCCTGTATGTATAAATTATCAAATTATATGTTATTTTACAATCCAAAAATAATATTTTCAACCATTTTTCTTCTACTAATCCTGATATATCTAAGGGATTTTGTAGAACACAATTAAGCTTCTATAGCCAGTTTCAAGAGCCAAAATGTTTTTTATCTATCAATAAATATAGAGAAAACATTATCAAAAGGAAGGGTTTTAAAGTGAAATATAGAATATTATATTAATGTATGAATGCATAAAAAATAACCTTTTAAGTGGTAGAGGTGAAATAGATGGGTGTCAGGGAGACTTTGGTCATAGTTGGAGGTCTTATATTTTTAGGTGTTTTTCTAGTTTTCTTCCTAAGATATGTGCTATATAAGCTGGTGGATAAGCGTATTGCCAATTATCAAGATAAGCTAATGACCAAATATTATAATGAGGTTGAAAATATATATAGGGAGATGAGGGGTTGGAGGCATGATTACCATAATCATATCCAGTTGATGAAGGCCTATTTAGAACTAGAAAAATATGAGGAAATGGGTAGATATTTGAAGGATTTAGACCGAGATTTGACTGAGATAGATAAGGTTTTAAAAACTGGCAATCTTATGGTGGATGCTATTTTAAATAGTAAACTATCCCTTGCCATCAATAAAAAAATAAATATCAATGCTAAGGCTACCGTACCTGAAAAACTACAGCTAGCCGATATAGATTTATGCGTTATAATTGGGAATTTAATGGATAACGCTATAGAAGCATGTGTTAAAGTTGAAAATCCAGAGGATAGGTTTATTAGAGTATATATAAGGGAGATGAAGGGGCAGTTATATATTTCCATAAGCAATTCTATGGAAGGAAGGGCAAAAAAACAAGGTCAAGAATATATAACCACTAAATTAGGGAAAAATCATGGTTTTGGTCTGAAAAGGGTAGACAGTATAGTTAAGAAATATGGTGGTTTTATAAATAGACAATCGGAAGAAGGGGTATTTGCAACAGAGATTATTTTACCCATATAGTAGCATTGGTGTCATAAAAGAGGCCGTTGGTGCTATTTTTATACATAAAAACGGTTTGCTTGCTATTATATAGTTGAGGTGATGAAGATGGGAGATATCATTATAAAAAAAGATAAACCTAAATATGGGCTGATGGAGAATATAGGGTTTTTGCTTAAAAATATGTGGCGATGGGATAAGGGCTTATTTATATTTTTTCTTATCCAAATCCCCTTATTGGTCCTAGGACCTTTGCTTAGCATATACCTACCAAAGCTTTTAATCGATTCGGTAACCAAAGCTGTAAGTCTAAAGCAATTTTTGATCAATATAGGAGTAATTATAGTTGGAATTATATTGATAGAAACAATATTAAAAGCATCCACTTTAAAAAGTAATATTGGAGGGTTTAAATATAGACTTAAATATATACAGTTGCAGGTAGACAAAGCTATAGATACGGATTATGAAAATATAGATGGGCCTCAAGGTCAAGATAAGATGATGAAGGCCACTATGGCAACTATGAACGACCAGTCTGGAACCCAAGCTATAACCACTGTTCTCACAGGTCTATTATCCAATATTATGGGAGTAATCCTATATGGAGGCATAATCTTTACAATTCATCCATTGTTAATAGGATTTATAGTCCTATCCTCATTGATCAACTACTATATTGGAGATTATGCAAATAAATTTGAATATAAGAATAAAGATAATCTAGCACCAGTGGAAAAGAAACTTAGATATATTAGAACAAAGGCAGGGGATTTTAAAGCAGCTAAGGATTTAAGATTATATAATATGTCCTCCTGGTTTAAGGATATGTATGATGTGTTTTTAAAAGACAGAGTAAGATTACAAAAACAGAACCTATCTAGGAGATATTTGGCTAATTCTATAGATGGCATCTTAGCCTTTATAAGGGATGGAATAGCCTATGGGTTTTTAATCTATTCCGTATTATATAAGGATATGACCATAGGAAATTTTGTATTATATTTTGGAGCCATAAGTGGTTTTTCCAATTGGCTGTCGGCTATTGTGAAAAATTTAAACGACTTAAATAGGGTCCATCTGGAGACTTGCAATTTAAGGGAATATTTAGATATGGAAGATAAAATGAACAGAGGGAAAGGGGCAGAGTTGCCTAAAGAATGGGAATTACCCTGTGACATAGAGATAAGAAATCTTTATTACAAATACCCAGGAGCCAAGGATTATACCCTAAAAAATATAAATCTCCATGTAAAAAAAGGAGAGAAATTAGCTTTAGTAGGGGTTAATGGAGCTGGTAAGACCACCCTTGTAAAGCTAATATCAGGACTATATACTCCGACGAAGGGAGAGATATATATAAACGGAAAGAAATCAACTAGCTATAACAGAGATGAATACTATACCATGTTCTCAGTAGTATTTCAAGATATACACCTATTACCCATGTCCATTGAAAGAAATATCTCCCTCCAGCTGGAAGAGGATATGGACGGGGAAAAGCTGGATAGGGTCCTTAGATTATCGGGATTAATAGACAAGGTAAAATCCCTACCAAAAGGTGAAAAAACATTATTGGTTAAGTCCGTACATGAAGATGCAATAGAATTATCTGGAGGAGAGGTACAAAAGCTGATGTTGGCTAGGGCCTTATATAAGGATGCACCTATTATTATATTGGATGAACCTACAGCAGCCCTAGATCCAATAGCGGAAAATGAAATATACAAGAAGTACTATGAATTGACAAAGGAAAAGACATCCATATTTATATCCCATAGATTATCCTCTACTAGATTTTGTGACCGAATAGTATATATAGACAGTGGAGAGATAATAGAAGAAGGCGATCATCAAACGCTAATGGATATGGGTGGAAAATATAGAGAAATGTATGATAAGCAATCCCATTACTACAAGGATAAAATAGGAGGTGAATAAGATGAATGATATCAAAATGGTAAAAGAGGGTTTAAAGGAAATTCACAAACTACAACCTTGGGTAATTCCTATTACCATATTGGATTCAATCCTTAAATCCATTTATCCCTTTGTAAATATCTATATGTCAGCAAAGATTATCGATGAGCTCATATATTCTAGAGACATCCATAGGATTATATTCCTTGTAGGCATTACTATAGGATTGAATTTGATTATACACTTAATATCTACAGGGTTAGACCATGTGTTGACGGTGTTAAGGAGTATTATGGAGCAAAATCAGGATATGGAAATAAATAAAAAGATAATAAATATGGACTATGAACATGTGGAAAATGAGGAGACTCATCTATTAAGAACCAAGATACAAGAAGCTGAAAATCAAAGTGGTGGAGGTATATATTCCTTAATCCATCATTTTGGTGAGCTAATTAAAGCTTTAGTCACAGTGCCAATAAGTTTATTGCTGATAGGGGAAATCTTTGTAAAAATCCCAACTACAACTACTGCCATAGGATTTATAAACTCCAGCATATTCAATATTATATTTATTTTTATATTGGCCTTAGGAACCATATACAATATGAAGTTAAAGGAGAAGGCTGATAGAAAGTTATTTGATTCCTTTAATGAAATTATAGATTATAACAGAATTTCCTTATTCTATTTTGACATGATCTATGATTATAATACGGGAAAGGGAATAAGGCTATATAATCAAAGGAAATTATTTAATGAGGCTTTTAATGGCATTACCCACGGGTTTCTCAGTGTATTTAAGGAAATTTCCAATAATAATATGAAATATGGAGCAGCAAATGGATTTATCTCAGCTACCCTTTCTAGTTTAGTATATATATTTGTAGGTTTAAAGGCCCTTTTAGGCCATATTACCATAGGAAATATAATGAAATATACTGGGAGTATAAACCAGTTTATGGATAGCAGCAGTAGATTATTAACATCTATTATAGGATTAAAGACCAATAATCAATATCTACAACTTTACCTAGACTTTCTAAATATAGAAGGTGAAAAATATAAGGGGACCATACCTGTGGAAAAAAGGGATGATAATGAATACCAAATAGAGTTTAGAAATGTTTCCTTCAAATATCCAGGAAGCAGTGAGTATGTACTAAAAAATGTTTCCATAAAGTTAAAGATTGGAGAGCGATTAGCCATAGTAGGTATGAATGGTTCAGGAAAGACCACCTTCATTAAATTGTTGTGTAGACTATATGATCCAGATGAAGGGGAAATACTTTTGAATGGGATAGATATAAAGAAGTATGATTATGATGAATATTTAAATCTATTTTCCATTGTATTTCAGGATTTTAAATTATTTTCCTTTTCTCTAGGCCAAAATGTGGCTACATCGGTAGATTATGATGAGACTAGAGTTAAAAGGACTTTGAAGGAAGTAGGTTTTAAAGAGCGGTTAGATAATATGCCTAGGGGTATTGAAACTCCCCTATATAAGGATTTTGATGAGGAGGGGGTAGAAATCTCTGGAGGAGAGGCTCAAAAAATTGCTTTAGCCAGAGCCCTATATAAGGATGCTCCTATTATCATCCTAGATGAACCTACGGCAGCCCTAGACCCAATAGCTGAATTTGAAATATACTCAAAGTTTAATGAAATTGTAGGCAATAAAACCGCCTTCTATATATCCCATAGACTTTCATCCTGTAGGTTTTGCGATGAGATAGCAGTTTTCCATGAAGGCCGAATAATTCAGAAGGGCAGCCATGAAGAACTGTTAAAAGATGAAAAAGGAAAATACTATGAATTATGGCATTCTCAAGCTCAATATTATAATGAAGAAGTAAGTGCATAGATTTCAAAAAGAAGGTTTTTTAATCCTAATATAGAATATATAATACTATAACTTAAATGGATTAAATATAGAGGTGAAGGAAAGGCATGCCTGATATTATCAACATAGCTATAGTTGACGATGAGGAAGTACAAGTTCAACTCTTAACTAAGTATGTAGAAAATTGGGCTTGTAAAAAAAATATAAAGCTTATAGTTGATAGCTTTTATAGTGGGGAAAGTTTTGAATTTAGTTGGAGCATGGATAAAAGGTATGATGTACTGTTATTGGATATCCAGATGCCAGGATTAAACGGAGTAGAATTGGCAAAAAAGATTAGAGAAGAGGATCAAATAATAAATATAATATTCATCACCGCTATTCCTGACTATATAGGAGAAGGTTATAATGTGGAGGCTATCAATTATTTAATAAAGCCTATAGATGAGAAGAAATTATATGAATGCTTAGACAGGGCTTTTGAAAAGACTCCAAAGGAAGAAAAAGTATTATTAGTAGAAGAACAAGGAGAGATTCATCGTATAGTCCAAGGTGATATATTGTATATTGAATCCTTTGGACACAATTTAGAAATAAATACTATAGATGAAAGATATAATATTCGAAAAAATATTGGGAACATGGAAAAGGAATTAGATGATAAAGATTTTGTAAGATGCCATAGATCCTATATTGTAGGTTTAAGATATGTAAAAAGGATAGGGAAGAATGAGCTGGAATTAGATAATGGGATAATAATTCCTGTAAGCAGGAGACAGTACGCCAAAACCAATAGGGCCTTTATCGAATATTATAGGGGAGATATGTATAGGGAATAGCATTAACTGATCCACCTAATAATCCATACTCAAAAATTAAATTCTACACATTTAAAGAACTAAACTGAAAGAGCTGAAGAAGTGAAAATAGGGCATGGGATGTATATTTTTACTCATATACCTTCTGGGATTCTTCATTGAGCTATTCAAAACAGCATATAGGGATATATTTTTGAATTATACCATTCCATTCATTGTTATAGCAACTATAATAATTATTAATGATAAAAAGAAAATAGATAAGCAGAGATCATAATTGGCTTTAGAAGTTTAACTCTCAACCAAGAAGTATCTTAGGTTGAGAGTTTCTTATTTTTATATCATTCAAATAATCTATAATACAAAACTTTATATTAAAAATATCAATTTGACTATAGTTTAACAAGGATTATATAATTACATAGGTAGTTTGGAAGGAGGTGCAGTATGTTAAAATTACCAGACAACTTTGAGAATTATGAAGAAGCAAGAAGGGAAGGTTTTCTAAAGGTAAAAGCTTTAAAGGAAGAAGGGGTTCCTGTAGTAGGAATATTTTGTACATATACACCTATTGAGTTAATCCATGCTGCAGGAGCCGTAGCGGTTAGCTTATGTGGTACGTCGGAAGAACCAATACATCATGCGGAAAAACACCTACCTAAAAATCTTTGTCCTCTCATAAAATCTAGTTATGGATTTGCGGTATCTGAACAATGTCCCTATTTTTATTTTTCAGATTTAATAGTAGGAGAAACCACTTGTGATGGGAAGAAAAAGATGTATGAACTACTTGGTGAGTTAAAGCCTGTTCATGTTATGCATCTACCCCAAGGACAGGATTTGGACCATGCTTTTAAATATTGGAGAGATGAATTAATAAGGTTGAAGGAAGCTTTAGAAGACAGATTTAATGTCAAGATTACCGATGAGATTTTAAGAGAGGAGATAAAGGAGAGAAACCGCGAAAGAAAAATCCTTCTCGATTATTATGAATTAGGAAAATTAAACCCATCCCCCATATCGGGCAGTGAGATAAATGAAACCATGGAAGCTTTAGGATTCCAGTTCGATAGAAAAGCCCAATGCAATTTTATACTGGAGCGAACTAGGGAACTGAAGGAAAAATACGAAAGGGAATTAAAGGGAACTAAATCTAATAGGCCTAGAATACTTATTACAGGTTGTCCCGTTGGCGGGGTCAGAGATAAGGTGCTAAGGACAATTGAAGAGTCTGGCGCTGACATAGTAGCCTTTGATAACTGTAGTGGAGTTAGGGAAAAAATGACTCTAGTTGATGAAAATAAGGACCCTATCGATGCTTTAACGGAAAAATATCTAAATGTAAGCTGTTCTGTAATGACGCCTAATCCAAGAAGATTTGAAGCCCTAGATGAAATGATAGATGAGTATGAAGTAGATGCGGTAATAGAAGTAGTACTTCAAGCCTGCCATACTTTCAATATAGAATCCCATAATGTAAAGAGATTCGTTACTCAAAAGAAGAAAAAGCCCTATCTATACTTAGAAACGGATTATTCAAAAACGGATATGGGGCAAATTAATACGAGAGTGAATGCTCTATTAGAGATGTTATAAAACTTGTAAAATACGAAGGAGGAAATTAACATGATAAAAAGAATTACGGCATTAATTTTGTCTTTGATTATGATTTTTTCGTTAGCAGCTTGTCAAAATACTGATACTGAGAAAGCAGCTGTGGAGAGTTCATCTGAAAAGAATGTGGAGACTGAGAATGTAGAAAATTTTAAAATAGGTATTGTAACGCCTACACTATCCACTTCTGAAGATGAGTTTAGAGCCGGAGCGGAGATGGTAGAAAAATATCCAGGTATAGTAAAACATGTTACATTACCAGAAAACTTCAATGCAGAATTGGAAACGGGAATTTCCCAAATACTTAGTTTAGCCGACGATCCAGAGATGAAGGCTATTATAGTATGCTCAGGTCAATCAGGTTTGTTACCAGCCTTTGAACAGATTAGAGAAAAAAGACCAGATATAATTACCATAGCTACCATGTTAGATGAACCAGAACTGATGGCAGAATATGTAGATATAAGTTTTTCAACTGACTGGGTGCGCCGTGGTGAAACAATTCCTAAAAAGGCCAAGGAGATGGGTGCAAAGACCTTTATACACTATTCATTCCCTACCCATTTAGCAAAAGAGGCAGTAGCACAAAGAAAACAAATGATGGAAAAGACATGCGAAGAATTAGGTTTAGAATTTGTGGAAATCATTACTCCAGATCCACAAACTGGAGATGGCCCTGCTGCTATGCAACAGTTCCTAAGGGAAGACATACCTAGGCAAATTGCTAAATATGGTACAGATACAAATATATTTGGAAGCAATTGTCCAATGTACGATGTTATAATTGATGAAGCATTAAAATTGAAATTCATTGTAGCTGAACAATGTTGTCCAACGCCTACACAAGCATATCCTACGGTAATGAATTTAGAGATAGAGGCTGAAGACTTAGGGAACTATGACAAAATCAATGAGTTAATAGCTGAAAAAGCCAAAGAAGCTGGTATGACAGGAAGACTATCAGGTTGGGCTATGCCTTCCTCACTTTATGTGCCAAAATTTGAAATTGAATTAGCTAAGTATATTATTGAAAATGGTTTAGAGTTAAATGAAGATATTTTGAATGAAGACTTTTTAGGAGACTTCTCAGCAGAAGCTATGGGTGTTAGAGCTGATTTTAGAGCTTTAGATGAAAACACTAATAACTACTACTTATTAGTATTAGAATCAGTTTATTATTAAACTATATGCAGGATAATTTTATCCTGCATATAGTTTTGAAAGGGGAATGGCATTTTGGAATATGTGTTAAAAGTGAAAAGGCTTTCTAAGAATTTTAATGAGGTGAAAGCTTTGGACAGGGTAGATTTTGATTTAAAAAAGGGAGAAATCCATGGAATAATTGGAGCCAATGGCTCTGGTAAATCTACCTTTGTAAACATTCTATTTGGTAGCAAATATATTAGGGATACTGGTGGATATGAAGGAGAAATTTTTATTGAGAATAAAAAGCTAGATATAAAAAATACCCATCATGCCATGAAATATGGTATAGGAATGGTACATCAGGAATTAGCCCTCCTTGGAGAATTGGATATAAGCAGCAATATAAAAATAAATAGAGAAAATATAATTGATAAAACTAAACTATTAGGGGATTTCGCCTTGGTAGATAGAGAAAAAAATGAAACAGATGCCAAAAAGGCCCTATCAAAGGTAGGAGTAGATATTAACCCAAGGATTAAGGTAAAGGATATTTCTACTAATCTTAAGCAATTTGTAGAAATCGCCAGGGAAATAGACAACGACAAATTAAAAATACTTATACTAGATGAACCTACTTCTTCCTTAAACATAGAGGAAACTAAAATACTATTATCCAATTTAAAAGAGCTAGCAAATACGGGAATTTCCATCATATTTATATCCCATAGGTTGGAAGAAATAGTTGATATTTGCCATAGGGTAACCATATTTAGAGATGGTAGAGTTGTAAGTCGATATGATAAAGAGGATTTTGATATCAATAAAATGGCTATGGATATGATTGGCAAAGAAATAGTTCAAGTTTCGAAGAAAAGGAAAAATAATGATAAAGAAAATATATTGTCATTTAAAAATGTAGAAGTATCTTATGGATATGGTCATTATAAGAATATATCTTTGGATATTAAAAAAGGTGAAATTTTAGGAATTACAGGATTAGCCGGCCATGGACAGGAGATTTTTGGCTATGGCTTGATGGGGCTATATGATATGAAGGGGGAAGTGATATTTAAAGAGGAAAAAATTATACCAGGAGATATGGAAAGGATAATCCAAGAAGGTATATACCTTTTACCCGACGAGCGTAAAGAATTAGGGTTATTTTTAAATAGAAGCGTCTGGGAAAACTTAGTCTTTGAATCCTATGATGGACAAAATAGATTTCTCAAATATCCAGCCCTTGGAAAATTATCACCCTTAAATCATAAAGCTATAAGGAAGTACTCAAACAAGATGGTGGAAAAATTGAATATTAAGGTTAAGGATATAGATCAAAAGGTGATGGATTTAAGTGGAGGAAATCAACAGAAGGTATGTATAGGAAGGGCTATTACTATAGACCCAGAAGTCCTTTTTGTTGGAGAGCCTACCAGAGGTATTGACCTTTATTCTAAGGAGATTATTTTAGATTTGTTATTAGAGTTAAATGAAGAAAGGAATACTACAATCATAATTTTTTCAGGTGAAATATCTGAATTAAAAAGAGTTTGTGACCGGATTGTTGTAATGTATAGGAATCAAGTTTTTAAAATATTTGATGATGATTTTGAATCGGAAGAATTGAGTTTAGCTCTATCTGGAAGGAGTTTAGAACGAGTATGAAGAGATTAAGATTAGAGGCACCACAGCTAATAATGATATCCTATTTAGTTATTTTAGCAGTAAGCCTTAAGTATATTGGAATTCCCTATATGGATATGATAAACGACTCCCTTATAAAATGGGTAATGAATGGGGTATTGGTGCTATCTCTGGTACCCATGATAAATGTAGGAGCAGGAAGGAACTTTGGATTACCAATAGGAATATCAGCAGGATTATTAGGGATGTGCATTGCATTAGAATTTAGGCTAGAGGGCTGGTTAGGTTTTGGAGTATCCATCCTTATAGGAAGTATAATTGCCATATTATTTGGATACATATATTCAATTGTGTTAAATAGGTTGAAGGGAAATGAAGAGATTGTAGGTACTTTTGCAGGTTTTTCATTTATACCCATAATGAATCTTTTCTGGTCCTTAGCTCCTTTTAAAAATAGGCAGATGCTATATCCAGTAGGAGGACAAGGCTTAAGGCCTAAGATAAATTTAGATGGCTATTTTGGCGGTATTTTAGATAACTTTTTAAAGATAAATATAGGAAGCCTAACTATCCCGTTAGGTTTAATAATGTTTTTCTTTATCCTATGCTTTATGGTATATCTATTTCAAAGGACTAGAATGGGGATTGCCATGGCTTGCATTCCAGAGAACGAGGCATTTGCAAAGCTATCTGGAATTAATATAGATAGATATAGAAGGATAGCCATAATATTTTCTAATATATTGGCTGCCATTGGTATTATAGTGTATTCACAGAGTTATGGATTCATCCATTTATATGATGGACCATTTATGATGGCTTTTCCAGCAGTTTCAGCTATATTAATCGGAGGAGCAACTAAGAACAAGGCAACTGTATTTAACGTTATGCTAGGCACATATCTATATCAAACTACATTTTTACTTTCCGTTCCAGTGGCAAATGCCTTGCTAATACCAGAAATGTCAGAGATTATAAGGATGATAATGACCAATGGAATTATATTATACGCTTTCCTATACGAGGGGGTGAGGAAGAGAAATGAAAAGGTATAATGAATACTATGTACCAATATTTTTCCTAATCCTTTCTATATTAGGTATTGTAGCTGCTAGAGTAGGTTTCAATTTTATATTGGCAGAATTATATGCAAGGTTTGTAAGAAATGGAATTTTCTTATTAGCCCTTATATTTCCAATTATGGCAGGCATGGGAATCAATTTCTCCATTACCATAGGTGCAATAGCAGCTCAAATTTCCATGTTAATAGTTATGGATATTGGTTTTGTCCCTAGCTTGGGATTTATTATAGCGATATTACTAAGCGTAACATTATCAATAATTTTTGGGAATATAATTGGGAACTTACTCAATAGGGCAAAAGGAAAAGAAATGATCGCAAGTATGGTAATAGGCTTTTTGGGAACCAGCCTTTATCAGATAGTATTTATGGTGGCATATGGTACCGTAATAAAACCATTTAATAAGGATATTTTACTTACTAGGGGAATAGGAGTTAAGAGCATGCTAGATATTGGAGAGTATAAGGATTTGTTTAGCAACCTATTGCCAATAAGAATTGGAGATGCTGAAGGCTCTTTAGTGCCTATAATAATCATCATTATAGTAGGCATAATAGTCCATTTAATCACTAAATCAAAAATTGGATATAGAATGAATGCAGTAGGAGAAAATATGTATTTAGCAGAAAAGGTGGGTATCCATGTAGATAATACCAGAAAGATTGCAATAATCATGTCTACAATATTAGCTTCCTTGGCCCAAATTATGTTTATACAAAACTTGGGAATTCTAAATGTATATACGGGCCATTTAAATTTAGATATTTTTGCATCTGCAGCCTTATTAGCAGGAGGTGCTACCTTTAAAAAAGCAAATATAAAAAATGCTTTTATTGGAATCTTCCTGTTCCATACACTATTCATAGTATCACCTTTGGCAGGACAAAACATATTCAAAAATCCAGCCCTGGGAGAGTATTTTAGAAGCTGTATAGCCTATGGAACCATAGTATTTGCGTTAATGATAAATTTAAAAATAAAGACAGAATAAAAGACTATTAAACCATCTTAGAAACATAACTACTTTGTCATCAGTGTCACAATTAAAAAGAAAAAGCCCTTGCTAATTAAATCAAGGGCTTTTATACACACTTAGCTAGTTACAATATAAATTATTATACTTCTTGCATATCAAGCACTACTATATCATCACCATATATAAGGGGAAGAGCACTCAATACTTGTTCAATTCTATTTCCATAGGACTTATGTATTTCTATTATATCTAAGGTATATCCCTTATCTAGTTTCTCGACTATTCTATCCTTAAACCATCCTAGGTAAATGCTTATTCTGTCATTTAAATCGAAACTTCTTCCCGAACCTGGATACTTAGTCTGTCTTAAGACAATATCCTTATCCTGAATATTAAGTACTGAGTATTTAGTAATTATATCTTTTATCTTTTTGTCTACATCCTTATATGCGATGAGGAGTACCTTATACTTGATTTTGGGCTTTACCAAGCTAATCATATAAATAGCCTCCTTTAGATTAAAACATAGATAGTTAGTTAATTAACTAACTATCT
>ERZ773359.3701-NODE-3701-length-17101-cov-11.626481_pt1 | contig 17101 bp, 12 predicted proteins | sample MGYA00374955_ERZ773359 | MGnify/ENA primary metagenome ERZ773359 (study PRJEB29098, sample SAMN04486028) | biogas fermenter metagenome | study: EMG produced TPA metagenomics assembly of the Biogas fermentation microbial communities from Germany - Plant 4 DNA1... | reverse complement strand
CTTGATGTACTGTTGATATCAAGCGGTAAGGCGGTATTTTGAAAAATCATAACGGGAATGATTCTCCAAGAGAGTGCTAATGGCATTAAAATTTTCACTGTTTTCATAAAAGGTAAGCATCAGGTTTGTATAGTTTTCCTGTTTGTTATGATAATTGGCATGCAGTTGATTCAAAGTATCTTCGTAGGTTTTAAGAAGCATTATGCGTTCGTAATTAATGGCATTAATTGATGCAATAATGCCGTATATCAGTGTTACTACACAAATAATACAGGTATTCAAAAGCATTAATTTATTATAAAAACGATGAGCAAAACGTGGTTTTGATTTTTTCATTATAAACTGCTGCCTTTCTATTACTATTTTACTATTAACCCGGCAGTATGTAAAGCGATGACTGTATATCGGCCGAACCGATTTACTGCAGGAATTAACTCTGAGTAATTGCGAAGTTGCAGGTTAACCTTAAAAACTTATCTGTGATTGGCGTAATATTCATACCAAATACCAGGTCAAAATTTGGAATCAAAATCTGTTTGCTGATTTGTATTTATAAAGTAGTAACCTGTATAAAGAACATTCTGCCATAGAATTGGCGTGAAATAATGAAAAATTAATCAAAGAAGAAAAATGAATCATTCTGGTTCGGGTAGAAAAGTGCATCTTTTTTCACCTTATTGGCTCTTTCTTTTTTAAATAAAGCTTTTATAATATGACATGTGCACGTTTTTAACTTCAAAAGTCTTAGCAGGAGGAAATCCAATATGGAAATCACACAAAAAGCGAAACCTGGTAAAATAAGGAAGAAAGAATCTCATTTTATCAGGCAGGTTAAGAAAAGTAAGTATTTATACTTAATATTCTTTTTACCACTATGCTATTACGTTATATTCCATTATTGGCCTATGTATGGAATTGTAATAGCCTTTAAGGATTACAACATTGTTAAGGGAATAATAGGCAGCCCATGGGTTGGCTTCAAACATTTTGAGAAATTCCTGACCGATCCATATTTTTGGAAGCTGGTCAGAAACACTTTACTTATCAATATATATGGGTTGTTTTGGTCATTTCCGGCACCAATTATCCTTGCCCTTTCATTAAACGAGCTTCCAAACAGGGGATTTAAGAGATTTGTGCAAAGTGTAAGTTATTTGCCTCACTTTATCTCAACAGTGGTAGTTTGCGGAATGATTGTAAATTTCCTTGCGTCAGATGGTATAGTAAATCAGATTCTTATGGCACTTGGAAAGGATCGTATTCAGTTTTTAATGTTGCCCGAATGGTTTAGAACCATTTATATTGCTTCGGGAATATGGCAGAATGTAGGCTGGGGTTCAATTGTTTATCTGGCTGCACTATCAGGAATTAATGAAGAGTTATATGAAGCTGCTACAATTGACGGTGCAAACAGGTGGAAGCAGCTGATTCACATTACTCTGCCGAGTATAAAGCCTACAATTTCAATAATGTTGATAATGAATCTTGGAAAATTGATGAACATAGGTTATGAAAAGATTATACTTCTTTATAATGGCTCTACCTATGAAACCGCTGATGTGATATCAACATATGTATACCGTCGCGGACTTTTAGGAAATGATTTTAGTTATGCGACAGCTGTTAGTTTGTTTCAAAGTGTTGTTGGATTAATACTTCTTTACTCTTCTAACAAGATATCTAATAAGCTTAGTGAAACTGGATTGTGGTAAGGCTAGGAGACGATAAAATGAACACAAAAAAGAAAATTAAAATGTCTACAGGATATAAGGTTTTTAACTTTTTTAACTATATGTTTCTTTTACTGCTGGTTTTTATTACTGTGTATCCGATGTATTATATTTTCATTGTATCCATAAGCAGTGGAACATATGTCAGCAGGGGTGAAGTGCACTTCTTGCCAAAAGGCATTACCCTGAGTGCATATAAAACTGTTTTTGAAAATTCGGATATATGGAGATCCTATTTGAATACAATAATATACACTACAGTTGGTACAGCAATAAACATTGTTCTGTCATCAATGTGTGCTTATCCTCTTTCAAGAAAAGATTTTTACGGTAAGTCTGTTTTCACATTTATAGTTGCGTTTACAATGTTTATGAGTGGTGGTATGATTCCCTTATACCTTGTAGTGCTTAAACTTAGATTAATCGATACTATATGGGCTATTGTGCTGCCACCTGCGATAAATACTTTTAATATGATTATTATGCGCACGTTTTTCCAGGGTATTCCTGTTTCCCTGCAAGAATCTGCATTTTTGGATGGAGCAAACGATTTGCAGATCCTTTGGAAGATAATTCTGCCGCTGTCAAAACCAATCATGGCAACTATGGTTTTGTTCTATGCGGTTCAGCACTGGAACAGCTTTTTCTCTGCGCTGATATACCTGAACAGTAAATCTAAATACCCGGTTCAGATATTATTAAGAAATATAGTAATAGCCGGAGAATTTGCAGATCAGCAGACATCTATAGGTAATGTCGAGTCAAACTTTGCGGTTGTGGCAACAAACTATAAATATGCTGTCATTATCATCTCTGTAGTGCCCATATTAATGGTGTATCCATCATTACAGAAACATTTTGCAAAAGGTGTAATGGTAGGTGCACTGAAGGGATAATGACTGTGGATGATTTTGAATATCATTTTTACCGAATAAGGGAGGGGGGAGCAGTGTAACAGTTTTTACTTTCTCTAATCTGTTATCTACAAAAAGATACGAAAACTAAAGGAGGGTTTGTATGAAAAAGACTTATGTAAAATTTGCTGCATTATTTCTATGTTTGATAATGGCGCTGTCAATGGTTACGGGCTGTGCAAAAACTGCAGATAACAGCGGTAACAATGCAAATAATCAGGCCACACCTTCACAGGAGCCAGGCAATGCCGACGAAGGTTCGGGTAAGATTTCAGAAAAAGAACGAGTATTGAAGGTTATGTTTGGAGAACATCCAAACCAGCCGGTAAAGAATTTTGCACCTGCACAGCAGGAAATCTTCAAAAAAACCAATATAAAACTGGATTTTGAAATTGTACCCAGTAGTAACTATGAAGACAAGAAGAAAATTCTGCTGGCCACAAACAATTTGCCAGATATAATCAAAATTAACAAAAATGATGTAAATGATTACGGTAAAACTGGAATCTTTTTACCTCTGATGGATTATGTTAATAATGACATGGTTCATTTTAAGGAAAAATGGGACAGTATACCCGACCTTATAAAAGTTACTCTTGACGGCGAATTATACGGATTCCCGGTTATTGCCAGGAATGAAGCCAAGAACGGCTTTGGTCCTGTTATCCGTGTTGATCTTCTGGAGAAACACAATATAGAAACACCTGATACTTTTGACGAACTGCTTGATGCACTTGCCAAGTTAAAAGAAATATATCCTGATTCTACACCATGGTCAATGAGAAGCGGTACTGTTAAAAACATCCAAAAGGTTGCCTATATGCTTGGTTCAGGTTATGGTGACAATGGAATTTACTATGATTATGATGTGGATGGTGGACGTTATGTATTTGGTCCTGCAACGAAGGAGTTCAAGAACGTACTTTCCTATTTGAACAAAGCCTTTACAATGGGCGTTCTGGATCCCGACTATGCAGTATCAACAAAACAGCAATGGGAAGAAAAACTTACCAGTGGGAAGTCCTTCTTCTTCCTGGATAACAGTGGATTTGGACTTAACTACACCAATAACCTGCGCAAAACCGATCCCGAAGCTAAATTCCAGGTTCTGCCTATTTTAGCTAACCAGGATGGAGTAAGAAGAGCAATATTCTACGCAACAACCTTTACAGGTGAAATGTATGGAATCAGTGCTAAAGTAAAGGATCCTGATACAGTAATTAAATTCATCGACTGGATGTATTCAGAAGAGGGATCAAATATAACCAACTTTGGTGTTGAAGGTGAAACCTTTGAACTTGACGAAAATGGTCAGCCACAATTTATAGCTGATTACGTAGTGCAGTTTAAAGATGCTCAGCCTGCACCATATTATGCAATTTATTCTGATCTTGGTATTACAAAACTGAATTTCTCACTGTGGGCTTGTAATACTATGACCCAATTCCAGATTGAAAAATTAACCGGTACATGGAGCGACCTTTACGACGAGTACTGGAGTATAGTTGGAAATGACCCGGCTTATGTAGAGCCTGTTATGGATCCGCCTCTTACAACAGAAGAAGCTGAGAGAGTTAAGGATATACTTGCATCATTGAATACAATGCTGGAACAGGAATATGACAAATTTATAATGGGCGTAAAAGATATCAGTGAATATGATGTCATTATAGATAAAGCAATAGAGATGGGCGCGCTGGAACTTGAACAGATTTATAATGATGCATTAGCACGCTTACAGCAGTAGTTTCATACAGAAACTGCCAATGCCTGTTTCAAAAAAAGAAGCAGGCATTGGGCTGTTTTATAAAAATTCTTGTAACTTACATGTTTACCTGTTATAAAGATAAGGACGGGTAAATAACGGAGGAAGCCAATGAAAAACAAAAAAATAAACAGTGGTGTATGGCCAACAATGCTGACACCATTTACTGAATCGGGTAAAGTGGATTACCCTGCTCTTGAAAACCTTATAGAATGGTATATCAAACACGGAGTACAGGGACTTTTTGCTGTTTGTCAGTCCAGTGAGATGTTTTATTTATCGGTTGAAGAAAGGGCAGAAATAGCTAAATTTGTTGTAGAAGTAGCAGATAGCCGTGTGCAGGTTATTGCTTCAGGACATGTTTCAGATAACATTGATGATCAGATAAGCGAGCTTCAGAGAATAGGTGATACGGGAGTAGACGCTGTTGTACTGGTAAGCAACCGTTTAGCAGATGTTAATGAATCCGACGAATTATGGAAGAAAAATGCAGAAAGCATAATTAATAAATTGGATGTACCTTTAGGTATTTACGAATGCCCTTACCCTTATAAAAGGCTCATGAATCCGGACTTATTACGTTGGTGTGCATCCACCGGGCGCTTTTTGTTTTTAAAAGATACATGTTGTGATACAAAGCAGATTGAAGCAAAACTTCAGGCCGTAGAAGGTACAAATTTAAAGATATATAATGCCAACTCTGCTACGCTGCTTGAATCATTAAAAGTTGGCGTGGAAGGGTACAGCGGTGTGATGGCAAACTATCATCCCGACTTGTATGTATGGCTTTGCAATAACTGGTCAACCAAGCCCGAACTGGCCCAGAAACTTCAGGATGTATTGGGCCTTGCCTCGGTAATTGAGTACCAGTATTATCCTGTTAATGCAAAGTACCATATGCAACTGGAAGGATTGGATATTAATCTGGAAAGCCGGGTAAAAAAGGCTGATGAACTATCTTATTCTAAGAAATTGGAAGTTATGCAGCTAAAGGCTGTTATTGATGAATATCGCAAAATACTTGGAATTGGAGTTGAAAATAAATGAAGCTTATAAAACATATACAGGAATTTATATTTGAGGAGGAAAGACCGTTTAAGAGCTGCCATGCGTCAACGCTTGTGAAACTTGATGATGGAAGCATACTTGCTTCATGGTTTGGCGGTTCATATGAAGGTGCAGATAATGTGGCCATCTGGATTTCAAAGAAACAGGACGGAAAATGGAGTTACCCTGAAAAAGTAGCAGATATTGAAGGAATTCCCCATTGGAATCCGGTACTGTTTAAAAGAAAAGACGGAAGGATCATTCTTTATTACAAGGTTGGACATAAAATACCAACATGGTATACCTTGTTCATATATTCTGATGACGGAGGCAGCACATGGAGTGAACCAAAAGAATTGGTTCCGGGCGATGTTGGCGGCCGCGGTCCGGTTAAAAATAAACCCATTGTATTGTCGGATGGTACCTGGGCTGCGCCGGCATCATTGGAAGGCAAATACTGGGACGCCTTTGTTGATTTGTCGTACGATGAGGGTGAAACATGGCACAAGAGCAGTATAGTACCTTATGATCATGATGATTCAATGCCTGGAAAGGGAATTATTCAGCCAACACTTTGGGAATCGGCTCCGGGGCATGTACATATGCTGTTAAGGAGTACTGCTGCGAGGATATTCAGAAGCGATTCCACAGATTTTGGAAAAACATGGTGCCCAGCTTACCCAATATATTTACCTAATAATAACAGCGGTATTGATTTGGATAAAGCAGAAGATGGAACGATTGTGCTTGCATATAATCCGGTGGGAATGTATAAAGGTCCAAGATCACCTTTAATATTGGGAATATCAGAAGATAACGGGGAAACATGGAAGCAGGGTATGATTCTTGAGAAGTTCCCCGGTGAATACTCATATCCCGCCGTTGTAATAGAGGGCAAAACTGTATATGTCACCTATACATGGCACAGAGAAAGAATTGTATTCTGTGAGCTTACTTTAAACCCATAAAAAAACTTCGGGAGGTTTTCATGGAAAAATTAGCTTTCCTTAAAAAAATATTCGAGAATCCACCAACAAAATATCGCTCAGCACCTTTCTGGGCCTGGAATGACAAGCTGGATCCAAATGAACTTAGGGAGCAGATAAGATCCATGAAAGAGCATGGAATGGGTGGATTTTTCATGCATTCAAGGGAAGGTCTGGAAACTGAGTATATGGGCTCTGAATGGATGGAGTGTATTAGAGCGTCTGTAGAAGAAGCCAAAAATAACGAAATGTATGCATGGCTTTACGATGAGGACAGATGGCCGTCAGGAACAGCGGGGGGGAAGGTTCCTGCAGAAAGTGAAGAATTCAGGGCAAAGGGACTGACAATAGAAATATTGGAAGGGGACTTTTTGCCCGAGCCATCGGTACAGGCACTTTTCAGAGCCCGAGTGGAGCAAATGACCGTCATTGAATGTGAACGGTTAGATATATCCAGGCCGCAACCTCAGCCTGAACAGGGTGTATTGTTGATTTTTCGATTGGAAACCTCCCAAAAAAGTGAATGGTTTAATAACCAAAGTCCTCCTGATAATTTAAACCCTAAAACAGTACAACGTTTTATAGAGAAAACATACGAAGCATATAAACAGCAGGTTGGTGCCGAGTTTGGCAAAACTATTCCGGGTATATTTACCGACGAGCCCGGACTGCATGACCGAACCTGCCGGTTTACAGGTGACCCGGGCTGGCTGCCCTGGACATACATATTTCCTGAGTTTTTTAAGAAAAGAAGGGGTTACGACGTCCTGGATTATGTACCTTATATATTCTTTAACGGAAAGTTTTCCAGCAAGGCCAGGCACGATTATTGGTGGACTGTGACCGAATTGTTTTCCGAATCATATACAAAACAGTTATATGAGTGGTGCGATAAAAACGGGTTAGCTTTTACCGGACATTTTCTGTGGGAAAACAACCTGGGGGTTGCCACAAGGGTTTGCGGTGCAATTATGCCAAACTACCGCTATCAGCATATTCCCGGTATTGATATGCTTAACAATCAAACTGATGAATACATTACGGTAAAACAATGTACCAGCGTGGCAAATCAATATGAAAGAAAGCATGTCATAACCGAAACATACGGCTGTACAGGATGGGATTTTGATTTTGAAGGCCAAAAATGGATTGGTGATTTTCAGTTTGTGATGGGAGTAAACGTCAGATGCCAGCACCTTGCCCTTTACTCCATCAGGGGATGCAGAAAAAGGGACTATCCTCCTGTATTTAACTACAATACCACCTGGTGGAAATATAATAAAGTGATAGAAGATTATTTTTCCAGACTATCTGCTGTTCTGATCGAAGGAGAGGTAATCAGGGACATCCTGGTAATTCATCCTTCAACAACGGCGTGGTGTATGCTGGGAACCAATCCGTACGGACTTCCAAAACGCGGAAACGACAGAGATATACCAGCGATTAAAGAATACGGTGATAAATTTAATCTTTTGCTAAAATATTTAATGGGCTGCCATAATGATTTTGATTTGGGCGATGAACTGATCATGAAAGAAACCGGAAGTGTGCGGGAAGGTAAGCTATACATAAACAAAAAAGGTTATAAGCTTGTAATAATTCCTCCGGTGAAAACTTTGCTTCATAGTACGGTTAACCTTTTGAAATCCTTTTTGGAAGAAGGCGGTAAGGTTATTATAATGGAACCCCTTCCTACCATGATTTCAGGAGAATCATCCAATGAAATTAATGAGCTTTTTGCCTCTGAAAATATCATCACTGTTTGCGAATGGACCGAACTTGGCAGTTTATTGAATAAAATAAATCCTGGAATGGTTAATATCCAAAACCAGTTCGGTGAAGAAATACCTTCCATTCTGTACATGCTGAGGGATGCAGGTGAATATTGGATTTTATTTGTAGTAAATAATGATAGGGAGAAGGGATATAAGGCCACAGTAACATTACATTCCCCAGGAACTGTTCAGGAATGGATGCTTTTGAATGGAAAAATTGAAATACCCGGGTACTCTGTGAAGGATGGCAAAACGATAATCGATGTGAATTTTGGTCCTTCTGATTCACATTTATTTATAATTGAAAAGAACAATGAAAAACAAACCGATAACCCGGTAAAAGTAAACTATAATATGCAAATTTCGGGTTTTTCAGGAACAAGCTATTCTTTTACAAGAACAATGCCTAATTCGCTTGTACTTGATCGCTGCCGCTACCGTATAGCCGGCGAAGAATGGTCGGGTATAATGGATGTATGGATGGCACAGAAGGAAATCAGAGAAAGGCTTGGTATGCGTTTTATTCATTTGAATGACAGCATTCCGCAGCGGTATACCTGGATTTATGAACCCCATCCTATGGATGGAACACAGGTTTTCTTTGAATTTACTTTCAACGTAAAGGATCTTCCGAAAAGTTCGTTAGAACTTGTTGTGGAAAAACCCGAATGGTTTAATATTTCATTAAATGGAACAGAACAAAAGGTTAAACCAACAGGTTGGTTTATTGATAAATCGTTGCAGAGAATACCCCTGTCGGGCGTAAAAGAAGGAACAAATATACTTTCGTTGAGCTGTGAATATAAAAACTTCATGGAAATTGAAGACTGCTATCTAATAGGGGATTTTGCTCTGGATTCCGACCGGGCTGTAGTACGTGAGCCGGAAAAACTTATGCTTGGAGACTGGACCCTGCAAGGTTATATGCACTATGCAGGAAGCATGGTTTACCATTTTGATTACTTATATAACAAAGAAGCCCTGGGTAATCCTGAAAAGGTTATTCTTGAACTGGGCGATTTTTCAGCAATTAACATAGAAATCAGAATAAATGGAAAAACAGCAGGCTATGTGCCCTGGAAGGCAGCATCACAGGTGGATATTACCGATGGAATTATTGAAGGCAGAAATCACATTGAAATAGAAGTTATGGGGAGCCCAAGAAACTTTTTCGGTCCATTTCATCAGGCCTTTAAGGCAAACACGGTGAACAGTTCCTCTTTCAGAACACAGGGCAATGAATATACATCCGATTATATCGTAAAACCCTACGGTTTATTTGAACCTGCCAGAATTTATCATTGTGTTGGGAAAAAGCAACCTGGAGCTAAGCTTTGACTAATATTTATTAACGTGTTAGGATAGAAAATAGTTTTCTTTATGGATAACTTTTATTTTAGCCATACAAGAATATTGTGTCAGGGTGATGATAAAACGGCTGGTTTAAGTAATTTCAAAACTATAAAAAAGAATATTGCTTTATCTTTATATAAGGGCAGAAGCCTTTATTTCAAGCTGCTCTTTTACTTTTTGCTGTTTTTAATTCCTATTATAGTAATAGGATTAATTACCTATATCAATTCAGCGAATATGATCAAAAAGGATTTTCAGGAAAAAATAACTATGAATCTGGAGGCTGCTTCGAACACTATTGACTTGTATATTAAGTTGGCTCAGGAAACAGGTGCCGGTTTCTTTAATGATGAATTTGTCCGGATGTATCTTGTGCCTCGTTCGAAGCAGACACCGCAGATTAAATCAGGACTGTGGAGAATCCCAAAGATTATGCAAAGAAGCGAAAATATTGTTGGTGGGTTTGCTGCAAGTGTTTTTGCTTTTGTTGACGATCATGTTGTATATGTAGGGGCCGGACTTAACGAGTTTGATACGTTTTTTAACAGTATTCACAGTTATCGTGATTACGATGTTGACTATTGGAAGAGCAAACTGAAATCTTCCGACTTTATTGAGTTGCTTGCCAAAACTGAAGTTTACGATAAAAATTTAGATGTAGTAAAAACCGTAGTGCCAATTGTGTTACATAATAAGGTAAGTATCCATGAGACTGTTGTGGTTATAAATATTGATGTCAGTGCCATAGAAGAAACATTAAAGGGTAACAGTGTATTTAACTCAACAGCCTTTCTTGTTGTTAATGACAACAATCAGGTTATATACGACAGTAATGGTTTTTATAACCACCTGTACTATCTGATGAATAATTCCGGGAGTGAAAATAGGGGTGGAGAAATCCACTTAAACGGTGAAAAATACATTTATTCTGAATTTAAATCCGAGCTTTACGGATGGCAATATTTCGCAATCACTCCTTCAGGGGAGCTTACAAACCTGACCAGGGGAATTTTACAGATGACCGTTATCCTATGTATTATTTTCATAATAATAGGCATATGTTTGTCCTTCCTCTTCAGTTTCAGTATTTATAATCCAATAAAAAATATAAAGGATACCATTGTACAGAAAAAGGACTTACTGCAGATTGCAGATGGTGAAAGCCCTATGAATGAGTTGGATATAATCAGTTCATTCATAAGATCACTGGTTGATAATCAGCTGCAATATAAAGAAAAATACGATATATATACCAATGAATATATAGAATATTCTCTGCTGTTGCTTTTGAAAGGTCATAAACTTGATGATAAGGATATTCTGGAAAAAACCCTTAATGAAGAATTTGGTTTTTCAAAACAGGGTTACATTTGCTGTAGTATCTTTTTTGATTTTAAGGAGTATTTTTACAATGAAATACAGGATACCGAACGCTTGTATGTATTTGATGGGATCAAAAAAGTTTTGCAGGAAATTCTGAGAGATTACATGCCTGTTTATATTATGGAATACGGAAAGAATATATTCATATGCATTGCCAGTGTGGAAAGTGAAGATAATGAAGTAATAAGCAAGGGATTCAATCATATTTTATCTGTTTTCCGTCATGATAAAAAATATTGCGATATTACTGTCGGTATTGGGAGATATTTTGCAGACCTTAATGATCTTAGAAGTTCGTTAAATGAATCAATGACGGCTATAAGTAAAAGGGATAAAGAGAAGAATTTCCAGATTATATATGCAGAACATATTTCTATGAGCGATAAATTGGTATACACATTTTATGATGAGCGGAAAGTACTGAACTGCCTGAAATCAGGGGATATTGCAAGTATTGACTCTGTCATTGATGAAATATTTGACAGAAATATTCAGATAGATGCATCTTATGACCATATTGTACGTTTGGCAAGGGAACTGTATAAGCTTGGAATCCGATTCATGGCTGAAAGGGGTCAGAATATTAGAAATATTGGCCTGGCTTCCATGGGTCTGGATAATGATGAAAAGCAGCAGTTTAATGTTACTGTTGATAATCATGAATTGAAAGAAAACATAAAAAAGTTCTATCACCAGATTATTGAATTATTGGGTGTACAAAACAATTCCAGACAGGGCAATCTGGTTTCAATGATAACTCAATATATAGAAGAGAACTATATGAAGGATCTTGGTCTTGAGCAAATTGCCGATGAAATGGGAGTTACCCCGAAATATGTTTCAAGAGTTTTCAGGAATAATACCGGTGTGCTGTTGACCGATTATATTAATGAAATACGAATCAACAAGGCTAAAGAGCTGTTACGGGATACAAATCTGAGAATTCAGGACATTGGCGCAAAGGTCGGCATTGAAAACAGAACCACCTTTTTAAGGGTTTTTAAAAAAGTGGAGGGTATTTCCCCGACCACATACCGTCATAAGTTCAAAGAGCGACAAACAATAAATTTGGTATAAAATCCGAATTGCTCCACTGATAAACTTATATTTTTGTAATCTGATTCACAACAACTATAAGTTATGTCAATCTAGTACTATATATTCCTGACCTAAAGTGAGGAGAAGGGGAATTTTCTACCTCCTGAAACAAGGAGGTTTATCTTATCTGGAACTAATGCTATAACGGATTTTACAATTGGGACATCGGTCGTTAAAGGTAATAATGCCCTTTGACGACCGATGTCCAATTTGATATGATCATGTCGATAAACAACTGTGTATATGAATCCCCTAAGCTTTCAAACACAATACACGGGGGTAAACCAATTTATATTAATGGTGAAAATATGAAAAGATTGCTTTTTTCTCTTTCAATATCATTGCTTCTTTTGCTGTCTGCATGTCAAAAAAAAGAAGCTTTCAATCGGGTTGATGCAAATGGTGATACCCGAACACAGAGTTCAGCAGAAAACGGCGGTTTATGGCCGGCAGTTACACCAACAGAACCGGCAATACCCGATGAAGTTAATAATGAAGAACCCTCGGGTAATGCACCTTCAGAAGAGGATGCAGGTAAACATGCAGAAGAAGGTGCAAGTAAGTACGAAAATTATGAAGACAAATATAAAACAGGAAAATTCACAGGCCCTTTGGTTCATGGCGTTACATCCGATATGCTGAAACCATCCTTTTGGATAGATCAGTATGATGGCGCTGATAAAATTCTTATGACTTATGAGATGACAGAGCAATATAATAAGAAAAATTTAGAAAGCCTGCCTTTTCTTCGCGATCTTAAAACCCTGCCTGAAACAGTAAAAGGTGAGGAAGTACTTAACTGGATAAATGAGTTAAGTATTGCTCCAAAATCAGCAAGGTACGATGAAAAGGGCAATAAATATCAGCAAGGTGACTATGAGAGGTTTAAAGAAAATTTAAACATCGGAAAGATTGAAAAGACTATAAATGTAGAATATGGTTTAACAGTAAGGAGGACCCAATTGCGTACCTGGCCTTCGATAAAGCCTTCTTTTTCAAGTGCTGCGAACCAGCAGTACGACTACTTTACCGAAACTGCTGTATATGCAGCGGAACCTGTACTGATATATCATGTAAGTGCCGATGGACTGTGGTACTTTGCAGAGATATATAATTATAAAGGATGGATACCGGCTAAAGACGTTGCTTTATGCTCAAAGGAGGAATTGGCTGATTACCGTGCGCCCAAAGATTTTCTTGTGGTTAAGGTTCCTGTATTATTTACGCCCGAATCTTATGACAAAAGGGTTTCCCAACTGCAGCTTGACATGGGAGTAACACTGCCGGTCCTATCAAAGAATTCTTCAGGGTATGAAATCAATTATCCGGTTTGTAATGAGAATAATTATCTGGAATTTATTAAAATGACTATTCCTTACTCTGAAGATGCGTCGACAGGCTTTTTAGATTATACAGTGGAAAATGTGCTGATACAGGCTTTCAGGTTTTTGGGGGAACCCTATGGATGGGGTGGAATGAATAATGCCAGAGACTGTTCGGCCTTTGTAGCCGATGTATACCGTTCTTTTGGAATAGTTTTTCCCAGAAATTCAGATCAACAGGAAAAAATGAAAGGTTCTGTGTCCTTTAATGGCAAAAACAGAACCGAACGCCTTAAAATCCTTGATTCCTTAAAGCCCGGAACACCATTATATATGCCCGGGCATGCAATGATATATCTGGGCAAGTGGCAGGACAGGCATTATATAATACATGATGTTCCTGCCGTTTATCAGAAAGGGACCGATGATAAACTCACACCTGTAAGGCTTAACCAGGTATCGGTAACACCTTTGGACATATGTAACAGTAAAGGTTTGGAATATTTAATGCTTCTTACAACGGCAGTTGATATTGAGTAACTGCTTTAACAGAGGTTGGTTTGCAGACCGATGGGGTGAAAAAATGAATGGTAAAAAATTATTGAGTACAATATTGTTATCCTTACTGTTGATTTTAACTGGTTGCGCAAATTCTGACAAAGCCGTGAACGAAAACCAGAAAGCCGAAGATGCGGCAGTAGTCATAAAAGATAATAACAGTTCATATCTTGAAGATGAGGGTAAGATACATGAGCCAACTCCTTGGGCAGGAAAAGATTCTGCCGGGACAAATGACCATGAAGAACAAGACTTAACCGGGGATAACACAGGCCAAAACAAGGCAGACGAATCAAAGGACAACAATGAAACTCAAAAAACACAGGATGCTCATGAAAAAGGCACAGAAGAAATACTTAAAATAAACGGGCTTGTGCGGGTGCAGGAAATAGATCCTGATATTGTTGTTGAATTGAGATATGCCACTGAGAATAATTTCACAGGGAAGAAAGTATACCCGAATGATGTATGCGTTCTGCGGGAAACAACTGCGTTAAAGCTTGCTGACGCAAACAGGGAGTTAATGGAAATGGGTTACAGAATAAAAGTGTGGGATGCTTACAGACCTGTATATGTACAGAGAATATTCTGGGAGATTGTACCCGATTCAAGGTATGTAGCAAATCCTGACAAAGGCGGTTCAAAACATAACCGGGGTACTGCCGTTGATGTAACCCTTGTGGACATGGAAGGCAATGAATTGGAAATGCCCTCCGGGTTTGATGATTTTACAGGCAAGGGCTCAAGAAATAATAAAAACATGTCTGAGAATGCAAGGAGGAATATGGAATTACTGACTGATGTTATGGTTAGAAATGGTTTTACCACTATAAGCACCGAATGGTGGCATTTCAACGACAGTGACTCTGATAAATATGATATTATAGATGTAAATCTTGAGGAGTTTCTCCAAGGTGATATTTCTGCTGGTGGTCAGAATTCTAATTCCGGACTTTGCTTGTCAGCCCTTAATAATATGAAGGATATTATTGGAGATTCAAGACAGGTTATTTTTGCTTGCACCGACAGCCTTGAAACAAGCAGGGCAGAAGTTCATACCTTTGAAAAAGAAAATGGACAATGGAAGAAAGTATTCGATCCAATGAAAGCTGTTATAGGTTCGGGAGGGTTTTCGTATAACAAAACAGAGGGGGATAAAAAATCACCCGTCGGAGCATTTCCAGTATTCCGGTGCTTTGGCAGGCACGAAAATCCGGGAACCAGGCTGATTTACACTAAGTTTAATGACGGCGATTATTGGGTGGATGATGTAAATTCGCCCTATTACAATACATATCAGAAAGGTCCGGCCTGCGGACGGTGGAATTCTGCTGAAGATTTATACGGTACAGGCGAACCGTATAAATATTTTATTGTAATAGAGTACAACACCAAAGAACGGGTAGCGGGTACAGGCAGTGCTATTTTTATGCATATATGGAGAGGTGAAGACATGCCAACTGCGGGTTGTACCGCTGTTTCTGAGAAGGATCTCCTGAAGATAATGAAGTGGCTGGATCCTTCCTTAAATCCGTTAATTCTTCAGTTTCCTGTTGAACATATTCAGCAGTTTATATCTTAAAATTATTATCTTAAAAATGCCGACTGAGCTGATAAAGCCTGCACGCTCTTAAACATCTGGATAAGCTGATCGCCGTTTATACATTTTATAACATTCATATGACAGTAATTTTTCGTGTTTGATTTAAAATCGCCTAAAGTGATTATCATACCCCGATGAATATTATTGTCTCTCATATGCTTGACAAGCTTTTTTGCCTGCTCTATTTCAACAAGATTATGATAGCTTTCCTTTCTTACAATTACATAATATATATCATTAAGAATAATCCCATTTCCGCCCTCGCCAAAATGGTCCGACATTTGTACTTTGTATCCCTGCCTTCTGAAAACTTCAGCAATAACATATTCATAGTCTTTTAATTTAAGGTATAAAAGATCGTCCTTGCATTCAATATTGTCTGCAAGAAGGCTTATTTTTACCAGATAATAAATATGAATTATCCAGCTTACCAACTCATAAACAATTATAGTAACCAGAATTAAAAGGAGGTACATAATTAACATAAAATCACCGGTAATAGTTTTTGCCATCCAATTATCATTATACAGGGAATTTTTTCTTTTTTCAGATTAAGGTAATATATTTGAAAAAAATTTAACAAAGATGAAACTTTTAATACTTTCCGTACGTCTTAATATAAGTAGCTTGTTTTTGTTTCATAATTATAGGAAAAACTGCCATTGACTTTACCAGAATATACTAATATTGCATTTATGTTAGGGAAATTTATGATATAATACAGCAAGGTGCTACAGGAAGGAGAGGTCATGGAAAACATAATAAGTATTAAAGAGCTTAAAAAAGTTTACCGTATGGGGCAGGAAAGAGTATATGCCCTTAACGGTATTGATCTTGAAGTTAAAAAAGGCGAAATATGCTGTCTTTATGGCACTTCAGGGTCTGGAAAATCTACCCTGCTGAATATGGTTGCAGGTCTGGAAAAGCCCACAAGGGGAAGTGTGGTAATCAAAGGTATCCATGTTGAAAAACTTAATGAAAAGCAACTGGCAAAATTCAGGCAGAAATATGTGGGGTTTATATTTCAATCCTATAATCTTCTGCCAAACCTTACTGCCCTCGAGAATGTTACGCTTCCATTAATGTTTAAAGGCTACTCAAAAAAAGAAAGGAACAGGGAAGCTTTAAGAATGTTGAAAGCAGTAGGGCTTGAAAACAGGATACATCACAAGCCAAATCAAATGAGTGGTGGGCAGCAGCAGCGCGTTAGTATAGCACGAGCCTTTGTGGAAAAGCCTGAAATAATACTAGCAGACGAACCCACTGGAAACCTGGATTCTAAAACCACCATTGAAATTATGGACTTAATAGCAGGGATGGCTGAAAAATATGGTCAAACAATTCTGCTTGTATCCCATGATAATGAAGCATCTTCGTATGCTGACAGAATCGTACATATTCGGGATGGCAAGATTGAGAATATTGATGTGAAAGAAAAATATTATGAAAAATTTGGATTGAAGGAGTGTGCTTCATATGCGTAGTAATCAAATAAAAGCAATTTTACTGATTTTTGTTATGATGGTTTCATTTGTGTTCAGCAACAATGCCGTTTTTGCTGCTGATG
>ERZ773359.3700-NODE-3700-length-17118-cov-21.860107_pt1 | contig 17118 bp, 12 predicted proteins | sample MGYA00374955_ERZ773359 | MGnify/ENA primary metagenome ERZ773359 (study PRJEB29098, sample SAMN04486028) | biogas fermenter metagenome | study: EMG produced TPA metagenomics assembly of the Biogas fermentation microbial communities from Germany - Plant 4 DNA1... | reverse complement strand
TTCACCATGGATTGGTTTGTCGGCATGTCCCATCTTTGATATAATAATGGGGTAAAAAATTATAGCCCTCTTTGGAAAATCAGGAAAGCAATTTGCTTTATGACTTGCTTGAATGTAATGATATAGGCCAAAAGCCTAATAACCTGCCTCCCTTACCATCCTGAGCGAGAAATACAGATAGAAAGGATTTGATCACCATTTGAATGTACTAATTGACAAATTAAAAGAAGTTCTCGGTGCTGTTCTACCGATCACAATAATTGTCCTGATATTAAATTTCTCTCTCGTGCCGATAGATACCCCTTATTTAATCAGATTTTTACTCGGTGCATTGCTAATAATTTTAGGTCTGGCGGTTTTTTTGTTTGGAGTGGATATCGGCATCACCCCCATTGGCAATCTACTGGGTTCAGTACTCGTAAGAACCAATAAACTGTGGTTCCTCGGTGCCGCCGGTCTGCTGCTTGGCTTTTTTATAGCCATCGCTGAACCTGATCTGCATGTCCTGGCCGGCCAGATTGAACTTGTCACATCAGGCCTGGTTTCAAAAGTGAACCTACTAGTTGTTGTGTCCATCGGTATTGGGGCACTGCTTAGTCTGGGCTTGATGCGGATCGTCCTTAACATAGCTTTACACAAATTATTGACTATACTTTATTTGATTATATTGGTAATAGGTATCTTTATATCGCCGGAGTTTTTGGCGATTTCCTTTGATGCTTCAGGCGCTGTAACCGGTGCTTTGGTGGTCCCATTTGTCTTGGCCTTGGGAATAGGTGTTACCAGGCCGAGAAAAGACAGCAAAGCTTCTGAAGAAGACAGCTTTGGATTAGTGGCAATTGCAGCAGTTGGTGCTATAATAACAGTTATGATTATGGGCATTATTTCCGGAATTGACGAACTTTCCGGCACCCTTGACGCCACCGCTATAGAGTCAGCTTCTATCATTGCACCATTCATTCAACAGTTCCCTATTACATTTACGGAAATAGTTGTGGCGCTGCTTCCATTATTAATAGTATATTTAATAGCTTCAAAAAAGGCGGCTAACTTATCGAGAAGAGCTCACAGAAGAATATTAAAGGGGCTGTTATATACACTGATCGGATTGGTGCTGTTTTTAGTCGGTGTAAATGCGGGCTTTATGGATGTGGCCAGGCTGGTAGGATTTAAGCTAGCATCTTTGGAAAGCAGTGTATATGTAGTAATTATCGGCTTTATTCTAGGATTAGTCATCATCCTGGCTGAACCAGGGGTTTATGTATTGACAAATCAGATAGAAGATGTCACCAGTGGGTATATTAAAAGAAAGGTCGTAATGGTTGCGCTCTGCATCGGTGTTGGCCTTTCAGTAGCTCTGTCAATGATCAGAATAATTGTCCCTGGGATTCAATTGTGGCATTATTTATTGCCAGGGTATTTAATCATCATTCTTGCTTCATATATTGTTCCAAGAATATTTGTGGGTATAGCTTTCGATTCAGGCACAGTTGCCTCAGGCCCAATGGCCGCAACTTTTATCTTAGCCTTTGCCCAGGGTGCAGCTGAAGCCATCGAGGGAGCCAGTGTCCTGATAGACGGATTTGGTGTTATCGCGATGGTAACTTTAACCCCGTTGTTCACTTTGCAAATACTGGGATTGCTTTTCAAAGTGAAATCAGTTAAAGGAGGAATTCAAGAGGATGGAACACCGTCCTGATCTAAAAGAATTTGAGCTGATCTGTGTAATTGTCAGCATCGGCTTGGGAAGCAAAGTCATAAAGATTGCCAAAAAAAATGGGGTCACAGGAGCTACCGTTCTATTGGGCAAGGGAACGATTCAAAGTCGATTTTTAGAGTTTCTGGGGTTGAGTGAAGCGAAAAAAGAAATTGTTCTCATGTTAGCAGAGAAAACAACAGCTTATCATGCTCTGGAAGCACTGGACGAGGTTTTTAAATTTGACAAACCTCATCATGGGATAGCTTTTACCACTTCAATAAAAGGCTTCTTCGGGTCTCATAATTTTAAGCCCGAAAATATCAAAGAAAACAGAGGTGTAGAAAACCCTATGTATAATGCTATTTTTGTAGTGGTTGATAAAGGCAACGCTGAGGATGTTATTGATGCAGCAGAAAAAGCAGGCTCAAGAGGGGGAACCATTATCAATGCTCGGGGATCAGGCATCCATGAAACCAAGAAGTTGTTTTCAATGGAAATAGAGCCGGAAAAGGAAATTGTGCTGATCTTAGCAGAAAACAGCGTAACTGATGCAATCGTTTCATCAATCAGAGAAAACATGAACATTGATGAACCCGGTAAAGGCATTATCTTTGTTCAAAGCATCAATAAAACTTACGGGCTGTATTAACTTATATCTTCACCGGTCTTAATCTCATGCCGGAATTTTAAGGCATTAATAAACTTACGGATACAACATTAAAAGATTTGTTATTCCCGGCAAACCAAGATTTAGGGTATCGATAAAACTACGGGTTGTATTAACCCATATCACGCACAACATCCCTCTCATATCCGCAGCCATACACCTCTTATTCTTTTCCGTTACACTCTGTACAGACTTCCTCACAGCGTTCGGTGAGGCGTAGCCGAAAAACGGAGGGTCGGTTTGGAGTGATCACCGTCGCGCAGGGGGACAATCCCGGTGATCGGTCCGATCAGTCAACCTGTCCCCCTGATCGTGCGGGGGGACAGTCCCAGTGATCGGTCACTGATCGATCAGTTTTTCCCTACCAGCGCTGCGACCTGCGAAGGTTGTTACTTGCCCTTGACGAAGGAGCAGTTAACGACAGCCGAAGCGAAACATGGATGTTGAGCTAGGCGACTATGCGCCACGGATGGCGTCATAGGGCGCGGTCTGCTATAAAAGCGACGAGTCTTAGGGCAAGTTAAACCGGAGCTTATGTCGCAAGCGGCAGGGAATAAACGCTGCACCGCGCGAGGGGACGGGCCCGATCAGTCAACCTGTCCCGGTGATCGGTCGGTGAAGGGGGTAAAATCCTATGAACGATATTTTGATTGTGGAAGATGACAAAACCATTGCTATGGGCATCGAGTACGCATTAACCAGGGAGGGCTTTCCCACCCAGGTTTGCTATGACTTCCACAGCGCCAAAGAGAAAATCCTTAACGGGTCTTTTTTACTGATTATTTTGGATGTTAATCTTCCCGATGGAAACGGCTTTGAGCTGTGCAAACTGGTCAGAAAATTGGGAGATACACCGGTCATTTTTCTTACAGTAAATGATGATGAGGTCAATATTGTGATGGGACTGGATTTGGGAGCAGATGACTATATCACAAAGCCTTTCAGGTTAAGGGAGTTGATCTCACGGGTTAACAGTGTTCTGCGCAGATACGGCAGACAGTCTGAGGTCAATAAAGAGATCATGATTGGCAATATCAGAATTAACCCAGCAGAAGCAAAGGTTTACAAAAACAATCAGCCGATTATACTTACCGCCCTGGAGTACAAGCTTCTCCTTACCCTTACCCGCAGCAAAGGGCAGGTACTTAGCAGGCAACAGATCCTTGAAGAGATCTGGGATGTTGGGGGCGATTTCGTCAATGACAATACCCTCACCGTTTATATCAAGCGCTTGCGCGAGAAAATAGAAGATGACCCCAGGAAACCGAAACTTATCTTAACGGTCCGCGGCCTGGGTTATAAAGCAGGTGATTAAAATAAAAGTCTTCCAAAACCCTGAAGTCAAGAGGTTGTTCACCATATTTGCCCTCCTGCTAATTGGACTGATCATTATCGCTCTTCTCTTCGGCCTGGCCGGCAGATACCAGTTAAAAGAAGCCATTATCAATGAACAGGCGGAAATCATCGCCCTGATTAGTGAAAAATACCCTGAGGCTCAACAGGATATGATCAGGCAGCTCAAACAGCAGGACAGGGATGCTGCGTTAAAAGGAAAGGACATCCTGAAAAAATACGGGATCAGCAGTGAAGATTTAGACATGGAGACACCCTTGCTGCAAAAGCTATTTTACTACAACTTATCCAGGCATTTGTTACTGGTTATCATAGCCTGCAGTGCCTTTGGTCTTGCCCTTTCCGTGTTTATAAAAAAGCAGTACAGCCAGCTGCATCAGATCAGCTCTTACGCCAAGAAAATAAATCAAGGGGACTATTCCCTGGATATCAGGGACAATCGTGAGGGAGAACTCAGCATCTTGAAAAATGAGATCTATAAAATCACAACAATGTTAAAAAAGCAGGCTCAGGCTCTGCATAATGACAAGGTGATCCTGGCTGACTCCATCGCTGACATTTCACATCAGCTGAAAACCCCTTTGACATCACTCTCTGTTTTAACTGACCTGCTGTCAGAGAACCCTTCTGAACAGGACAAACATGAGTTTCTCAACAGGATGAGGTCACAGCTGAAGCGCATCGAATGGCTTGTCTCATCTCTGCTCAAGATTTCCAAGCTCGATGCGGGAACAGTCACTATGAAAAATGAAGATGTCTATGTAGGCTCTCTGGTGGAGAAAGCCCTGGAGCATTTAAGCATCCCGTTGGATATCAAAAGGCTGCAGGTTCATGTAACAGGTGAGAAAGATGTTAAATTCACCGGCGATTTTAACTGGAGCTGTGAGGCTATAATAAATATTATCAAGAACTGTATTGAACATACCCCTGAACAGGGACAACTGAATATCTCCTTTGCCGAGAACCCCCTTTATACAGTGATCACCATCAGAGACAGCGGCCCGGGGATTGATAAAGAGGACCTCCCCTATATCTTTAACCGCTTTTACAAAGGCAAAAACACACCAGAAGACCACGTGGGTATCGGGCTTGCCATGGCACAGGCCATTATAGCCAAACAGGGTGGCGACATTACAGTAAAAAGTGAAAAGAACAGGGGAACAGAGTTTACGATCAAGTTTTATCGAGGGTGACAAGGGGACGGGGGTCGTGTCACCGGTCAACCTGTCCCCCTGATCGTGCGGGGGGACTGTCCCGGTGATCGCGGTGATCGGTCACTGATCGATCAGTTTTTCCCTGCCAGCGCTGCGACCTGCAAAGGTTGTTACTTGCCCTTGACGAAGGAGCAGTTAACGACAGCCGAAGCGAAACATGGATGTTGAGCTAGGCGACTATGCGCCACGGATGGCGTCATAGGGCGCGGTCTGCTATAAAAGCGACGAGTCTTAGGGCAAGTTAAACCGGAGCTTATGTCGCAAGCGGCAGGGAATAAACACTGCGCCGCTCGGGGGGACTGTCCCGGTGATCGGTCCGATCAGTCAACCTGTCCGGTGATCGGTCTGTGACAAAATTGTCACTTAAATTGTCACCGCTCAGTCACTTTGGACAGATACAATTAAGGTATTAATGAAAAAGGGGTATGTTTTATGGAAATATTAAGGGTCGAAAATCTGTCCAAGATTTATGGCAGTGGTGCCGCACAGGTGAAAGCTGTGGATGATGTCTCCTTCAGTGTAAAGAGGGGTGAATTTGTTGCTGTTGTCGGGGCCTCAGGCTCAGGTAAATCCACCCTGCTGCATATGATAGGGGGTGTTGACCGTCCTACTTCAGGCAAGGTTTTTATCGAAGACACAGATATCTATCAGCTCAATGAAACCAAGCTTGCCATCTTCAGGCGCAGGCAGGTAGGCCTTATCTACCAGTTTTACAACCTGCTCCCCATTTTAAATGTGGAGGAAAATATCACCCTGCCGCTGCTGCTGGATAACAGAGAAATAGATCAAAGCTTTTTAAATGAACTGCTTGACACACTGAATCTATCAGACCGAATTGATCATTTGCCAAATGAGCTTTCCGGCGGAGAACAGCAGAGAGTCTCTATTGGGCGTGCCTTGATCAACCGCCCGGCTCTGGTCCTGGCAGATGAACCCACAGGAAACCTGGACAGCAAAAACTCCCAGGAAATTATTGACCTGCTCAATTTATCCAACAAACGTTACAATCAGACACTAATCCTGATCACCCATGACCACGAAATAGCTCTCCAGGCTGACCGCATGATCACCCTGGCAGACGGGCGTATTGTAAAAGATGAGGTGATCAGGCCTTGAACATCTTAAACACACTCACACTGCGCAGCCTTAAGCTAAACCGCAGGCGCACCATAGTCACCATTATCGCTATCATTCTGTCAGGAGCAATGATCTGCGGCACCTTTACCCTTGCAGCCGGCTTTCAGGATCTTTTTGTGCAAAGAGCCATCAAAACCGATGGCAATTTTCATGCCACTTTTCACAGTGTCTATCCTGAGCAGATCAAATATATCACTGAGAACGCATACACTAAAACAGCTATGCTCAGCAGAAATCTGGGGTTTGCCCGTTTTGAGCAGTCAACATATAAATACAAGCCCTATTTCTATGTTAAAGAATATGATGCCGCTGCTTTCCGACACATGCCCATTGAGCTGACCGCAGGGCGCTTTCCGGAAAAAGCCGGCGAAATAGTGCTTTCAGAAGAGATCAAGAAACGAGGCGGTGAAGCTTATCAGATCGGTGAGACCATAACTTTTGAATTAGGCAAACGGGTTGATGAAAAGGGCCAGCATTTAGCAGATGGGACTTCATATGAAAAAACAGAGCGGTTTGTAACCACTGACACAAAGACCTATACCATCACTGGCTTCATAGCCAAACCCCATTTTGAAAACTTCAACAACATCCCCGGGTTTACAGTTGTCACCTATCTGGATCAAGATACACTGACCCCCAATGATGCGGTCAATGTATCTATTCTCGGGAAAAAGGCGGGGGATGTGTACAATAAGATTCCGGAAATAGCGGAAAACGCCGGAATTAAGGAATACACCTACAACAATGAGCTCTTAAAGTGGATGGGGCTGACCCAGAACGATTATGCCAAGGAAATGCTCTATTCTGTAACCGGGATTTTAATCGCCTTGATAGTAGCAGGCACAGTGATAGTTATCTACAACTCCTTTGCCATATCTGTGAGCGAACGCAAAAAGCAATTCGGCATGCTGGCCAGCACCGGCGCCACACCGGGACAGATTCGGAAAGCCGTATTTTTCGAAGGCGCCTTCCTGGGTTTGGTGGGCATACCGCTGGGCATTCTCTCCGGCATCGGGGGCATCGGAGTCACTCTCAATTTTGTCAACAGGCTGTTGAGCGATATGATGTCCGGCATGGATATAGCTCTCCGGCTAGTCATCTCCCCTGCTGTTATCCTGGCCACAGCTGTTTTTACTGGGCTGATCATTTTTCTCTCAGCCTATATTCCGGCAAAAAGGGCCGCTGCTACATCACCGATAGAGTCCATCAGGCTGAACAGAGATATCAAGATCAATGGAAAAACAGTAAAAACCTCAAAGCTGACCCGCTTATTATTCGGCATTGAGGGGGAAATTGCCTTAAAAAACCTGAAGCGCAACCGCCGCCGCTACCGGGCTACTGTGCTGTCCCTCATGATCAGTATTGTCCTCTTTATAGCATTCTCCACATTCATCAACTACAGCTATAAGAGCACAGAAATGTATTACCAGGACATACACTTCGATCTATCAGTTCTGGTCGGTGGTATCTCCCCTGAAGAGCGAAAGGAGTTTTTTGAGCAGATCATCGCTCTTAACGGGGTAGAGAGATATTCACTGATCAGAGAGCTGCAAACTGAATCCCTGCTAGCCCGGAACCAATTTGGCCTTTACATTCAAGAGAATCATATCGATAAAAACATATTACCTGCTGATGAAAAAGGACTTTATCAGCATGGTTTTCACATCACTGCATTAGGCGAACAGGAATTTAATAAATTCACCAAGGAAAATGGGCTTGATGCAGCAGTTTTTCAGGACACACAAAACTTAAAGGGAATCCTCATTAATAAAAGCATCATGCAGGATGGCAGATATACTGAGTACGAACCGCTGCAGATAAAAGCAGGGGATAAACTCCGGTTGACAGATCTGCAATATAACGAGGAAACACCCCCAACAACTTTTTCCTTGGAGGTCGGTGCTGTGACCGATACCCACCCCATGGGTGTTTCCGCCGGCAATTTCGGTTATTCCTACATCATTGTCTCTGAAGAGGTATTTGATGCGATTCACCTAACACTGCAAAAAGGGAACCAGTCTTATGAGATTCAGCCACAGCTGTATCTCTGCTCAGAGAACAGCACAGAAAAAGCAGAGCAGATCAGGGCAGTATTTGATCAGCACTATGGTGATCACGGTTCCCTTTACCTATATGATGTACAATCTGAACAGCAGGATATTAAACAAGTAAAAACCATGGCCTCTATCTTTCTATATGGTTTCATCACCCTGATCACCTTGATCGGTGTCACCAACATATTCAACACCATCAGCACCAATGTGGCCTTGCGCCGCAGGGAATTTGCTATGCTAAAATCAGTGGGGCTGACACCACAGGGCTTTAATAAAATGATCAACTATGAAAGCATCTTCTACGGCCTAAAAGCCCTACTCTATGGTTTGCCGGTGGCGTTCGTGGTCACCATGCTGCTGTATAACGGCTTCGTCAATATGTTTCAGTTTGCTTTCTTCCTGCCGTGGAAAGAAATGATCGCCTGTGTGATCGGGGTGTTTGTGATTATCTTTATCACTATGCTCCATGCCAGTTCTAAACTGAAGCATGAAAACATCATCGATGCCCTGAAAGAAGAAAACCTGTAAGAAAGGGCGCAGGAAGCAGAGGGACGTTCTTTTTGCTTCCTTTCCGTGTGACAAGGGGTGTGACAAGGGGACGGGGGTCGCGTCATCAGGGTCGCGCGGGGGGACAGTCCCGTTGATCGGTCCGGAGTGAGTCAAAGTCCCCGTCCCCCTGACTCCTCACTGACTCACTGATCGACCCTTGATCGGTCAGATGTATCGGTGCATTACCAGGTAGAATGCCAGCGAACATCCTAATACTAATATCACCTGCAGCCAATCTCTCCTGGTGAAGGAGCGCTGCTCAAGATAGGTTCGCTTTTGGTGAAGGCCGAAGGCGCGGCTTTCCATAGAAATGGTCAGGCTGTCCACTTTACTCAGCGCAGACACAACAAGGGGCACAAACAGGTAGCGGATGATCAGGGAAAACTTTTTCAGGGAGAAACCTTCAAGATCGATTCCTTTGGCCATCTGGGCATTGCGCACCTGAGACAGCTCCATATAAAAAACAGGGATAAACCGCAGTGAGGTGATCAGCATAAAACCAAAGCGGTAAGGGAGCCCTACCTGCATCAGTGAGTAGGCCAAACTGTTAGGATCAGTGGTAGCCACAAAAAGATAGCTGGAGCTGATGATGTTTATAAAGCGAAACAGTAAGGACAGCCCATCGGTCACCCCTGCAGACCAGATCTGCAGTTGCAGTCCTAGCAGGCTGCTCTGCCAGAGCAGAACCCCTTTATGGACAAAGATAAGATGCACAAAAAATATTAAGCTTCCGAATATAATGATGAACCTCAGCTTGCGCCAGAAAAAGGTCAACCCCATCCCAGCAGCCTGATAAGCAGCCAGGAGTATAATTAATAGACATAACCCGGGAATGTAGTGCGGCAAGGCGAAAACCATCAAGCCGTAACATATGAGAAGTTCCAGCTTAATCAAGGGATGCAGGCGGTGCAGAGTTGTCTCTCCCGGCATATAGGTCAACCCAGGCAGAAAACCTTTGAGGTTGATGGAATAACTTGGCCTGCCGTTTTTCTTCAATCTCCCCACTCCGATCACGATCCCATCATCGCTCCTTTAACAGCTTCAGGGGCAAAACAGCTCTGGGGCAGATACTCATCCCTGCCCCTTCGGGCCAGCTCATTAAAGGCCTCTTCTGTTGGGCCATCAAAGATCAGGTTACCATCCTCAAAAAACAGCACCCGCTGGCAGCAGCATTTCACAACCGGCGGTTCATGGCAGATCATAATGGTTATACCCCCCTGCCTCCGGTGTTCATTAATCGCACCCAACAGAAGCTCCAGCCGTTCCATGTCCTGCCCTACCAGGGGTTCATCTAACAGCAAAATGGGCGGCTGGTAAGCCAGGACGGATATGAAGGTCAGCCGCTTTTTCTCTCCCAGGCTCAGAGCAAAGGGCACCTGCTCCCGATAGGAAGAGAGATCAAACCTCTCTAGGAGTTGCTCAACCCTTTTCAAACTCTGCTCCAGATCTGCGGCTAAAAAATGGGAGTGCAGTCTGGCTTCCTTGATCACAGTCCGTTCAAATAGCTGGTGGTTGGGGTTTTGAAAGGTAAGCCCCATATCCCGGGCACGCCGGCTGACTCCGGCGCCGGTAATATCTTCACCATCAAAAAAGACCCGCCCCTGATCAGGTTTACAGATACCTAGCAGCACATGAAGCAGAGTGGTCTTGCCGCTGCCGTTGTCTCCCATCACCGCTGCTGTTTCTCCTGGATAAAGGGAAAAACTGATCCGTTTGAGGGCAATCTTTTGTTCATATTTGACTGTAATATCTTCAACTGCGAGCAGCGGTTTGTTCGATAATGCAGATTTTCCATCAACATCATGGGATGAGCTTGGGCAGGCACTGCCTGTTTGCTGATCATCCTTTACCTTAAAAGTTGGATAATAGTAATGAAACCGTTGGGGCTGCTGTTCACCTGTAATCCTCCCCTCCTCCATCAGAATTAACCGATCAGAGAAAGGAAGCAGGTACTGCAGCCGGTGTTCGATCACGATAATAGCCGTCTTTTGCTCCTGGTGCAGTTTTTTAATTACAGAGAGCACCTCACGGCAGCCGCGGGGATCAAGGTTGGCTGTAGGCTCGTCTAAGATCAGCAATTGGGGACGCATGGCCAATACAGATGCTATAGCCAACCGCTGCTTCTCTCCCCCGGATAGTGTATGCACCAACCGGTCGGTAAAACCGGAAAGGCCTACCGCTGATAATGCCCATTTCACCCGTTCCTTTATTATATCAGGGGGAAGGCAGATATTTTCAGGCCCAAAAGCAACCTCATCGAGCACATTTAAGGTACACAGCTGGCTTTCCGGGTCCTGCTGCACCAACCCGGCGATCCCTGCCAACTCCCCAGCGGTGCAGGTGCGGGTATCTCTGCCCCCTATGATCACCTTCCCCTCCATTACACCATCAAAACTGTGGGGGATAAAACCGGTCAGACAAAGGGCAAGTGTTGATTTGCCGCAGCCACTAGGGCCGGTAACAGTGACAAACTCTCCCGGCCGGACAGTCAGGTTGATATCTTTTAAAGCAGGGGTTTCGGACCCGGCGTAAGTAAAGGTCAGCCCTTCCAGTTTTACCACCGGTTCTTCCATAGAAAAATTCAACTCCTGGATCAACGATTAACTGGTTATTCTACCTTTATCTTGGAAACCATCTGCACCCAATAACCGCCTTCATAGTTCCCGGCCACCAAGCGCAGGGTTTCTTCCTCCTGGATCAGGATCATCTGTTCATCTTTAAGCACATCCTGAAGATCAAAGGAAACCTCATAACCATCTGTGGCGATAACTCTTACGACAGCAGCATCCGGCAGTGGGCCGGCTTCTTTAAGGATATCTTTAACCGGGATGCCGGTATATTCCTGGAGAGGGACATGGGTATAATCCCCTTTTAACTCAGCCTCAATGGTTGTTTCATATTGTGACATCTGAGCCAGGGTAAAAGTTATCTCATTTTCCACCAAACCCTCTACCTTACACTGAGGGCCAGACCAGGGGGGCTCATAAACAACAGCATAATAATAGATCGCCCCAGCGGAAAAAGCCACTACCAAAACACCGGTAATAATCAGCTTAAACCAGGCAGGGCGAGCCCGCCTGCCCTTACCCCCAGTTTCAGCAACTGCCCCATCTGTTGCCGTCTTTAAACGCAGCAGCCCGGCATCACTTATAATATCCAAAACACTATGCCCAAAACTGCCGCCTAACAAACACCCTGAAATAAAAGCCAGACCCCCGATAAACAATATATAGCTGATCGGTGCTCCTGAAAAGTAGAGTAACTGAAAAACAAACACATTGGAGGCAGCAGAAATCCCTCCAGCTATACTGTAGCTGGCCAGGGTGTGGCGCCGCATAATTAATAACACCAGATCAACCATTAACCCCTGGACAAGGGAAACCAACACTATAGCTATCCCATGGGTGCTGCCGGTAAGCATCTCAACTATTCCCTTCAGGAGGCCGGCTGCTGTACCGGCTCCAGGCTTCCTCACCAAACCTGCCACAAGTATAATCCAAAATGTATGAAGACCAGCTACAAACTGGCCGGCCCCGAAAGGTACCACAAAGATTCGGTTGAGCAAATTACCTAGATAACCGACATAAGTGCTTAAAACTCCTCCAATACCGCTTAAAATGGCGATAACAAGAAGATCACGGTTGGATAAATAATATCTCCTTTTTACATTGTTCTCTATTCCTGGTTCTGACATGGAACCACCTCCAGTCGGATTACATTCCTAACCCACCTTCCACCAGCTGATTGGTAAAGGTGCCACCCTTGACCTGGAGCAGAGGTCAGAGAGCAGTCTTCATTATCGTAAACTCCATCTTCAGGGAAAAAGGTAATCCGGTAGCCATCAGGCCATTCTGGAACTGATGTGTTGTTGTATTTTACAGCAAGAGCCATCTCCCCTTGGCGCTCTGTCCAACCACAGCTTTCAGGATAAACATTTTCATAGGCAAAGATTTGGGAATAACCATCCAAAGCATAGACCATCAGGTTGTCACCGGGCTCCATACCCCCAACCTTTTCTACCAGATCCCTGATGGGTACAGCGCGGTAAACTCCTTTCCCTTTAAAGTTACCAAACTGGTTTTCAAAGGATAATTCGCCCTCTAATATAGCCATCTCATCAAGCTCGTCCTGAGAGATGATCAAATCACCTTTTTTCCCATTGACAACTAATTCATCAGAACGAGAAGGGGCTTCAATTTTTACAGGTTCAACTTGAAGTCCATCAGCTGCAACCCGGCATAAAGCAAAATGGTAATACCCTCCCTGGTCCGCTGAGGCATAAAGGGATGCACCACCCCCACCGCTGATCACAAAATCCAACCCTTCAATCTGGCCTTGATAAAACATATGGATATGGCCTGAAAATATCCCCTTTACAGGGCTGGTCGGAGCAGCGGCCAACTCTATAAAAGCCTGGGCCTGATCCAAATCTATAAAAGCGTGATCACTTCCCCGGGGATCAACCGGTGGAACATGAAGAAAGAGATATCCCGGCTGCTCTCCTTCCCCCAGCTTTTCCTGCAGCCAGGCCAACTGTTCATCATCCATCCCCATAGAAGAGCTGTCTAACAGGAAAAACCGGGAACCGCGGTAATCAAAAGAATAGTATTCCGGGCCCAGGTTTTTGCGGTAATAGTCAATACCATCACCTTTAACATCGTGGTTGCCTGGGATGGTGTAATAAGGGCAGTTAAGCTCCATCATAGCCTCTTGAAATGCCCTGTATTCCTCATCACTCCCTGAAGCAACCAAATCCCCTAAACAGATCAGAAAGTCTGCATCAGATTTATTTACTTCTTCAATAATCTTGTTCAGCACATCAATTCGTCCCTGGCAATCCCCTACCACTGCAAACTGAAAGGGCATGCCTTTATCTGCAGAGGCAGGCTTAAGCTCCAGGCGCTGGGTGCCGCTCCCTTTTACATTCAGCCTCAATACTGTGGGAGATACTTGCTCAACAGTACAGGAGGCCTCCTGTTGCCCTGCTTCCGGAGTTACCTTTATCTCTGCTGACTCAGCAGCAATGTTTTCCACAACTACTGCTGCAGAGCCGCTTTCTCCCTCCTGCCAGGTTAAAGTCAACTCAATCTCCGGGCAGTAGGCCCGCAGGCGGGTTTCCTCCCCCTGGGAAGGAATGAGCAAAGCTCCCTCTGGTTCAACTTTCACAGTTGACTGTCTGGGAGAGCAGGACAACAGGATAAAACAAATACCTGCCATCAAAAGAATTAAAGCTGATGTAATTACAGGTGATAATCGCTTATTTATACCGGCAGCCATACCTTAACCTCCTGACCGTTGAGCTGTTAATTTTTATTCAGGCAAATTAACCAACTTAATCTCTTTAACCTGTTTTACAGAATGCTTTTTATCAGGCAGGTTAGGCCCTACCAACTGCAGTGGACCGGAATCTTCGTCCAGTGGCTCATCATTGGCTAAATAAGCCAGGAAGATGCCGTCATTGTAAGCCACATCCTTGGAGTTAAACTCAACTGTATAACCATCAGCAGAAATTACCTGGACGGTATATCCCTTTTGAGATAAATCACGGTTAAACCGGTAATGGCCGTCCTCTGTGTCAGCCCCATCTACCATTGAAACCATAACCCACAGGGGAACCCCTTTATATACTACTTTTTCACCATCTTTGGTGGTGGTTTCAAACTCCTGAGATGGGTGAGTGGTGTCAGGGCAGGTAGCAGCGCTCTCAAAAGTGGAACGGTCACATTTCGCTTCTTCTATTCCGCTTAAGGACAGCTCCCACTCCTTCACCGATTCCGCTATCTTAATTGTAGCTATGTCTTTTACCCAAAAATGCCCATCAGTTATGGGTTTTCCCTCACCGATAAAGCAAATCCGCGGAGGGCTTTCCAAAACCCCTTCATCGCTGCTCTCTATTGCCACAATAGCCTCCACTCCCCCAACCTGCAGGGCCAACCCTTCTTCATCATAGGTCATAATCTGCCCCATCACCTGATCATAGGTTAGGGTCATTTCATAGCCGTCATTGGCAACAATTGCGATAGCCTCTCCCTCTTTAATGCCACCGATTTCACCCAATACATCAACCAGTTTCGGACCTGTTAAGGTAGCTGGTCCAACAATAGCACCGGTTGACTTTTTAAAACTCGCCTCTCCGGTCACACTCTCAAATTTGGTTAAATCAACAGTTTTCTCATTTCCATCCTTATCAATCAGTACAATTTCCACCGGCTCTGCAGTGGTCGAGCTGCCACCGTTCTCCCCGGTTTGATCAGCACAAGAAGTCATGATCAGCAGGCAGACCACCAGCATCAGAACAACAGGAATAAATGATCTCTTCTTCATGATAGATACCTCCAGCTTTAATACTTTACTTTTTTGCTCCCATCATATATCTGCTCTAAACTGTAATTAATCCATCAAACCTCCTTTCTTATAGCAAAAAATTTTTGTGATATTATTCACTTATGCGGTACACATAAATAAAAAGGCCTGACTCCCTTTTAGGAAGCCAGACCTGGGTTTGCAGCAGGCTAAATAAATAAACCCAGCCTCCTTTTACACGCTGGGTTAAACTATCTCCTTTCCAAATAAGGGAGGCTTGAAAATTTCTTTTCAAACCCTGCCGTCTGCCCGCCATAGCATTACGCTTTAGGTCGAAGCAGCTCGGAGGTATTATTTACTTGTCTTCTATAAATCATATTAGACAAAAAAAGCATAAATCCTGCCGAATCAACAACAACTTTGAAGAATTATCTAAATAATGAAAACCGGTCAGGGCCAGATCAGGGGGACAGTCCCGGTAATCGGCGGTGATCGGTCATCCCCTCGATCGGCCGATTTTATCCCTGCTAGCGCGGCGACCTGCGAAGGTTGTTACTTGCCCTTGACGAAGTAGCAGTTAACGACAGCCAAAGCGAAACACGGATGTTGAGCTAGGCGACTATGCGCCATGGATGGCGTCATAGGAGCCGGTTGACTGTCGTCTGCGACGAGTCTTAGGGCAAGTTAAACCGGAGCTTATGTCGCAAGCGCAGGGATAATAAATTCCCTTGATCGCGTGGATGGACATTCCCAGTGATCGGACCCGATCAGTCAACCTGTCCCCCTGATCGCGCGGGGGGACAGTCCCGGTGATCGGTCGGTGATCGGTCGACAATCGGGGCGCTAATTTAACAACAGCAGACCCACAGCCATGACAGCCATACCTATGATCATCCCATAGATGGCGAGATGATGCTCTCCATATTCCTGAGCTGTAGGGAGAAGTTCATCTAAAGAGATAAATACCATGATCCCTGCTATCGCTGCAAATAATATGCCGAAGAGGGTATCATTCAGTATTGGCAAGAAAACCAGGTACGCAAGGATCGCACCCAGCGGTTCCCCTATCCCGGAAAGCAGAGACCAACCTAATGCTTTTCTTCTGCTGCCTGTTGCTGAGTACACAGGAATTGCTACAGATAAGCCTTCAGGTATGTTATGGATGGCAATGGCCACTGCTACTGCTATCCCCAGGGAGAGCTCCTGCACTGAGGACACAAAAGTAGCCATGCCTTCAGGAAAATTATGTATGGCAATAACAAGAGCTGTGAATATCCCGGTCCTGAGAAGCCTATTACCGTTGAATAGATCGTATTTGTCGGCCTGCTCAATTTTGCACGGCGCTTCATGGGGGTTTTCATCAGCTGGGATCAGCTTATCAATAATTGCAATCAGGAGAACACCTGCGAAAAAAGCAATTATATTGACCCATAAACCCCAATCTCCCAAACTGGAAACCAATACCACCCTCGACTCAGCCAGCAGTTCCACAAAGGAAATATAGATCATCACTCCGGCTGAAAACCCCAGTGAGACCGACAGAAGCTTAGCATTTATTTCCTTAAAAAACAGAACGATCAGTCCGCCGATACCTGTTGACAATCCGGCAAAGAGCGTCAGCAGCATCGCTATCCAAACAGTTGATGAATCCATTTATCCATCCTTCCCATAAGCCGAAGAATCATTGATTTTCGTGAAATTGCTCCATCATCTACCAGAATTCTAGCATAATCATGCAAATAAAGATAGATTTTTTATAGTATATATTGCATTTAACATCAAGAGTCAAAAACAGCCCTGTTGTAGGGCTGCTTTGTATCCACAAAAATAAGTAAATAATTATCCTGTAATATCCCGCCTATTGTAACCGAGGAATCCCACAAAAGAGACAACCAAAGAGCCCAGAGTCAGCATAATCAACGGCTTGAAAGTCAGGTCATCCAACGGTATCTGTGGTATAAGTTCAAAAACCGACAGGTTTTTTACCCACTCAGGAAAATCCAGCAATCCGCCGAGATAAGTCACAATAAAACAATAGGTCACATAAAACCAAACCAACCCAACCGCTTTCGGTGCAGCACCCAGTAAAAAAACAGCGATACTGATCACTACCCACAGAGCAGGCAAATAAACAAGAGCAGC
>ERZ773359.3696-NODE-3696-length-17130-cov-4.873324_pt1 | contig 17130 bp, 13 predicted proteins | sample MGYA00374955_ERZ773359 | MGnify/ENA primary metagenome ERZ773359 (study PRJEB29098, sample SAMN04486028) | biogas fermenter metagenome | study: EMG produced TPA metagenomics assembly of the Biogas fermentation microbial communities from Germany - Plant 4 DNA1... | reverse complement strand
CCTCATTATTATTATTTGCTTCAGAGTCAGGTTTATCAATTATTGTTTCATCATAGTTTATTTCTGGTAAAGTTAATTCTTCATCTAGAAGTAATTGTGAATTTGATAAATCAAATTCAAATCCTTCATTTTGTTCTTTATTTTGTTGACTTAACTTATCTTCGTTTTCATTTTCTTCTATAAAACTGAAAAATTTACCATGTTTTATTTTTACATCATTTTTATCTTCTTCAACTGGTTTGCTATCTACCATATTTTCATCAGCTTTAAGTAAACTATCAATATCCGCTAAAGGTTTTTCGACATTTATTTCTTCAGCAGTTTGCTCAATTTTATCAATATCTAAAAATCCAGGTTTTACATTATTATCATTAAAAATATTAGTACTACTTGTAGTAACTGGTTCAACAACCTGATTACCATCTAATTCATCAAATATTTCAATATTTTCTATTATCGGAGATGAAGGAATATTAAATTTATCTTTTTGTTGCTCATCCATAATATTTTCCTCTTTTCGATCAGTTTTTTTTGGGTTTTTAACACGTAGTAATTTATCAATTTCGTTATCTGTTTTTCTTACAGTTAATCTTTCGTTTATTATTCTTTTTAACATTTCTTTTTGATCATTTTTATCTTCTAATTTTAACAATGAACGGGCATGTCTTTCTGATATTTCATTATTTAATAATGCCTCTTGTACTTCTTCATCTAAATTCAATAGTCTTAATTTGTTAGAAATTGTAGATTGACTAACATCTAACCTGGCAGCTAGTGCATCTTGATTCAAATATCCCATTTCTAGTATTTTTTTATACGAAATAGCTTCTTCTATTGGTGATAAATCTTTTCTTTGAATATTTTCAATTAGCGCGACTTCAGCACTTTGCTTATCATCCATATTACTTATTATCGCAGGGATAGTTTGCTTTCCAGCAATTAAACTTGCCTTATATCTTCTTTCACCAGCAATAATTTCATATTTATCTCCAATTTCTCTAACAATAATTGGCTGTATCACACCATGCTCTTTAATTGAATCAGCTAATTCATTAAGTGCATTTTCATCAAATTTTATTCTTGGCTGAAAACGATTGGGTAATATATCATCAAGATTTAATTCAACAACTTTTTTATCACTTTCATCGTTCATTTACAATCGTACCTCCCCTATTTATCCCTTATAATTATATAATACTATATTTTAATAAATAAAACAACTTTTTTTGGGAAATATTTCCCAAAAAAAAAGAGAGAGAAATCACTTTATAGGGGCTCTTTTTTTATTTTGGCATAATCTCGTGGATAAATATTCGGAATTTTTCCTTTTTTTTGCACTACAATTAATGCTCGTTGGCTATTTTCAATTGGTAATTTAAATTCAATAACTTCTTTAATTTTAGTGTTTAATTTTTTTATAGCTTTTTTTGATAAAAATATTTCCCGGGAAATATTTGCTTTCATTGCAATAAAAAATTTTTCTTTTTTCACAATTGGTATACAATATTCTAGCAAAATATTAAGAGGGGCGACCGCCCTTGCTGTGACAACATCAAATCTATCTTTGTTTTTTCGACCAAATTCTTCGGCACGAGCATGAATTGTATAAATTTTCTTTAGTTTCAATTTATTTATAACTTCATTTAAAAAGATAATTCTTTTTTGTAACGAATCAACCAGTGTGACTTCTAGATTGGGAAATAAAATTTTTATTACAACTCCAGGAAATCCTGCTCCTGAACCTACATCACAAAAGTTCTGTTGTTTTTCTAAATCAATAGCACGCACCAAGGTTGCTGAATCATAAAAATGTTTTAAATATACATCTTCTTTTTTAGTTATTGTAGTTAAATTCATTTTGTTATTCCATTCTATTAGTAATTTATAATACATTTGAAATTGCTTAATTTGCTCATCTGTTAGTTTAATACCTATTTTTTTTATATTATCAATAAATTCTTTTTCATTCATTCTTTTTCATTCATTTTTTTTCACCTTTTTTTAAATATACGGTAAGAATTGATATATCTGATGGATTAACCCCACTTATTCGCATAGCTTGACCAATTGATGTTGGTCTTATTTTTTCTAATTTTTGAATTGCTTCACTAGCTAAATTAGGAATTTTTTTATAATCAATATTTTCTGGTATTCTTTTCATTTCCAACTTTAACATTTTTTCTGCTTCTTTTTCTGCTTTTTTTATATAACCTTCATATTTAACATTTATTTCAACTTGTTCAATTATTTCTTTATCAAACGGAATTTCTATAAATTTTTTAAAATGTGAAATATTGATTTCTGGACGTTTTAATAAATCATATAATGTTATTATACCTTTTAATGGTGCAGAATTTAACATTTTTAAATATTCATTTACTTCGTTAGTAGGGGTTAATTTATGATTTTTTAATATTTCTTCCAACTCATTTATTTTTTTTAATTTTTCTTGAAATTTTTTATATCTTTCTTCATCAATTAAACCTACTTCATAACCTTTTTGCCTTAATCTTATATCAGCATTATCATGTCTTAAAAGTAAGCGATACTCGGCTCTTGAAGTAAGTAAACGATACGGATCAGTTACTCCTTTTGTTACTAAATCATCTATTAAAACCCCAATATATGCTTCATTTCTTTTTAATATTAATGGTTCTTTTCCTTCTAATTTTAATGCAGCATTAATTCCCGCTATTAAACCTTGACCTGCTGCTTCTTCATAACCACTTGTTCCATTAATTTGGCCTGCAGTAAATAGGTTTTCGATAATTTTCGTTTCTAAATTTTGCTTTAATTGTGTCGGATTAATAGCGTCATATTCTATTGCATAAGCATATTTTAATATTTTAGCATTTTCTAATCCTTCAATACTGCGTACTATTTGTTCTTGAATATCGTGTGGTAAGCTTGTTGATAAACCTTGAATATAAATATCATCATAATATCTACTTTCTGGCTCTAAAAAGATTTGATGGTGGTCCTTATCACTAAATCTTACAACCTTATCTTCAATTGATGGACAATATCTTGGACCAACACTTATAACATCAGGAAGTCCACCATACATACTAGATTTATGAAGATTTTCATTTATAATTTGGTGTGTTTTTAAATTAGTATAAGTTAAATAACATGGTTCTTGATTTTCTATATCGTAATTATAATAATCATCATGATTGAAACTTAAGTAAACAGTATCTCCAGTTTCGATTTTAGTTTTATTAAAATCAATAGAATCACGTGCGATTCTTGGAGGTGTTCCGGTTTTTAAACGAATAATTTCGAATCCTAATTTTTTTAAATTGTCACTTAAATGTTGACTTGGTTTTTCTCCATGAGGACCTTGTCTTGTTCTAGTGCTACCGATTAAAATATCTGATTTCATGTATGTACCCGTTGTCAATATTACAATTTTACCTTTTATGATACTTTTATCTTTTAAAATAACACCTTTTACTACATTATTTTCAATTATTAAATCTTCGACCATTGCTTCAATAAGATTTAAATTTTTTTGACCTTTTAAAACTTTCATCATTTCTTTTGGATAAATTACTTTATCAATTTGTGCTCTTAGAGCTTGAACAGCAGGTCCCTTTTTGGAATTTAATTTTTTTATTTGTATTTTAGAACGATCTGCTAGTTTTCCCATTTCACCGCCTAAAGCATCTATTTCTCTAACAACAACTCCTTTTGCACTACCACCAATTGATGGATTGCAAGCCATGTCAGCAATATTATTTAAATTACTTGTTATAAGTAATGTTTTATGATTTTTTCGAGCTGAAGCAAGCGCAGCTTCACAACCGGCATGACCTGCTCCAACAACTATTACATCATACTCCATTTTTACACCTCCATTAATCAAAAAGTTTTTATTTATTTTCCTAAACAAAATTGCTTAAATAATTGATCTATTAATTCATCATCGTATGTTTCACCAATAATTTCACCTAACAATTGCCAAATTTTTTTAAGATCTATTTCTATCATATCTATAAATTCATTATTAGCTATAGCACCTTCAATGTCTTCAATAATTTTTAAAATAGTTTTCATTATTGAAATACTTCTTGCATTTGTTAAATATGTCAAATCTTTAGTTTTTATTTTTTCTAAATTATAAATTTCTTTTATTTTGTTTTTTAACTCATCAAATCCAATATTTTTAACGGTACTCATATAAACAATATTTTTATTTTTTAAAATTTCTTCGTTTATTTCTTTTTCTAAATCAATTTTGTTGACTATAATTATGTGATTTTTATTCTTTAATTTTGATATTATTTCTAAATCTTCTTCTGTTATTTTTTCATTATTATTTAAAACATATAAAATTAGATCGGATTTATCTATTAGTTCTAAACTCCTTTTAACCCCAATACTTTCAACTACATCATCTGTCTTTCTTATTCCAGCTGTATCAATGATATTCAACAATAAACCATTTATATTAAGTGTACCTTCTACAAAATCTCTAGTTGTCCCTGGTATATTGGTAACAATAGCTTTTTCCTCATCTAATAATTTATTTAAAATACTACTTTTTCCAACATTTGGTTTTCCAATTATAGCAGTATTTATTCCTTCTTTAATTATTTTTCCATTTTCACTTTCTTCAATTATTTTTATTATTTGCTTTTTTATATATTTAATTTTTTCTTCTAATTCTTGAATTGTAAGTTCTTCAATATCTTCATATTCAGGATAGTCGATATTAACAGCAATATTAGCTAAAACTTCAAGTATTTGCTGGCGCAAATGATTGATTATATTTGATACTTTTCCAGCAACTTGATTTATTGCAAGAGCACGAGATTGTTCTGTTTTTGAATTTATTAAATCCATTACTCCTTCAGCTTCTAACAAATCAATTCGACCATTTAAAAATGCTCTTTTTGTAAATTCTCCTGGTTCTGCCAAACGACAACCATTATTTAATAATATCTCTAATATACGGTTAGTAGTAATAATCCCACCATGACAATTTATTTCAACAACGTCTTCACGAGTAAATGTTTTTGGTGTACGCATTACAGAAACTAAAACTTCATCTACTATTTCTTCTCCATCTTTAATGTGACCATAATGAATAGTATGAGAAGGTACTTTTTCTAAATCTTTTCCTAGAAAAACTTTATTTACAATTTTTATTGCCTCATTACCACTAACACGAATAATAGAAATTGCTCCAACACCAAGTGCTGTTGAAATTGCTACAATAGTATCATCCATTTTTATCACATCCGTTTTCCTTTTTACAGTTGTATTCTACAGCAAATATATAATATAGTCAATATAAAATAAAATCAATTATTTTGCTAGAACAAAATAATTGATTCTTCTTTACTATTTTCGTTTATTCTTTAAATTTTATTATTACGTATCGATTTGGTTCTTCACCTTCACTTACTGTTTCTAAATTTTCAAATTTAGAAATAATAGTGTGAACTAATCTTCTTTCATATGAATTCATTGGATCTAATTTTGCATCTACTTTTGTTTTTAATACTTCTTTTGCAATTTTTATTATTTCATTTTCAAATTGTTTATTTTTTCTTGATTTATAATTCGAAACATCAAGATTAATTTTAATATCAAAAGGAATCTTATTTTTTAAAGTTTGCTTTAATAATTGTTGTATGGATGTTAAAGTTTTACCATCTTTTCCTATTATTATTGAATTATCAGAAGACAATAAATTTACATTTATAATATCATCTCTTATTTTTATTTCACAATTAATATCTATATTCATTAATTCAGATATTTTTGAAAAATAATTTTTAATAAATGAAACTACAGCTTCTTTTTTTAAGATATTTAATTCATGTTTTTTTAATTTAAATAATTTTCCTTCTTTCTTATTATAATAAACAAAAACTTCTTCATTTTTTACATTTAAACTTGTAAGTGCTTTTTCTAATAGTTCTTCTTCATTTTTTCCTTCAAAACTATAAATTTTTAGCATCTTTATAACTTCCTTTCGAAATTAAATTCTGAACTATAGTAAAAGTACTATTGAATATCCAATATAAACCTATTCCTATTGGTAAATTAAATGAAAATATAAAAAATATTACCATCATTATATTCATTGTTAATTTCATTTGTTTTTCTTGTTCTTCTGACATTGCTACAGTTCTATTAAGTTTGAATGAAAAATATGTTGTAAAAATTATTAGTGCCACTATTATTAAGTAATAAAATTGATTCATACTAAAGGCTTCTAATGGTGTTCTTCTTAATTCAAATAGTCCTAAAAAATTTTCTTCAAATAAAACAGGTAATCTATTTATAGCTTCAAAAAAGGCAAAAAACAGTGGAATTTGAATGAAAGCAAACAAGCAACCCGATAATGGTTTAATATTATATTTTTTATATATCAATAATTGCTCTTGACTTTTATTCATCAAAGATTCAGTATCTGTTTTATTTGCATATTTTTTGTTTAATCTTTCTAATTCTGGTTGTGCTTTTTTCATATTTATTGATTGTGCTGCTGTTTTAGCAGTTATTGGGAGTACTAATAATCTAAGTAAAATAGTAACTACAATAATTGATAAACCATAACTATTTAAAAAATTTCCAACTTTTATTAGTAAAAAAGCTAGAGGTTTTACAAAAATAGTATTCCATAACCCTTCATATCCACCATCGGTAATTTTAAATTCAGAACATGATTTTAATTTATCAATATCTATATTATTAGATTGATAAACTTCTATTGTTTCTTGTTTTTCTGGTTTACATAAAATATTTTCCGCATACATTCTTCCTTCATGATTAAAATTTTTTGTGCAACCGGTTAACCCAATAAGAAGAACTAATACTAATATAATTTTTGTATATTTTTTTTTCATTAATTAACCTCCATTATTTAAAATATCTAACCTTTTTAGGGCATCATTTATATCCTTTTCAATTTCTTGAAATGTTCTATCCAAAATACTACTATTAACCATTATAATACAATTAAAACCGTTTTTATATTTATTTTTTTGAATTATCGCTTTAATTTGCCTTTTAATTTTATTTCGCACCACGGCTTTTCCAATTTTTTTACCAACAGAAAATCCAAAATAATAATTATTATCCTCTATTCGCTCAACATAAAATTTCAAATACTTATATCTGAATGGTTTTATTGTATTTATTATCCTGTTAAATTCATAACTTTTTTTTAAAATATTTTTCTTTTTCATATTATTATTATATAAAGAAAACACCGCCTTTTCTAAGTAGTGATTAATGCGATAATACTTTACGCCCTTTTTTGCGTCTCCTCTTAATTATATTTTTATTCATGCGAGCAAAAAAGCCGTGTTTCTTACTTCTTTTTCTTTTATTTGGTTGATAAGTTCTTTTCATTTTTTTCACCTCCATGTTTTTCACATTTGCTTTTCTAATTATATATATCTTTTTCCTGTTTGTCAAACATATCAACATAAATATGTGAATAACTTTATTCCTTTTTTTGTTTATTTTATTATTCTATTATATTTTTTCCACACTTATGTGGAAAAAATATTTATTTTAATCTGTTAATTACATATTTTTATTCACAAAATTGTGGAAAAGTTTATTTTATAATATTTTTTATTGTGGAAAACTATATTTCGCTTGGTTTTTTATGATTTTTATTGTAAAATAATCTTAGTTGATTAGTTTGGTGGTGGAAAAATGGAGATTAATAATATTTGGAATACTTTTTTAAAAAAAGTTCAAAATAATCTTGCTCCAATGTTATACGAAGCTTGGTTTGCTGAAACAAAATTAATTTCATTAAATGATAATAAAGCTACAATATTAGTTCCTATGGATATTCATAAAAAACACTTAAAAGAAAATTATATTACTTTAATTGAAACTATTTTTAATGAGATTACGGGATCAAATTTTATTTTTGAATTTTTAACAGAAGAAGATATCGAAAAAAGGAAAAATCAAGAAATTTTTATTAATAATGATGAAGAAAAAAACTCTTTTAAATCAAATTTAAATCCAAAATACACATTTGAAAATTTTGTGGTTGGCGATAGTAATAAATTTGCTAAAATGACAGCACTTGCGGTCGCAGAAAAACCTGGTATTATGTATAATCCTTTATTTATATATAGTAATAGTGGTTTAGGAAAAACTCATTTGATGCACGCAATAGGAAATTATATCGTTAAAAATAGTAATAAAAAAGTTTTATATGTTACAAGCGAGCAATTTGTTAATGATTTTATTGAATTATATAGAAAAAATAAAGATAACAACAATTTTGAAGAAGTGGAAAAATTCAAACGAAAATATCGAGATGTTGATGTATTAATGATAGATGATATTCAATATCTTGAAATTGCTAACAAAACCCAACAAGAATTTTTTAATACTTTTAATGAACTTCATACTAATAATAAACAAATCATTATATCTTCTGATAGATCACCTGATGATTTAAAACAATTAGAAGAACGATTACGGACAAGATTTACTTGGGGTTTAATGGTTGATATTATGCCGCCAAACTATGAACTTAGATTATCTATCATTGATAAAAAAATCGAAGGACATTCTTTAAATACTGATTTTCCAAAAGAAGTAAAGGAATATATTGCAAGTCATTGTACCAATGATATTAGAAAATTGGAAGGAGCAATTACTAGAGTTGTTGCGTATGCGACAATGATGGGATGTACAGATATAACTTTAGATTTAGCTGCTGAAGCATTAAAAGATTATATAGGAAATTGTAATATTTCTAAAAATAATATCGAACATGTACAACAAATTGTTGCTAATAATTATAATATAACCGTTGAAGATCTGAAAGGAAGAAGGCGTGTTTCATCAATTGCAGTCCCAAGACAAATAGCTATGTATATATGTCGTACTGTATATAATGAACCTTTAACAAAAATTGGTCTTCATTTTGGTGGAAAAGATCATACTACTGTTATTCATTCAGTAGAAAAAATAAAAAAAGAATTAAAAAATAATACAAATTTAGCAAAAGAAATAAATAGGATTATAAAAAAATTGAAGTAGGTGTGAATAAATAAAAAAAACAAAAAAGTTATACACATAAAAATAATATTAATTATCCTTTAAATATAAACTATAAATAAAGTTTTCCACATTTTCCACACCTATAATAATAATAAATTTTAAAAAAGAATAAAAAAAGGAGAGATAATTTATGAATTTTGAAATTGAACAAAAAATTTTTATGGAACATTTAAATAGCGTTATAAAAGGAATTTCTAACAAGAATTTAATACCAATATTAAATTGTATAAAAATGGATTTAACTGAAGAGGGACTTTATTTGTTAAGTACTAATAATGATATTGCTATAAAAAGTTTTATTTCAGCAGATAAAATAAAAAATATAAAATCAACAGGAACTATTGTTGTGTATGGAAAATATTTATATGAAATAATTAGAAAATTGCCTGATAAAATAATAAAAATAGAAGAAGTTTTTGAAGACAAGATTAATATATATACAGATAATTCTTCATTTTATTTAAATTGTAATAAAGTTGAAGATTTTCCAACTTTAAATTTAGAAGAAAGTAGCCAACCTATAAAATTAAGTATTAAATCTTTAAAAAATATAATAAATCAAACTATATTTGCAACTGCTATTAGTGAAGAAAGACCTGTATTAACAGGAATTAATTTTTATATAAAAGATAATATATTAAAATGTGTTGCAACAGATTCTTATCGTTTAGCTTCAAAAGTTATTGAGCTTAATCAAAAAATAGATAATGAAACTAATATTATAATACCTAGTAAAAATATTCAAGAATTAAATAAACTTCTTAGTGATGAAGAAGATTTTGTTGAATTACATGTTTTTAGCTCTTATGTTATTTTTAAATTTTCTGATATTATTTTTATGTCTCGTTTAATTCAAGGAACTTATCCTAATGCAACAGCATTAATACCTACTGAATTTATGTTGAAAACAAAAGTTAAAAAAGTTGATTTTTATAATTCTATTGACCGAGCTTCTCTTCTTGCAAATGAATATGAAAAACATACTATAAAGTTAGAATTAAAAGGTCAAGAAATAACTATTTCTTCCAATATTCAAGAAATAGGTAAAGTTGAAGAAAAAATAATTATTGAAAAAGATAATGATATAGATATAGTAATTTCATTTTCTGCTAAATATATGTTAGAAGCATTAAAGGCGATGGATGATGAATTTATTGTGATTCATTTTAATGGGGATTTAAATCCAATAGTTATTACTAATCAAAACGACAATAATCTTATTCAATTAATTTTACCAATAAGAACTTACTAGTAACAAAAATTTGTTTTAAATATAAAAAATAATGTCCGAAATGTAAAAAACTCGGACTTTTTTTTATTGTAGTTACAAATTTAGACAAATAAGTAAGCATTTAAGACAAAAAAATGAAAAAAATGTGAAAAATATTGTATCATAAGTAGGAATTTAGCAATAAATGTAGAATGTTATTTATAGGAGGTGATTTTTTTAAATGTATGAGATCAATTTAGCAACTATCGCAATATTAGCAATTGATGAAAATAGAAGTAAAGTAATTGAGGATGATGAAACTTTTATAGTTGAACGTCCAACTCCAAAAGTAATTGATGATAGTTGCAGATATTTTGGAAGCTCTTATATTGGAAGATTTGAAGGAAGTAAAAATTTTTTAGGTAGAACTATTTATAAATCTCCTATTATTATTGAAGAAACTAATGAGATTATCTTTTTTCCAACTGGTTCAGCACGATCATCAGATTGTTCATGGATTTGTTTAAAGAAAATAGAACGTTTTGAGAAAAAAGATAATCAAACATTAGTATATTTCAAAAATGGGAGTTCAATAACTGTTCCTATTAGATATGCTTCTTTTCAAAATCAGGTATTAAGAGCTTCACGTCTAGAATCTGTTTTAAGACAGAGAAAAGCAAAAAAAGCGTAATTTACGCTTTTTTTGCTTTTTAAGCTTATTTTATGGTATAATTGTTGTGTATGTATAGGGGGTAAATTGAATATAAAAAACAATTTAAAATACCTTAAAAAAGGAAAAGAGGGAAAATGGTTGTAAAAAGTCTTAAAATAACAAATTTTCGTAATTATAAAAATTTATCCATTTCATTTAGTCCAAATATTAATATCATTTATGGTGATAATGGACAAGGAAAAACAAATTTATTGGAAAGTATATACGTATTAGGAATTACAAAATCACATAGATCTTTTATTGATAATTACCTTATAAACAATGAATCAGTTTTTGCTAAAATATCAGGTATTGTAGATGATGGAGTAATTTCATCAAAATATGAAGTGATAATTGAACCACAAAAAAAAATATTAAAAAAAGATGATAATGTAATAAATAAAATAAATGAATATATAAGTAAGATGAATATAATTATTTTTTATCCGGAAGATTTAGAATTAATAAAAGGTTCTCCTTCTGAAAGAAGAAAATATTTAAATATTCAATTATCCCAAATACATAAAAACTATTTAAAAATATTAAATGATTATAACAAAATTTTAAAACAAAGAAATGAATTGCTAAAAAAGTATTTAAAAACACAAGAAATTGATAAAGATTACTTTGAAGCCCTTACTGAAACTTTAATTGAAAGGGGGACTAAAATATATCAATATAGAGAAAATTACATATCAAATATAAATAAAAATGTAAGTGATATTTATTATAATTTAATTAAAATCAAAAATTTCAAAATATTGTATAAACCTTCAATTAAATTTAATAATTATGATACAGAATACATTATCAAAAAATATAAAGAAGAATTAGAAAAAACTTATGATTCAGAGTTAAAACAAGGAATGACTATCATAGGACCACATCGTGATGATTTTGAATTTGTAGTAGGTACACAAAATTTAAAAATTTTTGGTTCACAAGGACAGCAGCGCCTTGCTGTTTTATCTTTAAAATTATCTGAAGTACCAATTTTTAAAAGTTATAAAAAAACATATCCAATTTTATTGTTGGATGATGTTTTTAGTGAGTTAGATGATAGAAAGAAAAATAATTTATTAAAGTATATTACTAATAATATACAAACCTTTATCACAACTACTGATTTGAAGAGTATAAATCCAGAAGTTTTTAAATCAGCTAAAATAATAAAAGTTGACAATGGAAAAATAATAACAGAAGAAGAGGTGTAAAATGAAAAAAGAACAACATTATGATGCATCAGATATTCAAGTATTAGAGGGATTAGAAGCAGTAAGAAAACGTCCCGGTATGTATATTGGATCAACTAGCTCAAAAGGTCTTCATCATTTAGTATGGGAAATTGTAGATAATGCTATTGATGAGGCTCTTGCTGGTTATTGTGATGATATAGAGATAATTATTAATAAGGATAATTCTATTACGGTAAAAGATGATGGTCGTGGAATACCTACTGGAATTCATCAACAAACTAAAAAATCAACAGTTGAAACAGTTTATACTGTTCTTCATGCAGGTGGAAAATTTGGTGGTGGAGGTTACAAGGTATCAGGAGGCCTTCACGGAGTTGGTGCTAGTGTTGTAAACGCTTTAAGTAGTTGGTTAGAAGTAACTGTATATCAAAATGGAAAAATTCATTTTATAAGATTTGAAGATGGTGGGAAACCTGTAGATAGTTTAAAAGTAATAGGTAACTGTTCACCAGATAGAACTGGAACAACAGTTACTTTTAAACCAGATCCAAAAATTTTTACTGAAACTACTATTTTTGATTATGAAATTTTAAAAAGTCGTGTTCGTGAATTAGCATTTTTAAATAAAGGATTAAGAATAATTTTAATCGATGATAGAAATGATGGTAAAAAAGAAACTTTTGTTTATGATGGTGGAATTATTGAATATGTTGAAATGATTAATAAAAATAAAAACCCAATTCATGAGCAAATAGTATATATAAATGGTACTGAAAAAGATATTTCACTTGAAATTGCTTTCCAATATAACCATGGTTATAGTTCAAATTTATATACATTTGTTAATAATATTAATACATATGAAGGTGGAACCCACGAAGAAGGTGTTAGAAGAGCTTTAACACGAGTTATTAATAATTATGCAAGAAAAGTAAATATATTAAAACAAAATGATGATGCTCTTAGTGGAGAAGATGTAAAAGAAGGTTTAACTATGATTATTTCTTGTAAACATCCAAATCCACAATTTGAAGGACAAACAAAAACAAAATTTGGTAATAGTGAGGTAAGAAAAATTGCAGATAATATTTTTAGCGAAGGTTTAGAAAGATTTTTATTAGAAAACCCAAATGAAGCACGTATTATTATCGAAAAATGTATGACAGCTGCGCGTGCTCGAATTGCTGCTAAAAAAGCTCGTGAATTAACAAGAAGAAAAACTGCTTTAGAAGTATCAAGTTTGCCTGGAAAACTTGCAGATTGTTCATCTAAAGATGCAAGCATTTCTGAGTTATTTATAGTGGAAGGGGATTCAGCTGGAGGTTCAGCAATTGGTGGTCGTGATTCTAAAACGCAAGCTATTTTACCTTTAAGAGGAAAAATTTTAAATGTTGAAAAAGCTAGATTAGATCGAATTTTAGCAAATGAAGAAATAAGAAGTCTTATTACTGCTTTAGGAACTGGAATAGGTGAAGAATTTGATATAACTAAATTAAGATATCACAAAATAATAATAATGACTGATGCTGATGTTGATGGTGCTCATATCAGAACTTTATTATTGACTTTTTTCTATCGCTTTTTTCTACCATTAATAGAAGGTGGATATGTCTACATTGCTCAACCTCCTCTATATGCAATAAAACATGGTAAAGTAATAAAATATGCATTAAATGATAAAGAAAAAGATGAATATATAGCTACTTTAGATGAAAGAACTAAATACGAGATTACTAGAAATAAAGGATTGGGTGAAATGAATGCATCTGAATTAGCTGAAACAACTATGGATCCAAAAAACAGACATTTATTACAAGTTACTATAGAAGATGCCATTAGGGCAGATAATGTATTCCAAACATTAATGGGTGAAGAAGTAGAACCACGTCGCCAATTTATAGAAGAAAATGCAACATATGTCAAAAATCTTGATATATAAAAGGAGATGTATAGTATGGATAAAAAGATACAAGTTGTAAATATATCCGATGAAATGGAAAGCTCTTTTCTTGATTATTCAATGAGTGTCATAGTATCAAGAGCACTTCCAGATGTCCGAGATGGTCTAAAACCAGTTCATAGACGTATATTATACACAATGTATGAGGAAGGATTCTTACCGGATAAGAAGTATGTTAAAAGTGCAAATACAGTTGGTAATGTTCTTGCCCATTATCACCCACACGGAGATGCTGCTGTGTATGATACTATGGTAAGAATGGCACAACCATTTAATTATAGATATCCCTTAGTTGATGGTCATGGAAATTTTGGTTCTATAGATGGTTATGCTGCGGCTGCACAACGTTATACAGAAGCAAGACTAGCAAAAATTTCAATGGAGTTGTTACGTGATATAAATAAGGACACTGTTGATTTTATGAAAAACTATGATGGTGAGCGAATAGAACCAGTAGTTTTACCAAGTCGATTTCCTAATATTTTAGTAAACGGAACAATGGGAATTGCGGTAGGGATGGCTACTAATATTCCTCCCCACAATCTAGGTGAAGTAATAGATGGATGTATAGCTTATATAGATAATAATGATATTACAACGTCGGAATTAATGGAATTTATTAAAGGTCCTGATTTTCCAACTGGTGCTAGTATTTTAGGAAATAGTGGAATAAAAAAAGCATATGAAACAGGAAAAGGTAATATTACAATCCGCTCAAAATGTGAAATTGTTGAACATAAAAATGGAAAACAAAGTATTGTTATCACAGAAATTCCATATCAAGTTAATAAATCAACATTAATTTCTAAAATTGCAGATTTAGTAAAAGATAAGGTTATAGATGGTATAACGGATTTACGTGACGAGACTGACTTAAATGGAATAAGAATTGTGATCGAACTTAGAAGAGATGTGAATGCAAATGTTATTTTAAATAATTTATATAAATATACAAATTTACAAACTTCTTATAGTATTCATCTTTTAGCGCTAGTTGATGGTGAACCTAAACTTTTAGGATTAAAAGATATAATTGAAAAATATGTAGAACACCAAAAAGTAGTAATTTATAGAAGAACAAAATTTGATTTAGAAAAAGCTGAAAATCGCGCTCATATTTTAGAAGGTCTTGTAATTGCGCTCGAAAATATTGATGATATAATAGAAATAATTAAAAAAGCTGCTGATGATAAAAGCGCTATTGAACAATTGATTAGTAAATATAATTTAACAATTGAACAAGCAGAAGCAATACTTGAAATGAAGTTAAGAAGATTAACAGGCCTTGAAAGAAGTAAAATAGAGGAAGAATTAAAAGAATTAACTTTATTAATTGCAGATTTAAAAGAAATATTATCAAGTAATGAAAGAATTTCCAATATTATAAAGGAAGAATTATTAGAAATAAAAAGTAAATATAAAGACGAGAGAAGAACAAAAATTGATATTACAGCTATTGAACATATTGAAGATGAATCATTAATTCCGGTAGAAGATATAGTAGTAACTTTAACGAATAATGGTTATATAAAAAGAATAACAAGTGAAACATATCGCACACAAAACCGTGGTGGTGTTGGAATTAAAGGAATGTCGATAAATGAAGAAGATATTGTAGATCAATTATTAATAGCAAAAACTCATGATTATATTATGTTTTTTACTAATAAAGGAAAAGTTTATCGAACAAAAGGTTACACAATACCTGAATATAGCAGACAATCTAAAGGATTACCAATTGTAAATCTATTACCATTAGAAAAAGATGAAAAAGTAAAAGTTTTATTAAAAATAAACGAAGAAGACAAAAATAATTATTTTGTATTTTGTACACAAAAAGGGTTGGTAAAACGAACAAAAATATCAGAATTTGAAAATATTAGAGTAACTGGAAAAATTGCCATAACATTAAAAGAAGATGATGAATTAATTTCTGTAAGAAAAACAAATGGTAATAATGATATTATGATAGCAACAGAAAATGGAAATATGATTAGATTTAATGAAAAAGAAGTAAGAGTAATGGGAAGAAATGCTAGTGGTGTTAAAGGAATTAATATAAACAACGACAAATGTGTAGGATGCGAAATCGCCACTAATAATCAATTAGTGTTAATTGTTACTGAAAAAGGTTATGGTAAAAAAACTGATATAAATGAATATAGAACAACACATCGTGGCACGAAAGGTGTTAAAGCACTAAATATTACTGAAAAAAATGGTAACATTGTAGCATTCAAATTGGTGAATGGGGATGAAGATTTAATGATAATTACCGATTCAGGAACAATTATTAAATTATCTTTAAAACAAATTTCGACTACAGGTCGTATTGCTCAAGGAGTAAAACTAATAAATTTAAAAGATGACCAAAAAGTAAGTTCCATTGCTATAGACAATAATATAGATGACAATTTAGAAAACGATGATAAATAATTTATCATCGTTTTAATGTTTCACGTGAAACAATACTTTTACATTTTATAATATATTTTTATTCAAAATATTTTTGTAAACAAAAAAAAGAGCACATTATTAAATATCATCGACGATTTGTTGAAATTAAAAAATTTTTTAATGATTAATAAATTTAAATTTTATATGAAGTATTAAATTGATCTAGTGTAAATAATATATGAAATTATTTCCCGGGAAATAATGTTTCACGTGAAACATCATTTTATTATTATATTGATATGTTAAAAAAATAATAATTAATATATTAAATAATTTAATACAGTTTTTTTATTTTTTAGTAGTAAAACATATAAAATATTTTTCACTAACCAATGTTTCACGTGAAACATTGGTTAGTGATACATAATTTAATATATAATTAAAAATTATTATATAATTATAATATAAAAATTAATTGTTGTTTTTGCTACTATATATCAAAATAAATTGATAAAATTAAATGTAGTTTTATAATTATTATATATTATAATGATTAATTCTAACTATTTATAATTATTATTTAAACCAATGTTTCACT
>ERZ773359.3695-NODE-3695-length-17132-cov-5.328805_pt1 | contig 17132 bp, 12 predicted proteins | sample MGYA00374955_ERZ773359 | MGnify/ENA primary metagenome ERZ773359 (study PRJEB29098, sample SAMN04486028) | biogas fermenter metagenome | study: EMG produced TPA metagenomics assembly of the Biogas fermentation microbial communities from Germany - Plant 4 DNA1... | reverse complement strand
TCTTGTAGAAACCATCCCAGGGGCTAAGGAAATGATGGCTATTCCAGGTTTAGGTATTTAATGGTTCATGTAACCACCTATGATGCTTTGGGTATTAAAGCCAACATTTATATTGATACAGACAATAACCCTGAAACAGGTTATCAGAACTGGGGGCAATTCGCCAATGCCGGTGGGGATATTCTTGTTCAGGACGGTAATCTATATCGTCATAGCGGGGAAGGATGGGCATGGACAGAAATTTGTACGGGTGAAGCAATATATGTAATATCATCTGAGCCGGACGAAGATGGCATTTACACTATGGAGATAAAAGTTGATTTAAGTAATGCCGGCGAATTACCTGAAACAGTTAAATTGGCATTTGAATTAGAGAATATGGGCTATGCACCACCAATATGGAGGGGTAATAGTTATTTGGCCGTTCCTAATTTGCCGCCGCCAATCAATATAGTTCCCGATGGCGACGATAGCGACTGGTTTCCTCTTGCACCTGTTGCCGAAGGGCAAGATGGTGTGAAGGATTTGTATGCAATTCGTAAAAGACAAAAATTATATGTTATGGCTCATGCTAAAGAGTATGATGTCATGAACATTTACATTGATACTGATAACAATCCGCAGACAGGTTATCAGAACTGGGGGCAGTACGCAAAAGCCGGCAGTGACTTTTTAGTACAGGGAACATCGCTCTTCAGGCATAATGGTGGGGGATGGGACTGGACTGAAGTTAGCACTGATGTAGTCAGAAGTATTTCGGCTGAGCCTGATTCAGAAGGTTATTATACTATTGAAGTTGAGGTAAATCTGGATTATATGGGTGATATTTCTGAAACACTAAAATTATCATTTGAAATTGAGAATATTGGGTGGGCGCCCCGGATCTGGAGTAATTTAGACTATGCCACAGTTCAGTCTGCAACTGATTCTAACCCTGTTGTAATAGACGGAGATGACAGTGAATGGAGCAGAGTGGACACTGTGTCCTATTCATCAGATACCGACACCGGATTTTATGCTGTAATGGACTATACAAGGCTGTTCACTCTTATAAAAGGTGATAATCTCAATCTCAATAATACTTATTATATAGATGCTGACAATAGTTCTCAAACAGGATATCAGTCAGAATACTGGTCAAATTCAGGAATAGATTATAAGATTGACAAAGGAGTTCTGTATAAGTTCACAGGCACCCAGGAAAATCCTGAATGGGAGAGAACAGGGATGGTATATATGAATACTTATCCCGCCTATGTAGAAATGTATCTTAATCTTAAACAGATCGGACTTAATAAACCGCAAGATGTCAAAGTGGGATATGTAGGAAAAAATTCAATAGTAATTCCGCAAAAAGGCAACGAAATGATGTCTGTCAATAAAGCTGTATACTGGGAATTAGAGGCCAATACATATTATCCTGCTGAGATATTTGAACTTCTTAACAATCCGTATATAGGGTGGGTTCCGTGGGCGAAAGAAAAAAGTTTTGATTATAATGAAGAATTGCCCCAGCCCCATAGCCTTGTTTATGCCGGTATGACCTGGAGGGAGATAGAACCTGAAAAAGGTGTATATAAGTGGGATGAATTAGAAGAAAAGTATCAGTTTGAATTCTGGGCTGAGCGGGGCAAAAAGTTTAATTTGAGATTTATTATGGATACGCCATCAGACACGTTACACATGGATATCCCTGATTGGCTCTATGAAGAATTGAATACCCACCCGGATGGTGCAGGGCAATTTTATGACACTGTAGAAATAGGGAAAGGGTTTACCCCGAACTACAATAATCCTTTATTGATTGAATATCATGAAAAGCTTATACAAGAGTTTGCCAGAAGATATGATAACGATCCAAGAGTAGCATACATTCAGTTGGGAAGCCTTGGGCACTGGGCTGAATGGCATAACTGGCCGGAGGACAAAACGGGTAAATTCCCAAATCTGGATGTGTCTGACCAATATGTACAGCATTATCTTGACAATTTCAAAAATACGTTGATAGGAATGAGAAAACCATATCCAATAGCAAGTGAAAATAACCTTGGATTATTCAATGATATGTTTGGGGAAAAGGGTTCAACAGATTCATGGCTTGAATGGACACGAACAGGCTGGAATGAGATATATCTTTATGTAAATGAGGGACAGGATCCGCTGGAAGTACAGGCAGCCTCCGCCATGCCTGATTTTTGGAAATACTCCTTTTCAGGCGGCGAATTCTATAATGGAAATGCAGCTCTTTCTCTTACCGATGACAGAATAATGGAATCATTAAGACAGGTAAGGGAAAGCCATACAAGCTGGCTGGGACCATGTTCACCGGCAATATATGAAAAAGATTGTGAAATACAGCATAATATTGATATTTTACATAAAACCATGGGCTACAGATATGTTATTGAATCAGTTACTCATGCTAAAAAAGTAAATCCTGGAGAAGAGCTTCAGATTTCAATGATCTGGAATAATAAAGGCGTGGCTCCCTTCTATTATGATTGGCCCATAGAATTTTCTTTGGCAGATTCATCCGGAAAGGTAGCTGCAAGTTTTATTCTGGATGATATAAAATTGAATGAAATTTTGCCGGGAAAAACCTCAATAAATCTGACGATTGAGATCCCGGAAAAATTAAAACAAGGTACATATACCTTGTGCATAGCTATATTGGATCCGAGTACCAGTGAACCTGGCGTTCAGTTTGCTATTGAAGGAAAGAGAGCAGATGGAAGGTACGAGCTGGATAGCATTCAAGTAGGATCTGTGGTCAGCGGTGATACCGGCTCTGGAGGCAGCGCAAGTCCGGCTTCGGGCGGTACGGCTCCAATAATAGTTGATGGTAAAATCGTATATGCAGGTGAAGTTTCAATTGGTGAGCTGCCAGACGGCAGAAAAAATAATATTCTCTTTGTAAAGTCTTCAATAATAAACGCATTTCCGGATGTAGAAAATCCCGTTATCACTATACATATACCGGGAAGCGAAAAAGTTAAAACAAGTGTTCTTACAGGTGCAACCATCAGAGAAATGGAGAACAGAAAAGCTGTCATTGAAATAATTACTGATATGGCTTCATACATCTTTCCGGCAGAGGAATTGAGTATCAATGATCTGGAGAATGATTTCGGTCGCAATGTTGATCTGGCAGATATAAAAGTCAGTATTACAATCGCTGAAGCAAATGATGCAGAAATACAAGAATTTACAAAGGCTGCCAATAAACATAGTGCATACTTGGTTGGTACTCCTGTCGCTTTCAGAATATCAGCGGAATTTGACGATAAAACAGTTGAGATAAATAGATTTAGCCAATATGTTACAAGATTAATCAAGGTACCTTACGATGTAAATTATGAAGAAATCTCAACCGCTGTTGCGCTTGATGAGGATGGAACTCTTCGTCATGTTCCTACAAAAATAGTAGAAATTGAAGGGGAATACTTTGCTGAAATCAGAAGCTTAACAAACAGTCTCTATTCATTAATACGAAAGTCAGTAGAATTTGCAGACTGTAAAGGACACTACGCTAATGATATTATCAACGACCTGGCATCCCGGCTCATAATAAGCGGTGTTGGAAATAATAACTATGCACCTGATAGGGATGTGACCAGAGCAGAATTTGCAATAATAATTTCAAGAGCATCGGGGCTTATAAATGATGAAACAGAATCTCTGTTTAAAGATGTAAATACTTCAGACTGGTACTATTCAGGCATTATATCAGCAGCAGAATATGGAATAATATACGGATACGGTGATGGCAATTTCGGTCCCAATGACAAAATTAGCCGTCAGCAGGCTATGGCCATGATTACAAGAGCTATGAATGTGGCGGGTTCAAAAATTGATCTTGAACCTGATGAAACTGAAATAACGCTCAGTAAGTTCAACGATGCTAATGACATCGCAGATTATTTCAGGGAAAGTGTTGCAGCATGTATAGATGCAAAAATTGTTGCAGGCAGGGCAGGAGCCTATATTGCACCGAATGATAATCTCACAAGGGCTGAAGCAGCAATTATGGTAAGCAAACTTCTCCGGGTTGCAGGCCTTATGGATTAGCTCGTCATTTTGAAATAGAACAGTGAAAACCACAAAAACAGCGGGTGCTTACGCATCCGCTGTTTTTGTGTTAATCAGATATTAGTTAATTTTCCGTGTAGATTCCCGTATAACTAATTTTGTAGGTAATATAACGTTCCTGGGAATTGTTTTGTTTCCTTTAAGTCTGTACATAAGTGTTTCAGCAGCAGCAACCCCCATTTCTTTCATGGGCACTGCAACAGTAGTCAAGGGGGGATTGGTGTATTTGGCAAATTCAATGTCACTTATTCCAATTACTGAAATGTCATCGGGCACTGATAAACCTTTTTCGTAAATTGCATTTATTGCAATCATACCCATCAGGTCACTGGCGGCAAAAATAGCCGTTGGAGGATTTGGATTCTCAAGCAATTCCAAAGTAGCTTTATGGCACTGCTTGCGGCTCCATTTGGTGTCTTTGACTATACTTAAGTCTTCTTCAATGCCGGCCTCCATGAGTGCGTCCAGATACCCTCTGTATCTTTTTTCTTTTCGCACATCATAGGAAGATGAGCCCAGATAAGCAATTCTGCGATGACCTTGGCTGATCAGGTGATTTACTGCTTTTTCAGCGGCTTCATATCTATCATAGCGGATATTGTCTATATCTTCATGTATTGTATCTATTCCTACAATACATCCCACATTCTCTTTTATCTGTTTATATAGAGCATCGCTGAGGCTTTCCATGATTACTAAACCTGATAGTTCTTCGCTCAACATATTTAACAGGACGACTTCGTCCTTCAGTTCATTTGGTGTTTTTATCAGCGATAAAGAAAGACCGTCATCTAAAAGCCGCTGTTCCAATGCTGATAATATCTCCATATAATATGGATCTGAATACTTTTCCGTTGTTACACAGAGAATACAACCGAGTTTATAATTAGACCGGCTGGTTCCTGAGCCTTTCCGGAAGGACAGCTTCTTGGCTGTCTGGTTGGGAATATAATTAAGTTCTTTTACTGCAGCCCAGACTCTGTTACGGGTTTCTTCGGTTACCTTATAGGTCTTGTCTCCGTTAATAATACGCGATACAGTAGCAGTAGACACATTTGCACGTTTTGCGACATCTCTTATCGTAACCATAAAAGTCCTCCGCATTTATTTTTAGTTAAACGTTGTTTTGTAAATTAATATCAAATTAATAAGTTTTTCTATTTATATTATAAATTATAAAATTAACAAAGTAAACAAGCAAGTTAAAAATCATAGGTGTTTTCAGTAAATGTATTAGTATGTTTACTAAAACAAACATACAAAATCCATACATGTAATTGTCGAGAATGAGAGAGTTGGCGGAAGTATCTTAAAAAAATATATAAAACCAGGTAATGAAATTTAAAAAAATATACAAAAAAGTCTTTACATAATACATAATTATTGATATACTTTATATAGTAAAACGGTTAATCAAAACATTACTCTTCACATCAATAGTTCACAACTTTAAGTACACAGCATTTGAGATCTTCAAACTTGTATTTCTACAACTCTGTTTAAATATTTACCTCAGAATGAACTTTATAAATATGACATACAATTCCGAATCAACAACTCGTATTGGAGGATACTAATATGGTAAACATAGCAATTATTGGACTCGGTGATATGGGGTTAGGCCATTTAAAAGGCTTTGATGTTCTTGAAAATGTGCGTATTGCAGCTATTTGTGACATTAATGAAGTATCTGTCCAAAATGCTCTCGGATTTTTACATAACAATAAACCGGAGATTTTTACGAATTATAAAGATGTCCTTAGGGAAAGTTCAGTGGATGCTGTTGTTATTGCAGTTCCGGGGTATCTGCATGATGAAATTTTACTTGAGTGCATTAAAGCTGATAAACATGTTTTGCTGGAGAAACCTGTTGCAATAAATTATGAAAGATTTAAACGTGTAAAAGAAGCAGCAGAGAAAAGCACTAATGTTATTCAGGTCGGTCTTGTTTACAGGTATTCACGGTTGTATCGGGACATTGCACATAAACTCAACAACGAAAAACAGCTTGATGATGTAACCTTAGCCTGGTGTAAGGAATTCAGGCAGTGTTTCCCGCAGGAACCCTGGTTTTACGATAAAAGCAAATCAGGTGGCACTATTGTCGAAAAAAACTGTCATCATTTTGATATTTTCAATTGGATAATCGGATCCAAACCCAAAAAAGTATATGCGATTGGAGGCCAACATGTATATAAGGACGGACACAACTGTTTAATTGATTGCAATTATTCTTTGAGCCCGCCACGTATCATAAATGATATAAGCATTATAGACCATGCAGTTGTAGCAATAGAATATGAGAACGGTGCCAAGGCTAATCTGAATTTATGTATGTACTTAAGGCCTATGAATGTCTCGGGCGACGGTCTTGAAATAGGCTTTATAGGCACTAACGGAAAACAGCTTATTGCAAGAAGAGATGAAGAATATGGCATATACGGCGGAGACAGGTCAGAGGGAATAAAGTACACTTTGCATCCTGATGAAGACGGAGGGAAATTTGGGCATATAGGTTGTCAAAGACAGAGAATTGAATTTTTTAGGTTTCTTGGTATTTCAGCTTATCCCTATTATCTATGCATTTGTGTTAAGTCTTTACAAATATAACGGATTTACTCCTCCTGTATATATAGGAATGGACAATTTCACACGATTGTTTAAAGATCCGGGATTTTGGCAGGCCTTAGGAAACACTATGTACATGATAGTTTTCCAGCTTCCTCTTAATCTTATTGTTTCATTATTATTGGCGCTTCTCTTAAATAGCAGGGTGAAAGGGATCGGTATATTCAGAACAATATATTACATTCCAACACTTCTTCCGCAGGTTGCAGCTGCAATAATAATTATGACATTGTTGAACAACAATTACGGCATGTTGAACAGGATATTGACTTTTTTGGGACTCAAACCTGTCAATTGGCTTTATGATCCGAAAGTAGTCAAGTTCTCTATTATTCTGGTAGGTTTATGGTCGGTTGGAAGAGGTATGGTTATTTATCTGGCAAATCTTCAGGGGATTTCTTCATCGTATTATGAATCAGCCGACATTGATGGTGCCAATGCAATTCAGAAATTCTTCAAAATTACACTTCCGCTTATTACTCCTTCAATACTGTACAATCTCATAATCGAGGCAACATATATATTTCAGCTGTTTACCCCTTCTGCCATTATAACCAGGGGTGGTCCGGATGGTGCATCAACATTTTATGTTTATAAATTATACACAGATGGTTTCAGACATTCGTGGCTCGGTTATGCTTCAGCCCAGGCGGTTATACTGTTCTTCATAATGGTCATTTTTACAGCACTTGCAATGAAGAGCTCAGAATCCTGGGTTCACTATGAAGGAGGGGCTAAATAATGCAGAATGCAAAGATCAGGAAGAAAATAAATAAAGTATTGTTGTACTTATTACTCTGCTTACTTGCTTTAATATATGTACTGCCATTCCTGCAGATAATCGGAAACTCCCTGAAAACATATTGGGAAACTCAGGAAATACCTCCAAAATTGTTACCGAAGGTTCCTCAATGGAGAAATTATATGGATATTTGGGTAAAAATGGATTTACCGCTACTTCGTTGGTTTCTGAACACAGTTTTTACTACCAGCATGATTGTATTGGGTATCGTTATTTCATGCAGCTATATAGCATACGGTTTTGCAAGGTTTAACGGCAGAGGAAAAAACTTATGGTTTTCAGCAATTATGTGTACCATGTTCATTCCCATATATGCGAAGATAATACCTGTTTACATAATTTACGGTAAATTGGGTTTTGTGGACAGTTTTCTCGCTCTTATCGTCGAACCCTTCTTTGGTAGTGCTCTATACATGTTTTTATTCAGGCAATTTATACTTTCTATACCCAGAGATATGGATGAAGCAGCTTTGATTGATGGGGCTGGGTATTTTAAGATCTTTACAAAAATAATCATTCCAATGCTTAAACCTGCAATTGCGGCAGTTTCTATATTAGCCTTTGTAGCTGCCTGGGGAGACTATTTTACTCCTATGATCTTTTTAAGAACTTCGACCAAATTTACTATTTCAGTTGGTCTTGCATTTATAAACAGTACTGTAACTTCAGGCAGATCAAATGCACATTGGCTGGCAGCAGTGACGGTATTAACCTCCATACCTTCATTAATAATTTTCTTCTCTGCCCAGAAGTATTTCATTGGTGGACTGACTGTTGGAGCTATTAAAGGTTAGACTAATCCAAAAATCATATGACTAAATTTTTGAATCTGTTTTTATAAAATAGATTAATTATGTTAAGGAGGAGAGTCATTATGAAGAAAGCAGGTCTCAAAAGGATACTTGCTACAGTCTTAAGTCTCATCATGGTAATTTCTTTAATGGCAGGATGCGGAGGCAGCAAAACATCCGGTCCAACACAGAGTCCATCTGACACATCAACAACAGCTCCCGGTAATAAAAAAGAAACTGCTCCTACAGTGTCAGGTGAGATAAAGTACAACTTCTGGGGCGATGCATCACAGCTCGAGGCAATAAACAGGCAAATTGAACAGTTTAAAGAACAGTTTCCAAATGTAAATGTTGTTGCAAATGCTTCTGACTGGGGTACATATTGGGAAAAACTGAGAACAGAATCTGCTGGTGGTCAGGCTCCTGATACATTTGCAATGTCAACAACTGCTTATTTGCCATACTTTGCTGAGTTAGGATTTTTAAAGGATGTTGGGCATTGGATGCTCAAGATGACAGTTTCGATATTGGAATGTATAACCCTGCAGCTATCGAATTGTGTTCCTATAATGGTAATGTCGTAGCTCTTCCTCAGGATATGAACGTTATAGTAATGGCTTATAATGTTGACCTGTTTGCTCAAGCAGGCATCGATCCTCCAAATGATGACTGGACCTGGGATGACCTGCTCAATGCTGCACAGCTTCTGACATTGGATGCTAACGGCAATAATTCCCTCTCACCTAATTTTGATAAGAATAATATTGTTCAATGGGGAATAGCCAACCTGTCCGACTATCTGGATGGGTTTGTGGATCCCATGTGCTATTCAAACGGAGGTTCAACCTATACTGATGATGGCAGGGCAAATATTCTGGCCGAAGGAACTGTGAAATCTTACCGTTTCTTACATGACCTTATCTGGAAATACAATGTATCACCCGACTTTGACGTTGTTGGCGGTTCATGGTTCTCAAATGATTTGTTTGCACAAGGAAAAGCTGCAATAAGCTGCTTGCCTTCCTACTGGCTGTTCAGCTATGCCGGCGGAGAAGATAAGGTTCCTGTTAATTTTGAAGCCTTTGAACTTCCGAAGGGGGATACTGGAAAGAGATACAATGCTGTTCAGTCAAAAGCAATTTGTATATATGAAGGAACGGAAAATGTTGATGCTGCCTGGGAATTTGTTAAATTTATTGCCGGAAAAGATCAGGCAGGTCAAGTTGCAGCAAGTGGCAGCGGAATGTCGGCTATTGATGAGATCAACAACACCATCTTTATGTCTGACGCTCCTGGAACAGCAGCCACGAAGAAGGTAATGCTCAAGGCTTATGACAATCCTTGCCCGGTACCCAAAATTATCGGTATAGGTGACCTGAACTGGCTGGTTGGTAATGATTACTTAAATATGATTATAATGAGAGATCCTGAATTCAAGATGGAAACTTTGGAAGCCTTGGATAAGCAGGTAAATTCAATGATTGAAGCATTAAAACCTTAATTCAACTTACCAAAGGGAAGGAGGCTGTTGCATAAAGCAATAGCCCTTTCCTTTTAACACAACTCTGTTAGCAAGGCCCTGTAAAAAAGGGAGTTGAGCACTATGAGTATTTATAGAACGATAAAAAACTTTATAAGGAAATATGTGCTTGGAAGCTTAAGAGTAAAACTAATGATTTCTTCCCTTTTACCTGTACTATTTATAATTGCATTAGGGATAATATCATTTAGAATGACCTCTGATTCAATTAAGGAAAAAGTTACATCGTCTTCGCTGCAATCTATTAAAAGCGCGGATGAATATTTGAAGCTGGCAATGTTGGCCATTGAAGCCAAATCTTCAGAGACAATCACTTCCACGCACGTTCGTGAATTTTTTACGGTTGATCCAAACACACTTGAACTGGAAGTAAGGACAAATTTAATTCAGAGTATCACTAACTTTTTAAATGCCAAAACCATAAATGACAAATTTATATCAAGATACACCATCATTGGTGAATATGGTTTTATGACTTCAGGAACGGGAGAAATGTATCAACTGCATCTTAAAGATATAAAAGATACAGAATTTTTTAAGAAACTTGAGGAAGCAGACGGTAAAGCAGTATGGCTTGGCTGCCATGAAGAACTTGAAATAGCCTCAAATATTGATCTGGAGAAATCTCTTAAAATATCTTGTTCAAGAGTATTAAAAAATCCTATGACAAATAAAATATTTGGAATAGTTGTAATAGATATAAAGCCGGAGTTTGCCAAAACTCTGCTGGACAGTATTAATTTGGGTGAAGGAAGCGAATTTCATATAATTTCTCCTGATGGGTATGATTTTTCGAATGATGTTTTTAATTTTGAAGGTAATAAAAGAAACATAGCAAGGGAATTCTCCGAGCTTGATTTTTACAAAGAGATTGAAAACAGCGGGCTTGTAAACGGTTCGATGAATGTAACATATAAAAATGAAAAATACATAGCTCTGTACAGCAAAATCCCTGAGACAGGCTTTACCCTTGTGGGATTAATTCCTGAAGCCACTTTACTGGCTGATGCAAACAGTATCAGGCTGGTTACCATATTGGCAGTAATTTTTGCTTCTGCCTTGGCCATATGTACAGGTTTTTTCATGTCCAACGGCATGGGAAATACCATAAAGAAAATAATGACAGGTGCAAAAAGTGTAGCATCCGGGAATTTGATGGTTAATCTTAAATCTGACAGATCAGATGAGCTTGGAGTGCTAAGCAATAGCATTAACTCCACAATTACCGGTATGAAAGAGTTAATTGCAAAAATTGCAGATTCAGCATTTACTGTATCTGCTTCCGCTTCAGAGGTAGCACAAGTCACAGGGCAGATTACCGAAATTTCAAATAACATATATGCTGCTATGGAGGAAATTTCTAAAGGGGCAGATGAACAGGCGGCAGATGCTGAAGAAAGCGTCGAAAAGATGTCCCAATTGGCAGAAAGAATCAATAATGTAACCGTAAGTACAGAAAAAATTAAAGAACTTGTCAGTATTGCTGCCAAACATACCGTGCAAGGTCTCTCATCCATGGGGGAGCTTGATGCTAAAGCCGGGGAAACTACGGATATTACAAATGACATATTACATGAGATAAAAAGTCTTGAAACTCATTCTAATAATATTGGAATGATAGTTAATGTTATTAGGGAAATCGCTGAACAAACAAATCTTTTGTCGCTGAATGCAAGTATTGAAGCTGCAAGGGCTGGTAATATGGGAAAGGGATTTGCTGTTGTGGCACATGAAATTAAAAAACTTGCCGAGCAATCCAAAAGTGCAGCAGTGGAAATAAACAATATTATTACAGGTATTCAAAAACAAACATCAAGTGCATCAGAAAAAACACAGCTGGCCGAGGAACTTTTGAAGCAGCATAAAAGAGCTGTTAAAAATACAACTGATTGTTTTAATAATATATCCTGGTCTATGGATGATTTGGTAAAACAGGTAGATATTATTCTCGGTGATGTGCATGAAATGGAAAAATACAAAGAAGATACCTTAAAGGCTATTATGAATATTTCATCTGTCTCACAGCAATCGGCAGCATCAGTTCAGGAAATTAATGTTTTATCAGAAGAACAATTCATGGGAATTCAAAAGATGGCTGAATATGTATCTGACCTTAATTCTGTCTCACATAATCTATCTGAGTCAATAAAAGTTTTTAAGATATAAAAAACAGATGCAAGGGTGGTTAAGTTGGAAAAACCGCTATTAGTGACAATAGCCGCTGGTCTTGAAAGTCGGTTTGGAGGCTAAAATTTACAGACCGGAACATAATGACAGATGCCGCACTCAGTTTAAACTTGTTTATGATATGGAAAAGAAGTTTGATACAATGATAGATATTGTTAACCAATATTTAAATCAGTACATATTCAGGAGGGGTATTATGGCTATATTAGTAACAGGTGGTGCCGGATATATCGGAAGTCATACATGTGTGGAACTTTTAAACAACGGATTTCAAATAGTTGTTGTTGACAATCTCATTAACTCATCCGAAAAAGCAATTGAAAGGGTAAAGGAGATAACCGGAAAATCATTTCCTTTTTATAAAGCTGATATTTCCGACAGAAAGGCATTGAAGGAGATTTTTGAATCAGAGAAGATAGATTCCGTTATACATTTTGCAGGTTTAAAGGCTGTTGGGGAATCTGTTTCAATGCCTCTGGAATACTATATGAATAATGTTATGGGAACATTGGTGCTATGCGATGTTATGAGAGAGTACGGAGTAAAAGATATAGTGTTTAGTTCTTCTGCCACTGTGTACGGAAATCCCGAAACTGTTCCTATCAAAGAAGATTTTCCGCTTTCTGCAACAAACCCTTACGGCAGGACAAAATTAATGATAGAACAAATATTACAGGATCTGTATGTTTCGGATAACCTGTGGAATATTGTCATACTTCGCTACTTCAACCCGGTAGGAGCTCATGATAGTGGAAAAATAGGTGAAGATCCAAAGGATATTCCAAATAATCTTGTTCCATATATCACCCAGGTTGCAGTAGGAAAACTTGAGTGTTTGGGTATATTTGGAGATGATTATGATACTCATGACGGAACGGGTGTAAGGGACTATATTCATGTTGTTGATCTTGCTCTGGGACATGTCAAAGCAATTGAGAAACTGAAAGAAAAGAAAGGTGTCTTAATTTATAACCTGGGTACCGGGAAAGGATACAGTGTGCTGGACATGGTAAAAAGTTTTGAGAAAGTTGTCGGGAAAGAAATAAGATACGAATTCAAACCAAGAAGACCGGGGGATGTAGCCATCTGTTATGCTGATCCATCCAGGGCAGAGAAAGAACTTGGATGGAAAGCTGTAAGAGACCTTGCAAAAATGTGTGAGGATGCCTGGAGGTGGCAGAAAAACAATCCTAATGGTTATGACTGATTCTCTAATATTTAGTCACTTGTATACGGCTCTTTGTTAATATATCATTATATAAATGAAAAATTTAAAATAATTTGGAGTAAAGAAGAATGCCGTATATTTGCGAAAAGGAACTTACAGAAATATATAGATATATTGAAAATAAACTTGCAGCACATGGGTTTAAGACTGAAATAGCCCTTATGCGGGACTATATGTTAAAGGTAAAAATTATTGAAAATGATGAGGTTTTAGGAAAACTCATTGTTGATTACAGCCCCAGAAAACAGTCCCATGGATATCGAAAGGATTCGGATCTTTCAGGTGAGCACTTTGAACGTATTGTTAACATTTTAGGAGCTCAGGCTCAGCTCAATAACAACAATGTTGCTAAAGGCCATAAAAGTACAGGTTCCCAAAAATCCGGCGAGGCATTGCCAGATGTCTCATCGATAAAATACCATGCTTATGTGGATGGATCATTTATTGATGGAAATGTTGGTTATGGTGCTGTAATACTTAAAGAAGGCCAAATTATTGAGGAACTGAAAGGGCGTGTTGATTCGCAGGATGCTGTAAGTGCGAGACAGGTAGGAGGGGAAATCCGGGCCGTCATAGAGGTCCTTAAATGGTGCGAAGTTAATAATGTGGATAAGATTGCTGTTTTTTACGATTTTCTCAATATTGAAAAATGGGCGACAGGGGAATACCGCACCAACACTCCTATGACACAGGCATATAAAGATTTTATAGACAGATGCAAAGTTAAAATCATATGGGTAAAGGTGCAGAGCCATACTGGAATTGCACTTAATGACAGAGCTGATGAGCTTGCAAAAAGTGGTGCAAGACAAACAAATATTACAGATAAAAGTGAAGAGAAAAATAATAATGATAAGGACAGGATTATCCAATTTGAGCAGATGAATTTACCTGAAGTACAAGAAGCACCTGAACAAATAAATTTCATGGACTATATAAATGAGAAAGCCAGGTCTGGTATTAGAGGATGGATTATATATAACGGAAGTCTTCTTACACAGAAGTTTATTGAACATGTAGACTGGCTTATTAAAGCTGCAGACAATAACGGCATTAATTTAACTGCTTTTAAAAATGATGATTTTGCCCCGGCAGTTATTGGCCATAAACTTTCTCTGTTTGGATATGTTCCAGAGAAAAAACCTGATTTTGTCATTTTTTGGGACAAAGATATAAGGCTTGCCCTGCAGCTTGAAAAAATGGGTTTCAGACTTTACAACAATGCAAAATCAATAATGTTATGTGATGATAAAATACTCACACATCAGATCCTGGCCAACAATGATATACCTATGCCTCTGACTGTGTTCTCTCCATTTGTTTATCCGGGATGCAAAGTTGAGGAAGAAGCATTTATAGATAAAATCGAACAGGTTCTTTCATATCCCATAGTTGTAAAAGAAGCTTTCGGTTCCTTTGGTGCTCAGGTTTATCTTGCCCGTGATAGGAATCAACTTGTTGAATTGCGAGAGAAGCTCATTGATAAACCCCATTTATACCAGCAATTTATTGAAACAAGCTATGGGCGGGATGTCCGGCTTCAGGTGATAGGCAACAAGGTTGTTGCTGCAATGCTGCGGGTAAATGAACATGATTTTAAGGCAAATGTCACAAATGGCGGTAAAATGGCGCCTTTTGATCCTCCCAAGACCTTTATTGACGTAGCCGTAAAGGCAGCTAAGCTTGTAGGGGCTGATTTTGCCGGAGTGGATTTATTGTTTGGAGAAAATGATGAACCCGTTTTGTGTGAGATAAATTCAAACGCACATATGAAAAATATTTTCAAGTGCACAGGTGTTGATGTGGCAGACCTTATTATAAAATACATCAAAAACAAAATAACAGAAAGGGCATGACAAGGGTGTCCAAATTAACAGGATGGATTTTATATAGAAAAGATCATTACAGAACAAACTGTGCTTTTGCTCAGCGGTTTATTGATATAGGGAATAATAATAAGTCATCTTTAAAGTTAATTTTTAAGGATGACATTTATTATGGTGTCAGAAATAATTCATTGTGCCTTACAGATTCTGAAGGAAATTATCTGGCCAAGCCTGATTTTGTCATCAACAGGACAATAGATCCTCTCTTTTCAAAACAGCTTGAGGCACTGAATATAAAAGTTTTCAATTCCGCTGAAATTGCTGAAATATGCAATGATAAAAGCCGTACCTGTCTTGAGATTGCAAAACTGGATATTCCTATGGTAAACACCTTGTTTATGGATAAAAAAAGTATTACAGAAAAAGAGTTTTCTTTTGAATATCCTGCTGTAATAAAGACTGTGGGAGGCAGGGGAGGAAAAGAGGTCTTTTTGGCACGCAATTATGAGGAAATTTGTAAAATCGCCCTGTCCATACCGGATGAAAGGTTTGTGGTACAGGAACTTTCATCAAACCCTGGAAGGGACGTACGAGTATTTGTAGTAGGCAAAGAAATTGTCGGTGCAGTAATAAGGATTTCAAAAGACGGCTTTAAAGCAAATTTGTCTTTAGGCGGCTCCTGCGAGCCTTATATATTAAGTAAAGAAGAAAGAAATTTGGTAATGAAAATAATTCAACATTTTGATTTTGGGATGGTCGGTATTGATTTTATTTTTGATGAAAAGGACCGGTTCCTTTTCAATGAGATAGAAGATGTCGCGGGAAGCCGGACCCTTTCAATGACAAGCAGAGTAGACATAGTAAGTCTCTATATGGAGCATATTTACAAAACCTTTGGGCTGTAGCTTTAAAACTGTTCTACAAACACCTGAAAATAGCTTTGGGGATGCTGACATGCAGGGCAAGTTTCTGGCGCCATCTCGGCTTCATGGATATAGCCGCAATTAGCACAGTACCAGTATACCTTTCCGTTCTTTTTAAATACAGTGCCGTTTTCAACATTTTTCAGGAGAGCAGCAAACCTCTCTTCGTGGTGCTTCTCAACTGTTGCAATATGTGTAAAGGCATCGGCTACTTCAGGGAATCCTTCCTCGGCGGCGATTTTAGCAAATTTGGGATAAATCTCTGCCCATTCCTCGTGTTCGCCTTCTACCCCGCCTTTGAGCTGTTCAGTCGTGTTTCCCCATACAACAGGATAACCTGCTGAAATGTTTATGTTTACAGGCAGTCTATCTTTAAAGCCTTCTGCAATAAGTTTATAAAAAACTTTGGCATGGGCACGTTCGTTTTCTGCAGTGACCAGGAAAATATCCTTTATCTGCCTGTACCCTTCTTTTTCTGCAATGCCGGCTGCAAAATAATATCTGTTTCTTGCCTGGGATTCTCCTGCAAATGCACGCATCAGATTTATTGCAGTTTCAGTACCTTCCAAACTTCGCATATCGTTTACCTCCATTGATTTTAAGTAATTCATGTGTTGTGCATGTGTTTTAGTTATATGTAAATTTAAATTAATTAATCGGGTAAAAGCTTTTATTTTTAAATATTTCAGTTTTATTAAACAAATTTAATCTTTGTTTTCCAAACTATACATAAGCAATTTTTACAAGTATAATAGATGTAAATCGAAGCAGATTTGCTTATCGATATAAATACTAAAGAAAAAATTTCTATGGGGTGCGCATATGTCAAGAAAAACTGCTTTTTTGTTGATAACTGTTTTGATATGTACGTTTCTTTTTTCTGTATCTGTTTATGCTCAAACTTATCCTGAAATTGTCCGGATAGGCTTATATTCAGGAAGCGATGCTGTTTCAAGTGTATCGTTCTCAGCAAATGCAGGTCTTGAGATAGGCTATTACAAGGATGGAAAATTTGTAATAATTGACGCAATAGAAGGTGGAAAACAACTAATTGTAAGGAAGGATGCCTACTTTATCAAATCCTCTGATGGCATTTTACAAGAATACAACCCTTCTGA
>ERZ773359.3693-NODE-3693-length-17139-cov-6.452353_pt1 | contig 17139 bp, 23 predicted proteins | sample MGYA00374955_ERZ773359 | MGnify/ENA primary metagenome ERZ773359 (study PRJEB29098, sample SAMN04486028) | biogas fermenter metagenome | study: EMG produced TPA metagenomics assembly of the Biogas fermentation microbial communities from Germany - Plant 4 DNA1... | reverse complement strand
CTGACAGGGCTAAGGCCTCTACAATATCCATTGCTTGTTCACCGGTTTCTGGCTGACTAAAAATCAAATTTCCTATATCAAGACCATTATTCTTTGCGTAAATCGGATTAAATGTTTGTTCAAGATCTACTATTCCAATTTCATATCCAGCTTTCTGGATCTCAATTAATCCATAAGTAGCAATTGCTGTCTTTCCAGAAGCTTCTTTACCAAAAATCTCAATAATACGGCCAACAGGATATCCTCCACCTAAAATGTAATCTAAAGAAAGAATTCCAGTTGAAATTCTTTTTATAGGTGTTACATTTTGTTCACCTAAGTGTCGAACAGTTCCTTCACCGTATTTTTTGTTGAGATTTTTTAATGTTTCTTCAAGTTTTTTATTCAAAATAAATCTCTCACCTTCATATAAATATGTTCCTTAAGTTCGTTTATTTGTTCTGTTGTTAGGCTTTTGGTTAACAATGCTTTGAGTCTGTCTAAGAAAATATCAATAATTCTTTTTCGCGCTGAAACAGTATCTGTTTCCATATACTGATGAAATGTTAAAATTAAGCTATCAAGAGAATTTTTTAGCCTTTTCTCGGTTTCCTTATTCATTTTTGCAAAACCTCGCAAACGTACTCGCTACAACATTTAGTAACTTAGAATAAATAAACTGAGCAACCTCTGGCCGATGAGGAAAAGTGCATTTTTCACAAGCAAAAACTGGTTTTTTGCCTGGTCTTTCTAGCCAATAACCATTTATCCCAACTTCTTTCCTTAATATCTTTAAGGCTTCTTCATCTAAATTACTACAGTATACATAAAAAGGGCAGTAACACCATTGACAACTCATATCTTTTAAATCATGACAAGGATAATATTCACAATTCAATTATTTTTCCTCCTAATTTCTGTTTTTCTAGGAGGGGGATTTCCCCTCCTAGAAAGGAATGTCGTCTGCATCTACAGGTTCTTCGACCGTTTCCTCTGATAGCTCGTGCTGTTCTTTTTTGTTGTTATTGGTATCGAGCCACCGGATAACATTGCCATAGAGGGTCCAGTCCTTAACTTTGGTCTCACCTACGGTGCGAATTCGGGAGCGAAGTTCACCGCTAACCATCACCAAACGCCCTTTCTTACCGCCTTCAGCGATCATCGTGGCCAGCCTGTCGCCGAAGAAAACCACATCTGGATAGTCAACCGGACGTTCTCCTGTCTCCTTGTTTGTGTACGGACGACCGACAGCAAGAGAGAACTGTACGTACTTACGACCGTTGTGTTCTCCAAATCTTGGATCGGCAGTCATACGACCAACAAAGACACTGTTGTTGTAAAACATTGACATATCATCTCCTTATTTTATATAGCAACCCTTTTACGGGAAGCTTTTTCAGGGAGGGGGGGAGCTGGTTATTCCAGCTCCCATAATTCTTGTCGAATTACCTTTTTGCTCTGTTGTCTCCTAATCTTGTTGAGCAGTCTTTTATTTTTATTTTTTACTCTATATTTATTACCTAAAGAAAGAGTCCCGACCATCCTTTTGAAAGGACGTCTGTGCACTAGAAATCCTCCTTATTAACATTTCGAATATCCACAGTTATCACATTTAATGCAACCTTCTGTAGAAGTTAATTGAGAACCACAATCTGGGCAAGGATTGCGAACTTCATCAATTACTGATTGTTTGTTATCAACCTTTTCTCTTGGAACGGCGATTATTGTTTGGTTCTCCCTGAGAAATTTTTCTATTTCTCGTGCGATAATGTGAGCACAAGACTTAGATCCGACTTTGTCCATGCTGTTCTTACAGAATGCCGAAGATAATTGATCTAAAATTAACTTTGGATCAATTTTTGCCCTAAACGCCAAGGAAGTCAATCTACTAATACTTTCTATGTTGGCTTTACATCCTCCTCCTGAAACTTGTGACCAAATTTCGGCCAATTCTCCTTTTTCATTTACGAAGAAAAATAACCACAATGCGCCACAACCGGTTTTAACTTTAATCCGTTTGCCGTAGGCAACTTTCATAGCAGGTTCTACATCAACATAACCTGCCTCAGTAATCTTAGGTTTTGGTTTTTCTACTTTCCCTACACTTAAGACTTGGTTTTTACGGCAGTTGTTTCGGTAGACTGTTACGCCTTTTAGGCCTTGCTTCCAACTATAAGCATAGAGATCCATAATATCGTCGACAGTTGCCTCTTCTGATAAGTTTACTGTTTTTGAAATTGATAAATCAACATAGTTTTGAATAATGGAAACCATATCAATATGCTCTTTTGGTGTAATATCATATGCAGTTACAAAAACCTTCTGAATATCCTCGGGAATTTCAGGAATTCCCTGACAACTACCGTTATTATTAACAATTTTTTCAAGGAGTTCATCAGAATATAAGTCACGGTCTTCTAACACTTTTTTGAAAATCGGGTTTGTAATATAATAAAGATCATCCTCATTTGTTCTTCTTGTATAAACCAGTGCATAATTTGGTTCTATTCCACCACTGGTCCCAGCTATAAAACTGATAGAGCCTGTAGGAGCGATTGAAAGAAAATTAGAGTTACGGACTTTTATACCTTTTTTTGCCCAAATACTATTTGGCCAAGCATCATAAACACCTTTTTCTTCTGCTAGGGCTATAGATGTTTCAAGAGCAGTATCACGAATAGCTTTAAATAATTTCCGGGTAAAATCGTAAGCCTCTTGGGAATTATATCTAATATTTAGATTATAGAGCATGTCAGCAAAACCCATTACACCTAATCCTATACTACGAACTGTTTTAGTAACATTTTCAATTTTTTCAAGCGGTAGTTTGTTTACTGTAATCATATTATCTAAAAATCTTACAGAAACCTTTACTCTTTCTCTTACTTCATTGATAACTTCATGTTCTGTGTCACCACAGTTTGCTAAATTAATCGATCCCAAATTGCAACTGTTGTGTGGAATTGACGAAAATTCACTGCATGGATTTGTACTCCTGACTTTACCCAGATGGGGGTTGGGATTGGCTCTATTCATGGTATCTACAAATGAAATACCGGGTTCTCCTGTGCGCCATGCAGATTCCATAATTTCTTTGTAAAGGTCTTTTGCTTTAATTTCTTTGTATACAACTACAGGGTATCCTTTGGATTCCCATTCTTCAATATCTCCATCCCACTCTTTATTGTAAATTTCTTTATTCCAAGAAAAGTCTGGGAATCTAAGTTGCCACATTTCATCATTTTCTACTGCACGCATAAAGGCATCGTTGATTCCAACGGAGATATTCATATTATTTAATTTAGTAATGTCGTCCTTACAATGGATAAATTCGTAAATGTCAGGATGAAATACGCCAAGATCAATTTTAATCGCACCTTTGCGTATATTGTTTTCGGTTACTTTCTTGGCGGTGAGATCAAAGATTTCCATAAACCCTACCGGACCGATAGTGTATCCTTTTGAGGTTTCTACGACAGAATTACGTGGCCTGAGCACAGAAATATCAAAGCCAACTCCACCATTCTTCTGAAATATCTTGGCACATTGACTATTTGCACTATATATTGATTCGATACTATCTCGTAACTCAATAATGAAACAGCTGCTTAATTGACCAGGATTTTCTTTGTTAGCGTTGATTAAACAAGGAGTACTTGGAATAAATTTTAAATTATATATTAAATCATAAAACTTATCTTGCCAGTATTTCTTCTGTGTTTCAGTTTCTTCAGCATCAGCAATTGATAATGCAATTCGTTTAGATAGTTGTTCCCATGTTGTTTCATTAAGCTCTTTACTAAAATATCTTTTTTTTAAAAGGTCAATGGCATTTTCATTAAGTTGCATTTCTTTAAAATATCCCCCTATTTTCTAGCAATTCTTGGTATTGTCACTTCATTAGCAACCACTTGAACTTCGCCGTTTCGTTCACCTAATTTACCTGTCACTTTAATAATATTGTTTTTTCTGATCTTTCCATGAAATTTTTCATATTCATCAGCGAACAAAACTACGTTTAACTGTCCTTCAAAGGTATCTATATTGACAATACTCATTTTTCTTCCGGCTGATTTGCCACGTTTTATTTCCAAGGTTTTGTGATCATATACTTTTCCAATAATAGTAACTTTGGAACCAGGTTCTTTATTCTTCCAAGAGTCCGTTCCCATTTCTGCCAACGGATGACCTGAAACATATGCACCAAGGAGAATATTTTCCCATTCTAACATCTGATAATAATCATAGTCAATCGATTCGGGCAATTTGATTTTGGTTTTACGATCAACTGTAATCTCATTGTCTGGTTTATCACCTCTCAGCTGAAAATACAATTGAATTAAAGCCAAACGGTTTGGATGATAAAAATCAAAAGCTCCTGCTAAAATTAAAATTTGCATAATTTTTTTGTTACAGTTTCTTTTTGGAACACGTTCAACAAAATCTTCCAGATTTTCATAGGGTTTATTTTCTAATATAGCTTCTGTAGCTTTTTCACCAACTCCTTTTATCGCTGAAATTGGAAAGCGTATTTTTTTATTTGTGATTACTTCGAACTTGTCGGTAGATTCGTTAATATTAGGTTGCAGTATTTTAATGCCCATATTTCTACACTCAGATATTGCTTCGGCTACTTTAATATTTTTATCGGCACCATTCCCTCGATATTCGCTAGTTAAAGTGGCAGCCATAAATTCAGTTGGGTAATAGGTTTTTAACCAGGCCATCCAATAAGTAATGTAAGCATAAGCAACAGCATGGCTAAGGTTAAAACCATAACCAGCAAAACGTTCAAGTTGGTCCCAGATTTTTTCTGCGGTTTCTTCATTTACTTTGCCTAAGTTTTTGCAACCTTCAAGAAACTTTGACTTAATACCGGCGATAATTTCCGGGTGTTTTTTGGCCATACCTTTTCTAAACTGGTCTGCTTCCACATGATCAAAACCTGCAAGAATACGAGTAATGGCCATACATTGTTCCTGGTAAAGGAATAAACCATATGTTTTTTCAAGCAACGGTTTTAACTCAATGTGCGGATATTCTACTGGTTTAAGACCAATCTTTCTCATTATATATTCTTGGTCTTGTCCCGATTTCATCGGACCAGGACGAGCTAGAGCAAGAATGTCAACCAATTCATTGAAATTGTTTGGTTGAATTTTGCTAACCATTTTTTTCCCAACGTTAGTGCAAATTTGGAATATTCCAAAATTTTTCATTGAACAGATATTATCATATACTTTGGGATCATTAAGGGGAACTTTTAACAAATCTACCTTAATGTTGTGGTTTTTTTCGATGCTGCATATACATTCATCGATAATGGTAAGTGCTTCAACGCCCAAAAGATCCATCTTCACGTATTTTAGGTCTTCTATATCGTGCATATCAACCATTGTGACAGCCAACGGATCTAGCGGATCTTTGTTTCTCATTAGAGGAATATTACCAAAAAGCGGACGGGGAGCTATAATAATTCCTGCTGCATGAACAGAAGTATGTCGTGGCAGTCCTTCAAGCTTTCTCGCGGCTTTGAATATATGTGGATATTTTTCAGCAAATTCTTGTAAAGTCTCAGATTCTGCTAGAGCGTTGTCAATAGTAATATCAATCTTATCTCCTGATTCTTCATCAGTGATTATTTCAGGAACAGTTTTAGCAATTTGGTCTACTATTTCTAGCGGAATATCGTAAGCTCTTCCGATATCGCGAATTAACATACGCGGATTTAAAGTCCCAAATGTTGCTATATGTGCACATTTCTCTGCACCGTATTTATCAATTAAATACTGAAATAATTTTTTTCTTTGGGCCGGGCTAAAATCGCAATCAATATCAGGCATGCTTACTCTACCTGGACAGAGGAAACGTTCAAAGCTTAGGTCATGTAGAATAGGATCAATCTTTGTGATACCTAAGCATCTTGATACTAGAGCACCACCAGCACTGCCTCTGGCGGGACCAGCAGCTATATTTTCTCTCTTGGCATAGTCGTAAATATCTTTTACAACTAAAAAATATTCGGCAAAACCCATTTCACAAATGATTTTGAGTTCATAATCTAAGCGTTCTTTATATTTTTTATAATCAAGCCCAAAAGTTTTAACTATTTCTCTCAAACCTTTGTTAGCTTCTTTAGCCAGATAAGAAGAAGCAGTTTCTCCTTCAGGAATATCTACTTCCGGGAAGTGAAATTTATCCAATTCTAATTTAATATTACATTTTTCGGCAATTAATGCCGTGTTATTAATTGCTTCTTCAATCACTTCTTGACTTAAACCGGACAATTTTAAATATTCAATAGTTTCTTCTTCCGTTTTAAACCAATAACAGTTACTATCCAATTTAAAACGATTAGGATCACTGAGTTTTGAATTGGTTTGTATGGCAAGCAATACCTCATGAACTTCAGCATCTTCTTTTAAAGTATAGTGGGAATCATTAGTTACTACTAAAGGAGTATTGGTTTCTTTAGCAAGTTTAACTAATAAATTATTTAAAACTTTTTGTCTATAAGTGTCCGATGCTTCCAGTTCCAAATAAAACTCGTCAAATATTCTTTTGTGTAAATCGACTAACTCTTTAGCCTTTTGGTATCCAATCCTATTGGTATGTAACTTTAAAAAACTTCTGGCAAGTTTTAATTTCTTGGACCTCTTTTTGTTTTTGGTTTCCCAACAAGAGGGATAATCACTTAAAAGAGCAGTTGGGATTATACCTGCTTGACAAGCGGAAAGAGCAATTATCCCTTTTCCGTGGTTTTTAAGAAACTCAAAATCCGTCCGTGGTTTCCGATAAAAACCAACCAAAGAACCGTCAGAGACGATTTTAATTAAATTGCTTAAACCTTCATTATCTTTAGCTAACAGTACTAAATGATTATATTCTCCAAGAACTTCTTTTGTTTTTTGGGTTCTATCGTCGCACACATACATTTCACAGCCTAGGATCGGTTTTACTCCTTGATCTAGACAAGCTTTATAAAATTTATAGTAGGAATGCATATTACCATGTTCTGTAACAGCAATAGCAGGCATTCCTAATTTCTTAGCTCTTTCGACTATTTCGGATACCTTACTCATTCCATCGAGTAAAGAGTATTCGGTATGTGTGTGTAAATTTACGAACATTTTTTCCATTCCTTTTTTATTATATCACAGTTTTATAGAAAAGCAACTATCTCTTATACATAATTTCATCGACAAGCCCATAATTTTTTGCTTTTTCAGCGTTCATCCAAAAATCTCTGTCAACATCTTTTTGGATCTTTTTTATAGTCTGGCCAGTGTGCTTAGCAAGAAGATTACTGGTGATTTCGCGCAAATTAATAATCTCTTTTGCCTGGATCTCGATATCCGAAGCCTGCCCTTCCGCGCCGCCCAGCGGCTGGTGGATCATTACCCTGGAATTGGGCAAGGCATATCTTTTCCCTTTGGTTCCCGCCGCTAACAGTAGAGCGGCCATACTAGCGGCGACTCCTATGCAAATCGTTGATACATCAGGCTTAATATATTGAATAGTATCATAAATAGCAAGACCGGAGTAGATATATCCACCAGGGCTATTGATATAAAGGAATATATCTTTTTCTGGATTTTCGCTCTCCAGAAAAAGCATTTGTGCAATAATCAAATTTGATGCCGTGTCGTTAATTTGTCCGCCGAGGAAAATTATTCGGTCTTTCAACAGCCGGGAATAAATATCGTAAGCTCTCTCACCATATCCTTCCTGATCAACTACCATAGGAATAAACATATTATCTCCCTCCTCTTAACCATTTTGGCAGTTTCTTTTTATATATTTTTCTTGTACTTCTAAGAGCATCTTTACAGGCATTAAGTAGTTTTTCTTTTTTTTTCTCAATTTCTGCTTCAGAGAATCCGCTGTAAGTCATTTCATAAAGTATATTTGCTACAATTTTTTCCAGGGAGACTTGAGGAGATTTAATATCGAGAAAAACATGGGCGTTTGCCCATTTTACCCAAGGAACATAATCAAGAACAAAACGGCAGTTTTTTGCAGGTTCGTAACCATACACACTCCACATTCCGTTTTCTTCATTGTGGCTTAATACTACAACAAAGTCTGGTTTTGTTTCTATATCTTTCTTTAGAATTTCATCTATTATTTTCGAGAATATTTTCTCAATATTCTTTTTGTCGCTTGTAAAAAATAACTTTTCTAAATGTTCATAAACTAATTTTTTGTCACATTTTTCAAGTAATTCTCTAAAAATCATATCACTTTGCCCTCATGTTCCAAATATTCATTGCTCCTTTTTTACTTACATCGGGACCACCTAACGCCTCACATTTATTACATTTAATGCGATACGTTGAACCACCGGAAGTAACAACACCAAAAAGTGATTGTCCTCGATATTCAACCAATTCAAGCTCCTCGTTGTTACAGTAGGGACATGGTTTAAGCTTAATACTGTCTATTTCTTTTTGGACATTTTCCTCTGTCTCTGCATCGTCTATATCAATTTCCAAAGAGGCACAACCACCACCAAAAGTAACTTTATTTAGTTCAATATTAATATCAACCTTCTTAAGGGATTCTCTAAATTTTTTTTCAGTCAGTCCAGGAGGTGGAGGAAATATTCTATGCATTTTATCTCCTTCCTTATTGATATATTTATTCTACATTTTCTTCAAATTCGTCTTCATAGACAAGTCGCGAAAGTCTTTTTGTTTCTGCCAATCTGATTTTGGCTTCTTCAACAGCTTTAACACACTTTCGAGGAGAATTTTTAAAGAATACATCTTCAAAAACCTCAGGTTCTAAGCAAAGATAATATTTTTCTGGATAAATAACTTCGTTGTCAACAATGAGTCTGCTATTAAAAAGGCACCAGTCGTATTCTTCTGCGTCTTCTGTGTCATGAATTCGTCCACAAACAGCACATTTAAATTTAATGTTACCAAAAGCGAAAGCTGCCTTAGCCGATTCAACATTTTTGCATTGTACGTAATCATTGCTCTTATTCATTGTTCACATCTCTCCCTTGAATAAAACTTTTGATTACAATCAGTAACTTTGGAAGTTCCATAAACTACTTTTTTTTGTTAAATAAAATCACCCTTATTTAGGTGAAACATAAAGTTTCATCCCTTTTAGGATAAATCTATATCTGAATCCTTGGGATAAGCACCCATAGGTCTTGAATCCGTGGTATAAAATCCGTTAGTCTTATAAATTACTCCAATACCTCCAGTAACAATTCGATAAACAGAAGAATAGCAATTTGGACATTCGGTCAACGGTTTGTCTTTAATTGATTGTTGTATTTCAATTACTCCACAGTTTTTGCATCTATATTGATATGTCAATTGCAATTCCTCCTATTACAAGTATTCTTTTTATATGCGTTTTTATATCGCTAATTAATTATAAACCAAAAATGGTAATAAATCAATAGGGTTTTTTATTTTTTTTTCTCTTTTTTATATTTCACTTATAATATTAATTAATAAAAGAGGGATAGGAATTCATCCTACCCCTCTTTTTGGGTTCAATTTCCCAGATCATTTCTTGGGATCAAGATCGGGAAATGAGTCCACCATATTCAATATCCCAACTATAAAACCAATTTTCTGCACTCCTTCAAGAGTTTCTGCTCTCTTTTGAGGACTTTTAATGTTTTCAACAGCAATAAATTTTGCATCACAGGCACCGTCAACAACTTGCTTGACTCCTCTAGAGATTTTGTTCATGCAAATGTCGATTTCGTTGCCTGGCGGTGTAATTTCGTAGCCGATTTTATATAATGGCTTAAGGAAAACCTGGTACTGATTTCTAAGTAAATTACGTAAGGAACTAATTCGCCCGTGATACTTAAATACCTCTTTATTGTAATCTACCTGTAACATATCCGCTAAGACAGTATGTTCCAAAACTGTTCCTGGCGGCATTTTACTGATTTCCTTAGCAACCTTAGCAACCAAGCTACTAATTAAACCATAATCGCTATACTTTGTTTTGCTACCTTTTCGCCTCCTTTTCGTTTTTGTTAATTCTTCCGTTTTACATAAAGTTTTTGACAAAAATCTCACCACCTTTAAGCTAATTAATTCAATTACTTAAGGGAAGATTTCTCTTCCCTTAAGTAAGATTTAAGAATATATAATTGTTTTTTTACCACATTTTTCTTACTCTTGACAAAGAGGGATTTTTAGAGAGGGATTTTTAGACCGAGGTCATAATCAATTTTAATTTTTAAAATATTTTTGTCAAAAGTGACACTCTTTAATTTTGGATGATACAAAGAAAGGTAACTGTAACTCACATATGTTTTTTCACCGTCATCAGTATAAACAAGAAAGATTTTTTTATTTTCCTCATTATGATATAGTTCAATATCTTCTTTTTGTAGACCTATTAACTCAAGTTCTAATTCACCGCTCAGGATATTATACAGTTCATCTTTGATTACTTTTATAAGTCTCGTTTCTCTCTCCATTCTAAAACACTCCTTCTTCAAGATATTCTTCGACCAATTCAACTGATGTCCCAGCAACATATATATTATTATTTCTCTCGGCAACTCGTCCTTTAATAGCAACTATAAAACCAATTTTTATCTTATCTTTAAATGCCTCGTAAACTTGGGATATAAGATAAATTTGGATTAATCCAAGACCGTCGTCAACTTCAACAACATAATTCCCGGTGGAATTTTTGGCAAAATCCTCACAGATAAATGTAATTTTACCACCGACAATGACTACTTCACCCAATGATTTTTTGGGTAAAGTAACTGATTTGGTTAACTCTAGTCCTTCTTCTTTTAAAAATCTATCAAGTTTTTGAAACGGATATTCCATTTTTAAGACCTCCTTATAACATACAATTATTATAGATTATAAATTTAAAATTTGCAATAAGTTTTTAATATAAATTTTTTGCGATAAAAACAAGACTGTTATTCGTCTTAATTTCTTTCTTAAGAAAAACCGCTGCATAACTGCAGCGGAAAGCTTTTCAAAAGAGGTTTTTTACGAGACCGTCGAGCTTTGAATCTAAATCTATTTCTTGATTGTTGACTTCAGTTTGTGGAGGTTTAAACTCGTTATGTTTATAAGTGTCTTCTTTTCTATTCTGTTGTATCACGAATTTTGGTTGTTGTATTATTTGAGGTTGTATTATTTGAGTTTGTCCTATAAAAGCTCTCAAGGCCTGTCTAATTAATACCGACCGTTCAAGTTCGGGAGCGGAGTCTAGTAGAGCTATTATATTGTCGTCTCTTCCAGGTCTTAATCTAAAAGAATAGGTATATGCTTTGCGTTTTTTCATTTATTATCCCCATAATCTTTTTGCATATTTTAAATATCCATTAACATTAGCAAAGATAGGATTGGGAACTACTTCTGCAACTCCTTTAAATTCTTCTTTTAAATAGTCACCAAGATATATTGAACCACCGCCGGTAATAAGAACTTTAGTTAACTCCCAGCGATCTGGCCAAAATGATTTGATTCTACTCAGAATCTTTTCACAATGAGTAGTGAAAGCAGTTTTCATTTGTTCATGAATTGGTTTTCTTTGACCAAAGACAAAAATCTCTTTACGTTGTACAAAAGGCTCCAATTCTTCTGGAGGAATTTCTACGCCAAATGCTTGGTAAATCTCATTGGAAAGTTCTTGAAATGCACCAAACATTCCCAAAGGATATGAAGTGCTCCTTTTTCCTATAGGATCTAAGGCATCAATTCTGCTTAAGTCAAGAGTGTTAAAACCAATATCTACAATGCCAATGTTCCCAACGGCATATTTTTTTCGATCGTTATTAAAGTTACCATCGCTATCTAAGAAATAATCAAAATAAGTACCCATTGGTTGCGGAATTACGGCAACTTCTTTAACATTATATGAAAGACTTCTTACAATTTCTCCTGAAAAATTCAAGAGATTTATTTCATGAATACCTTCGGCAACATTTCGATATTCATCTTTCATTGAGGAATAATGCATTTCTGGCAATCCGACAACTAATTTAATGTCTTCGAATCTTTTTTGAGAGAGAACACTTAATGCCGTGGCTAGAAGTACCATTCCTTCTTCCAGTATTGTGCGGTCACGATCAATAGTGTTTCTTCCATCAGATTGCTTTAGTGCCGCCTCTCCTACAAAATATCTCTTATAATTATATTCGATTGCAGTATAAGATAATGGATCTTGTTGATCTTGTTTACCTAAGGTGAAACTAACAGGGGAAAAATCTCCAATTACTGCCGGGAAAATACAATATTTCCCGTTTGTGATTCCCTTAACGTTTCCAAAACCTACGTCAACTGCATAATACTGTTGCAAAAGACTTATGCTCCTTTCTGAAAGTATACAGATTTAATTAGTTTATAAATAATATAAAACATTAATATTATTAAAAGATATTTCCAAAAATAGATAGCAAAAACAATTGTTACTAATCCCAAAATAATAGAAACTACTGATTGAGCAGCTTCTTTTTCTTCGGGAATAGAGGACTCCAGAGCTTTTTTTATGCGGGCTCCATTCATTGCTGAATGGATTCGTGTAAGATTTTTAGCAATAAAAATCCACATAAGAATTCACCTCTATTATACCTGTCTTTTACTTACTTGTCAAGACAAGAATTATAACATTCTCAAAACTTCTTTATATGTATTTCTTGCGTTGTTTACATAATTAGCGGCTCTTTTCAAAATTACATCCGGTGACCTTGAAGCTCCGGCATTATAAGCAGCAAAAATTAGATCATCTCTGTTTTTGTGGTATTTAAACTTATTCTCCAAATCTTTTAAATAAATAGCACCTACAATTAAGGTATCGCGCCAATTGTAGTAATCTACGTTAAGATTCAAGGAATTTTTGATATACTTAAATGTAGGCCACCATACTTGGATCAGTCCACGTTCTCCACATTTTTTACCTATAGCTTCTCGGTCAAACCATGTTTCTATCCAAGCAATGGTTGTTACTCTTTTGGTGGATACTCCACACATTCTTGAAGTAAAGATAATAGCATAAGTTATTTCTGAAATCTCTTCCTGAGAAATTTTACGTACACTAGCATTTTTAAACTTCATGTTTTCAACTTGGGATCTTTTGTTTCGTATAAAATCCTTAATTTTTTCCGCTTCTAAAAACACTTCTTCAACTAGTTCAAGCTTTTCTTTAATTTCGTTGTTTTCCGCTTTAAGAGCTTCATTCTCTTCCAAAAGCTTTGTCATTTTTTCTTGCACTACATTAATTTCTTTAACAAAAATAAAACTAATATGAGTAAAAACAGACGTAAAAAAAATAATAAGAACGGTGGTGAAAATGATTAAAGAATTATTGTTTACAAATTCTCTAGCTTCTATAATTTTATTCTTCATTATCCTGCCCTCCTTTTTTTGCCCTAAGAAGCTTCTGTAGCAGACCTTTTGTTAGTTTTATATCTCTGAGAGCATTACCCTCTACTACAGCATCAATCAGGCCTTGCTTTTTATAAATAAGGTCCAATATTCTCTCATCAATAGAATCTTTGGATACAAGATTAAATACTTTAATTTTATCAAATTCTGATCCGGCGCGATCAATTCTTCCAATTCTCTGGGTCAAACGGGTAGGATTAAAAGGAAGATCGATATTAATAATTACATCAGCGACTTGCAAATTCAATCCTTCCGCACCAGCTTCAGTACAAATGAGCACTTTGCTTTCTTTTTTGAAACTGTCAATTAATTCGTTTCTCTTTTTATTGTCTAGTTTGCCGGTATAAGTTAAAACCTCGTCGTTGTTAAAGATTTTTAATAAATTTCTCTTAACCAGTTCAGCCATCTTATCACTTCTTGTAAATATAAGGGTTTTAGCTTCTGGATTAAGACCATTTCTTTCTTGAAGGAAATCGTGGATCCATTCAATTTTAGGAGCAGAAAAACTTTTATTTTTGACTTTTTTGTTATAAATTTCCTGACCAAAACTACTGCTGGAATAAGCTAGAAGTTCTGGTGTATCGGCAACTTGTAACAATAATGTAAAGTTACCGAAGGCGGATCCTCTTTTAGAGATTTCTTCGTCTTTGTTCTCTTCTGTATCTTCAAGTAATTTTAGAGAATTTTTTCTAATTATTTCATGTACTTCTGCTTGAAGTTCATTCATATCTATAAAAATAAAGTCTGTTGAAATATGTGGAAAATTAGAAGATACATCTCTTTTATATCTGCGTAACATATAGGGTGCAATTCTGGCTTTAAGATCGGGCAACATGTGTTGTTTGATATCGGTTGGATGCCCATATTCATAAACATAATATCTGTGCTTGAAAGGTATTGGATTTCTTCCAAATACCTCAGGATTGATCCAAAACATTATGTTAAAAAGATCTTCGGGTTTATTCTCAATGGGAGTGCCAGTTAGTCCCCATTTATAGGGGGCATCAAGCCTCAACATCCCTTTTCTCATTTTTGTTTTACTGTTTTTGATTTTATGAAGTTCGTCAGCAATTATTACTTGACATTCGATTTCTAAAATATTTTCTAAATCAATATTAATTTTTTTACTTCTTTTTCCTTCGTATCTTAACAAGTCATAATTCACAATTACAAATTGGTAGTCATTTGACTTGGCTTTTTCATACAGTTCAAGTCTCTTAGTAGGAGTTCCTTCAATAATTATCCCTTCAAAGTCAGTAAACTTGTGTATTTCCGAAAGCCATTGGCTTTTAAGGGAAGCCTTACAAACAACTAGAGCTTTTTTTGCAAGCCCTCTTTTGTAGAGAGCATTAAAACCAATTAGTGCTGAATTAGTTTTGCCCAAACCTACTTCATCTGCAAGAATACATTTTTTGACTACTGGCAAAAAACCAGTACCAGCTATAATTTGATAATCATATGGTGGTATTTTAAAGTCGTCAGCAACTGTAGCATCTACAGGTCCTAAAATTGGAGAAATATTATCAATAGTAGATTTTATTTCGTCATAAGATGTATTAAATTGAAGCAAAGTTCCGAATTCATTTATAAGATCATCAACAGAAGCGACATGAACTCGCCATGTTTTGGTGGCACCGTCAAAGCGCCAACCAAATACTTTTTTAATTCTATCGTTAATTTCTCTTGAAAATGGGAATCTTAAAATTAATTCGTATCCTTCAAGATACACGTTTATTTTCAATTTTAATCACCTAAGTAATATTATATTCATTCTTATTTCGGTATCATACTAGGGTTAGGATTTTCTTTTGTGTTTTTCTCATTGTTTTGTATTTCTTCCATTTTTCTCTTCAAACTTGGACGTATCTTTCCAATCTCTTCTATTAATAGATCTGTTGCTTCATTTATGACATTTTGATGAACAATTTTTCTTACAAAGGTAATTCTATCCTCTATTATATCCCAAGCCAAGTGTAAAATCAAGTCTAAAATTACTAGTGAAAAAAGTCCCATATATGTTTTCCTCCTTTTAGTAAATATGTTACAGGTATAATTAGAAATACCATCTATATCCTAGCTTTATAATACTGTCTATTTTATCTAATGATTTTTCAATACTGATTTTAATACGAATTAAAGAATCATTTTTTTTATCTTCTTCTTTAATTAGCATTTTGGGAAGATGATTAATAACAAAATTGAATCTTTTTTTTTTAACGTCAAATTCCATTAATGTCCGATTTTTAATTATCATGTTAAAGTTTCCTTTCTATGCATTATATTTTTATAAATTTATATAATTTTTTGTTTGTTCTTCATACCCACATGAAGCAAGCTTCATTGATATTTTTTCACTGTATTTTTTAATAGGAAAATAAACATAATTTCCATTTAATTTATCAAATATAAAAAAATAAAAAAAATATCGGTTCGAAAACGCACGTATTTTTTTTGTCTCAATGTTAATAGTCAGAACATTCATTATGTTCGCCCTCTTTTATAGTAACATTTAACATGTAATATTTATATTATTTAGTGTTGTTATCTTTGTGTTCTGTTTTTCTTCTAACTTTAATTTTTTGCCATTTGCCATAATAGCTTATGGCAACGGCACCGCAGAATTCTTTACAAAGATCAACTATTTTTTCATTAAATCCGAAACCAGAGCTCGTAAAGTTTGGTACGATATTTTTGCTGCGGCTATACTCTAAAATTTGAGAAAAGTTTTCGTGTTGATCAGGATCTCCACGTCCACCAAGTGCTACTTGAAATACCTTCTTTTCGCACTCATCTATTATTCTCTTGAAATTATCCAGAGTCATATTTTGTTTTTTAATCTTGTGACCACTTTGGTAACAGCCTATTGTACACATACCTGTAATACCGTGCATACAATGGCCCATAATTCCGATATCTAGCAACTCAGGAAAAGAAGCTCTGAAAGGATCTATTCCGGTATCTTTGTTGTTTTTATCAAGAATACCACTTCTTACATAAAAGCCGGTATTAGTATCAAACATTGATTTGAAATTATATTTTTTATCGTGTTTATAAATTTTCATTTCTTACACCCTTTTTTCAAAAAATTAAAATCTTTGTCTTCTGATAGAGTAATATAGGCTTTAAGAGCACTCAATCTATTTGTACCAAATAATTTGCCATAAAATTTAAATGCTTCTTCCCATGTTTTTTGCACTTGTAATGCCAAATTCTTAGAAACGTTGCTAGAGTTAATAAGGATATCTCCTTTCATATGCCATTTTGCAATCAAGAGACAAGTCATTACGATTAAATCATATGGGTAGCCATTTGTCACACAAAACTCAAAAACTCTTTTTTCTTTGAACTGATTTCCTGTATAGAGTTGAAAGGTAGTTCCATTCTGTGGAAAGTAAAAACACTGATGATTTCCTGGTTTCACACCGTTAAAGACAACCATGTTTTCATAAGAAATAAACGGTCTTTTTCCTTCTCCATTTGCAAGTGGAACAGGGGAATTTAATATAGCCGTATCCATTTCTTTTTTAATTTTTTGAAAAAGTTCTTTGTTAATGTTGGTAGGTCTTATCCAATAATGTTCATAGTTCAGAATCGTGAAACAACCTCCTTAAGCACTTTTTTGTTATGCTTGATAATTTTTATCTAATAATAGCAGGAAGACTCCCACCTCTATAGGTGGGAGATGAATTGCCCTCCCCTAAACTATACAAAATCCTTTTCTAAATTCATAAGGCTTAACTAAACTTACTTTAACTGGCTT
>ERZ773359.3687-NODE-3687-length-17159-cov-6.367107_pt1 | contig 17159 bp, 19 predicted proteins | sample MGYA00374955_ERZ773359 | MGnify/ENA primary metagenome ERZ773359 (study PRJEB29098, sample SAMN04486028) | biogas fermenter metagenome | study: EMG produced TPA metagenomics assembly of the Biogas fermentation microbial communities from Germany - Plant 4 DNA1... | reverse complement strand
TTCTATTTTAAATAGATTTTTCCTTCAAAAACCTATAGTAATTTTACACTAACATTGTTCCTTTCATGCAGAGCAAATTCCGCATGCAGGGCACGCACAGCAGCGGCAACATGCTCTTCCCGTACCAAACAAGAGATATTGACATGTGAATCAGCCGTTTGCATGATTTGCGTTTTAGCTTTATTTAAGGCGGTAACGACCCGGAGCATAACGCCGGGTGTGCCGCGCATACCTGAACCCACCACAGTAACTTTAGCAAAACCGGGCTCTACTTTGGCAGTAATGCCCAGGTCCTGTAAAAGTTGTGCTGCTTTTTTACTTTGCTTTGCGTCAATGGTAAACATTTTTTCCTCGGGCGAGAAACTGATGAGATCAATACTAATCCCTTCTTTTGACAATGCCGCTAATACTTCTTCCAGTTTTGCCTCGGAAAGATCCGCCAGGATCTGCACTTGCGCTAAACCTGTAATATGTGTAATGCCGGTGACAATTTGGGGACGGTGAAAAGAAAAATTTTCCCGCTGTTGTTGGTGTGAAACTACTGTGCCCTCACTATCTTCTCCCGTTTTTTTTAAAACCAAGGGTAAGTTATACTGCAGGGCAATATCTACAGCCCGTGGGTGAATAACTTTTGCTCCTTCCTGTGCCATTTGTAAAATTTCCTGGTAACCCATATGCATGATGGGTTTGGCCTCCGGCACAAGGCGAGGATCAGCCGTCATCACTGCTGCCACATCGGAATAAATTTCCACAAAGTCTGCCTCTAAAGCGGCTCCTAACGCCACAGCCGTAATATCTGAACCTCCGCGTCCTAATGTTGTTATTTCCCCTTCTTCAGTGACCCCTTGAAACCCAGCCACCACGGCAATTTTATCATCTTGCAGCAGGCGCAAGAGATTTTCTTTTTTAATCCGCTTAATTTCCGCCCTGCCAAAATGCTCATCGGTAATAATGCCGGCTTGCCAACCGGTCAAGGCAACGGCATTACAGCCTGCATGCTGCAGTTCTGCTGCCACTACTGCAGCGGCAATACATTCGCCACAGGAAAGAAGTAAATCTGTTTCTCTTGGAGGCAGAGCAGGTACTGTTTGGGCTAAAAAATCTTGCAGCGTATCGGTTGCATACGGGTCACCTTTTCTCCCTAAAGCCGAAACCACAACTACTAGGCTATAACCTTTTGCCTTTGCTTGTTTTACATGCCAAACAACTTTTTGGCGTAAGCTGGCGGTTGCCAGCGATGAACCGCCAAACTTTTGCACGACGAGGCGCAATTAATCACCTTCTTTACCGGGAAAATTCAAACTCCTCTTTTGCTATATTAAGTAACACCGGCTGCAGCTGTTTGCCCTCCAAAGCAGCGCAAACTGTCTGGCAGATAAGCTGCATTTTTGCCACCAGTGAATTTGGTTTTGTATAAGGACTGTCTTGACCAAAGGGCACCATATAAATATTTTTTGTATTCAGCAAAATACCTATATTTTTGGCATTCATTCCCAAGCCATCGTTGGTGGAAATGGCTAAAATTACAGGCCTTAAATTTCTTAATTGCGCCTTTGCCGCCATCAGTACCGGAGTATCTGTAATACCATTGGCCAGTTTAGCTATGGTGTTGCCGGTACAGGGGGCAATGACGTAAGCATCTAAAATTTTTTTCGGACCAAGCGGTTCCGCACCGGTTATACTGTTAATGATTCTTTTACCAGTTAATTTGACAAGTTTTGATTTCCATTCCGTGGATTCGCCGTACCTGGTATCGGTGTGATCCACAGAAGGAGAAATTATAGGGTAGATCTCAGCACCTTCATTAATCAATTTTTCTATCTCAGGGAAAACTTCTTCTAAAGTGCAATGCGAACCGGTTAAAGCAAAACCGATTTTTTTTCCTGCCAGTAACATTTAGATTCCCCCCTTTAGGTGTAAATTTAAATATTCCGCATAAACCCCGGCCAAGAATTTTCCTGCCGTAACAGGCGCTGTTTTCCCCGGTATTCCTGGCAGTAAGTAAGCTTTAATTCCCATTTCCTTTGCCGCAGCAAAGTCTGTGCCGCCAGGGGCTGAGGCAATATCTACAATTAGTACATGAGGTGGTGCTGCGCTTAAAACTTTTTTCTCCAAAACTAAACAGGGCACTGTGTTAAAAATAAAGTCAGCTTTTTTTACATGAGCTTGCAGAGCTTTAAAATCGTCGCAATGAAAGCCTTCAATCTTGGCAGCGGCCAAAGCTTCGCGTTTACGTGCAATTATGGTAACGTTTGCGCCTAAAGCTTTCATGATTCTGGCTAAAGGCTGTGCACAGCGTCCGTAACCGGTAATTAACACTTTACTGCCAAAGATAGTGAAGTCTGCATGGTTTATGGCAAAGGCCAAGGCTCCTTCTGCTGTAGGGATGGCATTTAAAATGGCCAGTTCGGCAAGTTCGTGGGCGGCAAGATATTTAACTTGCCGTTTGTGTAATTCCTGGAGGTATTTTTCCGGTAGTTTGCCACCAATCACAAGCATTCCGGCCGCCAACAAAGCTTTTAAATCTAGAAAATTTATTTTTTGGGCCTCTTCTAGAGCAGGAATTGTACCGTCGTCCGCCACACCTGTTATGGGCAGAATAATGGCATCCGCCTTTACAGGTAAACCTAGTTGCCACAATTTGTTTTTGTTTAAAACACCGGAAAACCCATGGAGAAAAATATCCGCTCCCAAAGCCTGCAACTCTTGTGCCAGGATAAGATGCCGCTTATCCCCACCGGCAATGACAATTTGCAATCCAGATAAGTTCAAAGCGGGCATAGCTCTGACTCCTTTGAGATCCGTTTTATTTACTATATGACGAAAGTCGGCAAAAGGGTGACAGACGCAAGGGGCTAAAGCTTGCAAAGATGCTTACAATTTGGGCAAAAAATAAACAACCACAGCTTCTTCAAGCTGTGGTTGTGAAGAAAATAAAGTTTCTACCCGCTAGTGCGCTTTCACTTCAAAGGCGCCGTTTTCCCGAAATACCGCCATGACTTCTTCGGTAATGTTTTCATCTTCCGATTCCAGTGCCACTAAAATGCTACCGCGGTGAATTTCCTGCTCATAATGCTCTCCTTCTTCCTCGGGAATACCATAATCGATTAAACCACCGGCAATGCCTCCAGTAACGGCACCGGTTAATGCTCCTGCAAGCGGGCCGGCGGCAATGATGGGGCCGATTCCGGGGATTAACAAAGCGCCTGCGCCGGCAAGGAGGCCGGCAATTCCGCCAATTACACCGCCTGTAGCCGTCCCATCGGCTAAATTCTGCTTTTCATAACTTAATTCACCCTCACCGGTTTCAAAACTGCCTTCGTCTTTACCGCGGGCAATGAGGGAAATATCAATATCTTCGAAATCACGCGCTCTTAACTCACGTATAGCTTCCTCTGCCTGCTCCTGAGAACGAAACAGTCCCACAACTGTTTGTGACATAAATATCCTCCTTTTCCGTTGCTGCATCTCGTGCAAGCTGTAGTAGTAGGCTTAGTATCAACGGAAAAAGCTTCATTATTCATGAAATGAAAATTTGTGTGGACTGCGATCAGGAGCTATCTCCACCACCATAATTTCTTCACCGATTTTTTTTACCGCTTGCCAAGGAATGACAAGTTCCCGTGTATTTTTTACCTTTGCGCCTAAACCTTTAGGATAAATTATCATGGCCAGAATGCGGCCGGTTTTGTCGTCTATGACAAAATCTGATTCACCCACAAAGCCTAAACGGGAACCATCATATAAATTAACAATTTCTTTGCGTGCCAATTGCGATAATTCCATTTCCTCAACTCCCTTTAACGGTTCGATATAACTGCAAGACAAAGGGTTGAATAATGGCAATGGCAATGGAGATAAATGCTAGAGGCTCCATTTCCAGGAATAAAATTTTCCAGCGCGGAGGCAATTCTATTTGCAAAAAGGAAACAAGCAGCACCAAAGCAAGATAGATCCCGCCGGCATTGGACACAAGTTCTTGCAAAGCTTCAGAAAACGGAGACGGTTTGGCGTTGTCGGGATATGCAATAGCTTGACTGCGCCGCCTGTTTGCCATTCTCATTAACAAAGACAAAAGAATCAATAGGAGCAGAAGAAAAACTGCAAGCATCTGCTTTCCTCCTTTTTTACCGGTGCTTTATGTGCCGGTATGACCAAAACCTTTTTCACCACGGATCGTCTCAGGTAAATGCTCACACGCCAACAGTTCCGCCTTTACTACTTTTACCGGTACCAACTGGGCAATACGGTCACCGCGACAAACTATAAAGGGTTCATTTCCCAGGTTTGCCAGGATAATTTTAATTTCACCCCGGTAATCTGCATCGATGGTGCCCGGGCTGTTTAGGACACTAATGCCGCTTTTGAGTGCCAAACCGCTACGGGGCCGGATTTGTGCCTCAAAACCGGGAGGTAAAGCAATTTGTAAACCGGTAGGAATAAGCTTTCTTTGCCCCGGTAGTATGATGATAGGTTGCTTATTGGCAGCGTACAGGTCCATACCGGCGGCTTCTGCAGTCATATATTGCGGTAAAGGCAATCCTTGGGCATGGGGAAGTTTACGCACATAGATTTTACACATTTTCCCTTCTCCTTTTTGCGTAGTCGTCCCCAGATTACTCGCTTCGGAGCTTTTTGTCAACATTACTGGCTCCAAATTTGTACCCAGACATAACCGCCGCCTGCACCGGAACGAATTTGAATAAACTTATCGGTGGAGTTGCGAAACTTAAAATCAATATAGTTGGTAACGGTGGCATCCCGCCCTGGTGGTACATAATACACCCGGATACTGTGCGGATGTCGCTCTACTATTTCCATTCCTGCCAGCATGGCGGCATTATAAATGGTGGTGGCTACCTGGCACACCCCACCACCGATGCCCATACCGCCAACTACAGGTGCCATACTGTAGCCTCGTTCAATAGTTCTTGGGCCTGTAGCTTTATTAAAAGAAAAAACATCCCCGGGAGCAAGAATTGTACCGTTCATATACTTGGCCGCCACATAGAGATTATCGGTTCTACCCTGACTGCCACCCCCACTGGTACTAAATTCGGCTATTTTCTTATCAATGGAACGGAAGATTTCCGCAGTGATTTCCGGTTCCAAGACAATCACTTTTAATTTCACTTCCTCCCGGGGCTGGGCGGACATAACTGCTTCTACTGTGGCGGTAATATCCACAGTCAAACCGTTTTCTTCAGGGATAATTTCCATGGTTTCCTTATCAAAACGGGCATTGACAGGGGCCTTATTAATAGCTTTTGCCATTTTTTCCACTTCTGCTTGCACTTCTGCCGGTAACATTTTTTCCATCGGGATTCCCTCTAAAGTGACCCCGGCTTTGACGCCGTAAAAGTAGCGATAGATGCGGGAGCCTATATTAAAAGTAAAAGCTGCTGTGGTTAGTAATAAAATAATCACCAGCACGGAAGTTATTTTTAAAACATTGAAAAAATTTAATTTTAAGCGCAAGCCGGCTCACTCCTTTACCTGCCTCTCCGGGTTTAAAAGCGTAGACAAGGTTACCGGTTCCAGACCAAGATTTCTTAATTCAGGGATAACTAAACGTAAAAATTCCGCCGTCTGTTCCGTGGGGTGCATTAAAATTAAATCTCCCCCCTGAACATTGTTTAAAACTTTTGCCAACATTTTTTCCACACCGGGAAGTTGCCAATCTACCGTATCAAGGCTCCACATAATGACACGCAGGTTTTGCGCCGCCGCCACCTCCAGAACAAGGGGAGACAACTCGCCTCGGTGGGGACTGAAAAATTGTGGTTTTACTTTACAAACGGCTTCAATTATCTCTGTGGCTTTACGCAGATCTGCATCTATCACTTCTTTGTCGGCCTGTTGCAAACTTATGGCGTCAGAATAACCGTGACTGGCAATTTCAAAGCCTGCTTCAGCAATCATTTGCGCTTCCCTTTGATTCCCTTCCACCCACCGTCCGACTAAAAAGAATGTTCCCTGTGCCTTGGCTTCTTTTAAAGCAGCTAGTAAGGCAGGAAGATATTCATTCCCCCAAGCTACATTAATTAAAAAAGCAACTTGCTTTTTTTCCGGGTTTCCCCGGTAAATGGGGTATTCGGGAAAATCCTGCAAACCGGTTTCTGCAGCTACTTGCCGGTAATACGGCTCAACTGATTCCCCCTCTTGCGCCACTAATAACTTATGCATTGTTTCTTCCACATCTATCACTAAACCATTGATTTCCGGGATCACACCTTTAGTTTCTTCATCAATAACGGCATTAACGGGCGGTACCTGATGCACAGAAGCCATTTGCTCTAGCACTGTTTTGGCACTTGTCAGGGTAAGTCCCCCTAAAGGCTTGCCTAAAAGTTCCACTCCTTCAGCAATCACCGGCTCTTTTTTTAGCCTGTTTTTTGTAGCAAAATTAAGTGCCAGGGGAAACAGCATGATGAGGATTAAGATGCATAATAATTTCCGGCCGTTAATGGTCCCAAACATACGGTGCCGCATGCTCATCCTCCTTATTTTTCAGTTCGCGCTGAAGGAGTTCACTGAAAGGAACAATTTCATACTCCTGCTGCTGCAAACTTTGAATGATAACCGGGAGAGCCTTGGCAAGTTGGGCAGAATGGGTGTGCATAAGAATAATCGCTCCGGGATGGATGCTTTTCACAACTTTTTTGCTTAATTGGTCACGTGTTAAATTCAACCAATCCTGTGTATTAATACTCCAAAGTACAGTGATAAAACCTTGGCTGTGAGCATAATTAAAGACACGACGGTCAAGTTCCCCAAAGGGAGGCCGAAATAAATTTGTTTTGATGTTCAATTCTTTTTGCAATGTTTCTACGGCTTTTGTAAAATCGGCAGCTAATTCTTCATCATCCATCTCTGTCATTAATTTGTGTTCATAGCCATGTAAGCCGATTTCATGTCCGCGGATTAAAATTTCCCGGGCCAGATCAGCATGTTTGCGCAACCAGGCTCCGTCCACAAAAAAGGTAGCGGAAATTTGATGCCGATCCAAAATATTTAGTATGTTGCCAAACTGTTGCGACCCCCATACCACTTCGAAAGTAAAAGTGCAGGCTTTTTCTTTTGTCTCTACACGATAATATGCCCCTTCGATTAAAGGCGAGTGTGCCGGTGCTGTTATCTGTTTATGCAGAAAAAAGGAAAGAATGAGTAAAAATAAAAGTAGCGCTACTAAATAACGTTGTTTGCGCTTTTTTAATCTTGTCTGCCTATCCAAAAATTCACCTCTTTTCCTGCATATTTACCTTCTAATTACTATGCCAAGGGGAAAACTTTCATGCCTTTGAGAAAACTTGTTCAGCAGGTTCTTTTTCTTCTTGGGACAAAAAGCTAGGGAAAAAAGGGCACAAAAAAAGAACATAAACTTTTCTGTTTATGTTCTTCTTGGGCGTCTATCCCGATTACCACCGCTACCTCGACGGTCACGCCGCTCATCCCGCCTGGGAGGTGTTTTTTCATCATCAAGCATCTCCCCTTTTTCATTGGGAATGGCGGCCTTGCGTGACAAATCAATGCGGCCCCGTTCATCAATGCCGATGACTTTCACCGGGATTTCATCTCCCAGCTTGACCACGTCTTCGGTTTTTTCCACCCTGCCATGGGCTAAACGTGAAATATGGATTAAACCTTCTTTACCGGGGAGAATTTCGGCAAATGCACCGTATTTCTCCACTCGGGTAATTTTACCCATATAGGTTTCTCCTACTTCCACATCTTTCGTCAGTGCTTCAATCATTTTCATGGCTTTCTTGCCGTTTTCCGGATTGATGGCAGCAATATAAATTTTGCCGTCTGGTTCAATTTCAATTTCAGTTTCCGTTTCTGTAACGATTTTGTTAATCATTTTACCGCCCGGCCCGATGACATCACGAATCTTATCGGGATGGATTTCCATGGTCAGAATGCGCGGTGCATAAGGAGACAATTCTGCGCGCGGTTCTGCGATTACGTCAGTCATTTTTGCCATAATGTACAGGTAACCTTCCTTGGCTTGGCCCAGGGCACGGGCTAAAATTTCTTTGGATAAGCCTTTAATTTTAATATCCATCTGTAATGCCGTAATCCCGTCCTTGGTACCGGCAACTTTAAAATCCATGTCTCCCAAGAAGTCTTCCATTCCCTGAATATCTGACAAAATTGCGATCTGATCATCCTCTTTAATTAACCCCATGGCAATACCGGCTACAGGTTTTTTGATCGGTACGCCGGCGTCCATCAAAGAGAGGGTGGAACCGCAAACGGCACCCATAGAGGTGGAGCCATTGGATTCAAGCACTTCCGAAACCAACCTGATTGTATAAGGAAAATCTTCCTGTGCGGGTATGACAGGCAGTAAGGCACGTTCTGCCAAAGCACCATGCCCAATATCACGCCGACTTGCACCACGCATAAAGCCGGCTTCACCCACACTATAGGGCGGGAAATTATAATGATGCATATACCTTTTATATTCTTCCAGTCCTAATCCGTCCAGACGCTGAACATCACCGGGTGCCCCCAATGTACAAACAGTCAAAACTTGTGTTTGGCCGCGTCTAAATAAGCCTGAGCCGTGGGTACGTGGCAGCACACCCACCTCTATTTCCAAAGGACGAATCTCATCTTGTTTCCTCCCGTCGGGACGACGGTTTTCCGTGAGAATCATGCTTCTCATGGTAGTTTTGACCAGGTTGTCAAAACTAACTAGAATATCTTCTTCATTTTCCGGGTATTGTTCAAGAAAATGTTCCAGTGCTGCCTTACGGGCCGCTTCAATGGCGGCTTCGCGCTCTTGTTTTTCCACTACTCTAATGGCCTGATCAATGGCAGCTTGACTAAATTCACCCACTTGCGCGGCAATGTTTGCGTCCGGTTCAAAGGGGGTAAATTCCATTTTCGGCTGACCTACTTCAGCAATCATTTGTTCGATTAAAGCAATAATGCCCTGATTAGCTTCATGGCCGAACATGATTGCTTCTAAAATTTCCTCTTCAGTCAACTCATGAGCTCCCGCTTCCACCATCATAATGGCATCTTTTGTGCTGGCAACCACCAGGTGAAGCCGGGATTTTTCCGCCTCTTCCTGTGTAGGATTAATCACAGGCTTTCCATCAACCCAACCGACCACCACTGCACCAATGGGCCCCTCAAAGGGGATATTGGAGATTGATAATGCTGCCGAGGCCCCGCAAATGGAAAGCACTTCCGGCGGACAGTCCTGGTCCACAGAAAGAACTGTCGTGACGATATGTACTGCATTGCGAAACCCTTTCGGAAAAAGCGGCCTGCATGGTCTGTCCGTTAAACGGGCAGCTAAAATGGCTTTTTCTGTCGGCCTTCCTTCCCGCTTAATAAATCCTCCGGGAATTTTTCCCACCGCATAAAGCCGTTCCTCATAATCCACTGTAAGTGGGAAAAAATCTACTCCTTCTTTGGGTTCCGGTGCTGCAGTTGCCGTGGTCAGGACCACGGTATCGCCATAGCGTACCAGTACTGCGCCGCCGGCTTGGCGAGCAACACGGCCGGTTTCGAGGCTAAATTCTCTGCCTGCTAATTGCATTTTATAAACCTTCATACCATACATCCTCTCCAAAATTGTAAGGCAAAAAAGCGGGGTTTCCCCCGCTTTACCGTCCGTATTGGGAAACTATCTGCGCAGATTAAGCTTTTCTAAAATAGTACGGTAACGCTCAGCATCAATTTTTTTCAAGTAGTTTAATAGGCCCCGACGCCGTCCCACCATTTTCAGCAGACCGCGTCTGGAGTGATGATCCTTTTTGTGCACTTTTAAGTGCTCTGTCAAATAGTTAATCCGTTCGGTCAGCAGGGCAATTTGCACTTCCGGTGATCCTGTATCATTTTCGTGCAAACCAAACTGACGGATTATACTTTGCTTTCGTTCCGGATCTAAACTCACAGCGGCACACCTCCTTTTCCGTTTTATCCCCTTAAGCCAAGGTAAACGTCGGAGACTCGATTACCCGCGCTTAAGGTTAACAAAGTAGATTTTACCATACTACAAACAGATTAGCAAGAAAACGGCGAAAAATCTTTACCCTCCGCAGTATAACTCCGGATTAAGTGCTGTGCTTTTTGCACATCTTGACAAATTTGCTGCACAAGTTCAGCAGCATTTTGAAAAGCCTTTTCTTCTCTCATTCTGTGTAAAAAGTACACGATTAATTCCTTTTGATAGAGATTTTTGTTCTGATCTAAAAGATGAATTTCTACAGTAGTATCTTTTTTGTGAAAAGTAGGCCGCCGTCCAATATTGGTCAAGGCCCAGGCTTTCATGTCACCGGCCACAACTTGGGTTAAGTAAACACCATGGGCAGGCAGCATAATTTGCTCGTTAACCTGTAAATTGGCAGTGGGAAAACCAAGTTTCCGGCCACGCCCGTCACCGTGAACAACAATACCACGGAGAAAATAGGTATAGCCTAAAAGACGTTGCACATCCTGCACCAAACCCTGTGCCAGATAAGCTCGGATGGCCGAACTACCGACGATTTCATTATCTACTTTAACAGGTTCAATGACCTGCACACAAAAACCGTATTTTTTGCTTAGTTTAACCAGATCAGAGGGCGTTCCTTTCCCCCGGTGGCCAAAAGAATAGTCAAAACCAACCACCACTGCGGCCACATTAAGTTCTGCCGCAAGAACCTGTTGCACAAAACTTTCCGGTGTGATGACGGCAAATTCTTTGGTAAAGGGATGTATGATGACATAGTCGATGCCCACCTTACCTAAAAAAGCAATGCGATCTTCCAAAGGCAGCAAAAGTTTAGGCGCATGTTGCGGAAAAAGTACTGTCAAAGGGTGAGGCACAAAAAGTAAAACGGCGCTTTTTTTCCCCTTTGCTTTGGCCAGAGCAATTGTAGCTTGCAGAATTTTTTGGTGGCCCAGATGAACGCCATCAAAATTTCCTAGAGCCAGGCAAATTTGTCCCGAATGATGTTTTTTCAGCGCTGCAATACCATCAATGATTTGCATATGTTTCACCTGTAGAGAAAGACTTTTTGCGGTAAAAGCATGTTTTTACTTACTTTCGCCAGGGCGAGAAATTCTTGCTTTGGTCCATAAACACGGAATAATGGACTGTCGTGAGTTTTGCTATCTATGGGCACTGCCCTACCGTTTTTGATGGCTTTGGCAGCCTTTGTGTCAAGATTAATGGCAGGCAGATGATATAGGGCTGTATCCAGAGGTAAAAGTGCCTCTTTGAGATTGTTTTTTTCGTGTAATTGGCATAATTCTTCCAGGGTATAAGCTTCTTGCAAAGTAAAGGGTCCTACTTTTGTCCGTAGCAGGAAAGACATATGCCCCACTGTTCCCAAAGCTTCGGCAATTTCACGGCAAAGGGTACGTATATATGTGCCGCGAGAACAGGTAACATCAAACATAATTTTATTTTCCCGGTAAGAGAGGAAAGTAACTTTAAAGATATGAATCTGTCTTGCTGGTCGCGGAATCGTTTCTCCTTTGCGCGCGCGCTCGTAAAGTTTTTGGCCGGCAATTTTCACGGCCGAGTACATGGGAGGGGTTTGTAAGCGCCGGCCCAAAAAACTTTTCAGCACGGCATCAATTTGTGCTTCAGTGTAGCTACCTACTTCTTTTTGCTTTAACACGGTGCCTGATGCATCCTCAGTGTCTGTGGCTGTACCCAGTGTTATTTCCGCACGATAGCTTTTTTCCATTTCCAGGCAATATTCCGCAATCCGGGTAGCTTGTCCCACACAAATAGGTAAAACTCCGGCAGCACCGGGGTCAAGCGTACCGGTATGGCCGCATTTACGCACTCCCGTCAGCCGCCGGATAAAAACTACAACATCATGGGAGGTCATTCCAGCAGGTTTTAAGATATTTAAAATTCCATGCATTGCTCAATCTCCTTTGTTACAGCCGCCACCACCTGTTTCACTGCCGTTTGCAAATCTGCCTGCAGTGAACAGCCGGCGGCTCTAACATGCCCGCCTCCACCAAAAGCTGCAGCTATTTTTGCCACATCTATATTAAAGGAACGAAACCCCACTTTAACAGTGCCGTCCGCTTGCTCACGAAAAAGCAAGCCCACTTCCACCCCTTCAATATTTTTGGCAAAATTAACAATCCCATCTAAATCATCATTACCGGCATTTATTTGCGCCAATGCCTCATTTTTCAAGGTCATCCAGGCTATCCTCTTATCTGCGCTAAATTGCAGTGAAGATAAAGCCAGGCGTAAAGCCATAATTGCCGGAACGGATCTTAAATCAAAAATTTGGGGTGCTATACTTGCCGGTTTTACTCCCGCCGCCAATAATTTGGCTGCCATTAAGTGGGTTTTTTCCGAGGTGTTTTCATATTTAAAGGAACCGGTATCTGTACTAATGGCAACATACAAGGCGGTAGCTATTTCCAGTGTGAGTTTAACATCAAGTTTTTCCAAAAGCGCAAAGACAAGTTCTCCCGTTGCCCCCGCTTGCGGATCTACATAATTAAGATTGCCGAACAGTGTATTGGTGGGATGGTGATCCAAATTGAGAATAAATAAATCTTTGATTTCTTCCCAAATTGGCTGCAGGCGGTCCCGATCGGCACAATCTAAAACCGCCACACAATCAAAAGTAAAGAAAGGGAGGGAGGTGCAGATTTCTTCAGCTCCTCTTAAGAAGGCAAATTTCGCCGGAACGCCATCGGCAACATACATGGTAACATTTTTCCCCAATTTCTTTAGTGCCAAGCCCAGAGCAAGCAGTGAGCCAATGGCATCACCATCCGGCATAATATGCGACACCACTAAAATTTTATGACTCTTTAACAGGTGCTGAGCAATACTTGACAGGTTACTCATTGTCATCGTCCTGCCGAATTTGGCGCAGTACTTGATTTATATGGGCACCGTAGGCAATGGAATGGTCCAACTGGAAAGTCAGTTCCGGTACATGTCTTAAGCGAATGCGGCTGCCCACAAGTGAACGAATAAAACCTGTTGCTTTTTTTAAGGCTGCCAAGGCAGCTTGTTGCTCTTCCTCGCTGCCGTAGACGCTCACAAAAATTTTCGCATGTGATAAATCCTTTGACACATCCACATCTGTCACACTGATTAAACCTGTAACTCGTGGATCTTTAATTTCATGGCGTAAAATATCACTAATTTCTTTTTTTAGTTCCTGGCTGACTCGTTGCGCACGCTGTTGTGACATTTATATCCCTCCGTCCAGCACGAAACCTTCTAATTTGTCGCTTTAAAGATTGTCCGTAGTTTCCTCCATGGTGAAAGCTTCTAAAATATCTCCTTCTTTGAGATCATTAAATTTCTCCAGCAAAATACCGCAGTCATAACCTGCTACCACTTCACGGACATCATCTTTAAAACGTTTCAAACTGCTGATCTTTCCTTCATGAACAACAATACCGTCACGAATGACGCGAATATCTGCATTACGTGTTATTTTACCTTCCAGCACATGCGATCCGGCAATGGTGCCCAAACGGGAAACTTTAAAGAGTTGACGTACTTCCGCTTGGCCAAGAACAACTTCTTGATATTGAGGTGCCAACATCCCTTTCATGGCATTTTGTACGTCTTCAATGGCTTCATAAATTACACGATACAAACGAATTTCTACATTTTCTTTTTCCGCCAGTTTACGGGCATTTTGCTCCGGACGCACATTAAAACCTATAATAACGGCATTGGAAGCCGACGCCAGCATCACATCAGATTCAGCCACCGCACCGACGGCACTATGGATGATCTGTATACGCACTTCCTCAGTAGAAAGTTTGATTAAGGATTCCCTTAATGCTTCTACAGAGCCTTGAACATCTGCTTTTATTATAATATTTAGTTCTTTAACATCACCCTGTTGAATCTGGTTAAAGAGATCATCCAGTGAAATTTTTGTGGTCTTATTTAATTCTAATTCACGGCGTTTTTCCGCGCGTTTCTCGGCAACCTGCCGGGCAATCTTATCATTACTGACGGCCTGTAGATCGTCTCCAGCTTCCGGTACATCGGATAAGCCCAAAATTTCCACCGGGGTAGAAGGGCCGGCTTTTTTAACGCGTTTCCCTCTATCATCAATCATGGCCCTGACTTTCCCGTAAATAGTTCCACAGATAATTGAATCGCCCACATTCAAGGTGCCGTCTTGCACCAGAACTGTTGCTACCGGTCCCCGACCTTTATCCAGTTTTGCTTCAATCACTGTACCTAAAGCAGGCTTATTGGGATTGGCTTTTAATTCAGCCATCTCGGCCACTAAAAGAATCATTTCCAGCAGATTGTCCAAGCCGGTTTTCTTTAAGGCCGAAACTTCCACCATGATGGTATCGCCGCCCCATTCCTCCGCCACCAAACCATACTCAGTCAGTTGCTGTCTGACGCGGTTTGGGTTGGCGGTAGGTTTATCTATTTTGTTAATGGCAACAATGATGGGAACACCGGCAGCTTTTACGTGGTTGATGGCTTCCACTGTCTGTGGCATCACACCGTCATCGGCAGCCACCACAATAATGGCAATATCGGTTACTTGTGCACCGCGGGCACGCATGGCTGTAAACGCTTCATGCCCCGGTGTATCCAGAAAAACTATTTTCTTTCCTTGATAAGTAGCCTGATAGGCACCAATATGCTGTGTAATACCGCCTGCTTCAGAAGAAGTTACATTCGCTTGGCGAATGGCATCCAATAATGAGGTTTTCCCATGGTCAACATGACCTAGGACTGTAACAACGGGCGGACGCGGACGTAAATCTTCTTCTTTGTCCTCAACTTGTTCAATTAATTCCGCCTCCAACTCATCTAGCTTGATCTCTACATTAAAACCATAATCCTCCGCCAGCATTTGGGCAATCTCTGTGTCAATGGCTTGATTAATTGTGGCCATGACACCCAATTCAATTAGTTTACTGATGATTTCCGCAGCGCCAACACCAAGTTTATCGGCGAGCTCGCCTACTGTAATACGTCCTTCCAAGACAATTGTACTTTCCTGGCGCTTTTGTTCATCAAGTATACGTGCTTCACGCAGCGCCTTACGTTCTTTTTTGCCCAGACGTTTCTTTTTTGCTGTTTTTTGTTTTTTCTGTTTAATTATTTTTTTACCTGCCATCTGCTTTTCTTCCTCACCGGTGCTTTTGGCAGACTTTTTCTCCCGTTTGGGGGCGGAGGCAGGTTGGCCCTGTTTGCGCCGACCTTTTTCTTTTGTTGCTTGAGGGCGCGGTTTGGCGGCAGTTTTTTGTTCTTTTGTTTCTGCCTGGCCTTTTGCTTCTGTATGGGTATCGGCAACAAGCACTTCTTCCTTGCCTGTCAGTTGGTAACGAATACGTCGCGCCGCTTCCGGCTCAACTACACTCATATGATTCTTGACGCTGTATCCATTACTTTCCAGCAAGTCAATAATCCGTCTGCTGGAAACTTCCAGCTCCTTAGCTAACTGGTAAACCCTAATTTTAGCCATGAATTACACCTCCATTTTTTATCCTCCTTAAACAGATGCTCATTCTAATAATTTTTTTATCCGCAATGCCAAGCCTGCATCTAAAATCACCACTGCAGTACATGGTGATGTGCCTAAAGCCCGACCGAGATCCTTTTTTTCCGCCGCCACCAAGAGCGGTACTCCATAGAAATTGCTTTTATCTCTGTATTTTTTTGCCATAGCCCCACCAGCGTCGCCGGCAAGGATTACCAGCTTGGCGGCACCGGAACGAATAGCCCGTAAATTCTCTGCTTCCCGAAAAGTTAACTTTCCGGCACGGCGGGCCAACCCCAGTAAAGAAAGGACTTTATGCATCATCAGCATCAGCAGGAAGCTGTTCTGCCAATTTTTCCAGCACCTCAGGGGAGATCTCATGTTTTAAACTTCGCTCAATTTTTTTACCTTTGATTGCTTTTTGCAAACAGCTGCGTTGGGGACAAATATAAGTACCACGACCGGATTTTTTTCCAGTGGGGTCTATCTCCACCTGCCCTTCAGGGGTGCGGACAATACGAATCAGCTCACGTTTTGGTTTTTGCTCCCCGCAACCGACACAGGTACGTAAAGGTATTTTACGCTTCCTCAAGCCCTTCAGCCCCCTCATAGGAATCTGTGGAATTTATAACTTCCTCCGGCCCTATTTCCTGTGTTTCTTCAGGATTATTTTTGTGAGCTTCACTTTCACTGGTAATGTCGATTTTCCAGCCTGTTAATTTTGCTGCCAAACGGGCATTCTGCCCTTCTTTGCCAATGGCTAAAGAAAGTTGATAATCGGGTACAACTACGTTGGCTAATTTTTCCTCGGTCTGCAGCTGGACCGAAATAACTTTAGCCGGGGAGAGTGCATTGGCCACAAAAACCTTGGGATCTTCATCCCATTTGACAATATCTATTTTTTCCCCACGCAGTTCGCTGACAATGGCTTGGACCCGGGCACCTTTTGGTCCCACACAAGCTCCTACCGGATCAACATCTTTATTGGCCGAAAAAACAGCCACTTTGGAACGGTACCCGGCTTCCCTGGCAACCGACTTTATTTCCACGGTACCGTCATAAATTTCCGGCACTTCCAATTCAAAAAGACGTTTTAATAAACCGGGGTGTGTCCTGGAGATAAGTATTTGTGGTCCTTTTGTTGTCCGCCTTACTTCCGTTATATACGTCTTGATTCTTTCTCCTTGTTTATATTCATCATTTGGCATTTGTTCTGTAGGCGGCAAAACGGCTTCGGTTCTACCTAAATCTACAATGACATTTTTCTGTTCTATACGCTGCACAATGCCCGTAATAATGTCATTCTCCCGATCAACAAATTCTTCATAGACCATTTCACGTTCAGCTTCACGAATGCGTTGGATGACAACCTGCTTGGCAGTTTGTGCCGCAATTCTCCCGAAATTTTTTGGCGTAACTTCACGTTCTATCACATCGCCTACTTCATAACCAGGATCTAGACGGCGAGCTTCTTCTAATGATATTTCCAGTTGTGGTTGTTTTACTTCTTCCACAACCTGCAAACGAGTATAAACTTTAATGTTCCCGGTATCCCTGTTAATATGAACGCGTACATTGGCGGCAGTATTAAAATTTCTTTTATAAGCAGAAACCAGTGCTGCTTCAATGGCTTCAAAGAGAATATCCTTTGTAATACCCTTATCGCGTTCAATTTCAGCCAGTGCAGCTAAAAACTCT
>ERZ773359.3686-NODE-3686-length-17159-cov-17.455215_pt1 | contig 17159 bp, 21 predicted proteins | sample MGYA00374955_ERZ773359 | MGnify/ENA primary metagenome ERZ773359 (study PRJEB29098, sample SAMN04486028) | biogas fermenter metagenome | study: EMG produced TPA metagenomics assembly of the Biogas fermentation microbial communities from Germany - Plant 4 DNA1... | reverse complement strand
TCAAGCACTTGATGCTTGCCGTTCAAAAGGCAGTGAGATCTCTTTTTCTCTCCCTAAGCAAGCAAGGCCTGGTAGACGGATTTCGTTTTCGATGCTTGACCAATACACCGACTTCCCCTGCTACCAGCAGCGATCCGACAGAAGAGCAAAACCTCATGACCGGCCATCGAGCCTCAATTGTGAAACAAGGGACGGGTGATTCTCGCTGACCGCATCATCGCAGAAGAGCTCCTTTCTACCCCTCACGGCCTAGACGTGGGGAAGTAGGATGCCGACCTTGCTTATCTCCTGCTCCTGGTACGAACAGTAGATTCGGCCAACATACGGAAGGTGCCCAGCTCTGCTTTGGTCTCGATCAGCTGGGCTATACGGTCGAGCAATTCTGACCAGGGACCGGCGTGTTCATCCAGAAACCCTTGCCGCTTTGCCACCGACTGCCATGTCTCGATCAGGAGAAAACGGCTTGGATTGTCTTCCTGGCAAAGAAGAACTGCGCCCCGAAACCCTGCCGCACTAGCGAAGAAGTTGCTCCACACGCCGCCTGGGCCAAAGACGAGGATGAACTGTTGCCGGGCTTCCTCTTTAGCAAGAAACGCCCACACAACCTGCACCAATTAAACCATTCCCTTGCTCGATCTGGAAATCAAGCCTGGCTAGGTCCCGGAGTCCCCATGGAAAACTAAGCTCCCTGAGGAAGAATTCAAGCCGGCGATTGACCATATCAACTTGAAACCCCGACTTATTGCCCAGTATCCAAGGCGTAAATGCTGTTGTACTCGTATCGGTACTTGGTCTCAGGCAGCATACTCTACCCATAGACAACTATTTGTACCATCGACTAGTTTTCCCTGCCCGGACTAGTGTCCATTATGACGATGCAGATATAGGGATGGCCCAAGGCACAGATAACACGATTATACATCAACTTGTCCTAGTGATGGGGAATAGGGAGACTGTTTGGCATGGGGGATCAAGTGTGCGAACCCCCGCTAGAGGCTCTCTTGCCATTTTATCATGAGGAGTTCACCGAAAAACCAACCGCCGCCGGCTTCTTGGCACTCTATCGGGTAGCAGCCGACTTAGAGGTGAAATAGGTGACGATACCGTTGTATATCCCCCTGGCTGCCCGCAGCCGGTAGGAAGGATCAACCAAGAGCTTCTCCTCCGCGGGGTTGGTGACAAACCCCACCTCCACTAAAACGGAGGGCATCCAGGTCTTGCGGATCACGTAGAAGGGGGCCTGCCGAACGCCAATGTCGTTGGAACCTAGGGCCCGGACCAGCTCCCGCTGGACGGCGGCTGCCAGAGGTTTGCTCCCGGCAGTATAATAATAAGTGGTCGTCCCCCTAATCTGCCTGTTCAGATTGGCATCATTGTGGATGCTGACGAAAATGTCGGCTCCCCTTTGATTGGCCAGACGGACCCGAGCATCGAGGGTCAGATAGTTGTCCCCATCCCGAGTCATGATTACTTTTGCCCCTTCCTTTTCCAACAAGGCCTTCAGGTCGCGGGCAATCCAAACGACATTGTACTTCTCCAAGGTACGACCGCTGATCCCCACCGCGCCCGGATCCGGGCCACCATGTCCCGGATCGATGACGATCACTTTGCCCGCCAGCGCCCCGCGAGAGCTCTCCGACGGACCGAGTTGAGGGGTACTCTGTCCCGAAGGTCCCGACATGCCCGTCAGCAAGAAGATGATAAGGAGCAGCAGAGTTATCAGGGGGTTGGCCTCCAGCCTTTGATCCAAAAAAGGGTCCTCCCTCCGACTTTGTCAATCTCTCCAGGATTTCGTGTCGGTTGGTAGGAACCCTTTAGGCAATTTCCAGAGGGAAAGGCAACCTTTGGCTTAGCTTGAGTACCCCCGAAAGCCCTCGCCCTGCAGGCGGCGATCCTTCTCCACTACTGACTGGGCTAGGGATTGTCGGTACTTAAGCAGCCGCTCTTTAATCGCGGCATCAGTTAGACTCAAAACTTGGGCCGCGAGCAGCCCGGCGTTGCGACCATTATTCACTCCCACCGTGGCTACAGGGATCCCCGGAGGCATCTGCACCATGGAAAACAAGGCATCCATGCCCGCCAGGGAGCGACCAAGGATTGGCAGCCCAATGACTGGCAGTAAAGTATAGGCCGCGAGCACCCCTGCTAGATGGGCCGCCCCGCCGGCCGCCGCAATCAGGACCTTAAGGCCGCGCTTTTCGGCCTGGGTTGCATACTCCATCACCTGGGCCGGGGTCCGGTGGGCGGACATAATCCGCACTTCGGCCGGGATCTCCAGTTCCTCCAAGATGGCCAGACAGTCTTTGACCACGGGAAGATCCGAATCACTGCCCATGACCACTCCCACTAACGCTTCTGATTGCACGTGTCGTTCACCTCTCAGGAAGTTTCATCATCGCCATAGCCTTCCCCGGGCTGGGGGATGTACTGGACCGACGGGCGTCGTCGCCCCGGCTGGGGATATAGATCCATCAACTCATAGACTTCCGGAGGGAGCCCACATCTTACCTTTAATCCGAGCTTCGCCAGCTTCGCACAAGTGATGGGATAATCATGGGTCCAACGTCCCTCAGTCAAGGCTGCGGCGATTGCCCGGGCCTTTTCTTCCTCCATCCGGTCCACCAGCAGTTCATAAACTAGTTCCTGCACCTGGGCGATGGCCTTCGATGCCATATCGGCCAAAATCAAAGTCTCATCATCAATGCGATTGCGATCCTTTTGCTCCACTACTTTGAGAATTGAAGCCGCCGGCCACGAGCCTAGCTGGGGGTCGACGGGACCTAAAACCGCGTTTTCATCCATGATGATTTCATCCGCGGCCAGGGCGAGCAAGGTGCCGCCTGACATCGCGTAGTGGGGGACCAGGACCGTGACCGGCGCAGGATGTTTCCGAATCGCATGGGCGATTTGTTCAGCTGCGAGAACAAGCCCTCCTGGCGTGTGGAGGAGGATGTCGATGGGCATATCATCGGGTGTGCGGCGAATAGCTCTGAGGATAAGCTCCGAATCCTCGATATCTATGTACTGCCTGAATGGTACACCCAGGAAACTGAAACACTCTTGCCGGTGTATGAGGGTAATTAGGCGAGATTTCCGTCGTTTTTCGATCTTGTGGATCAAACGCAGCCGCGCCATCGCCAGCTGCCTCTGCCTGATGGTCGGCAACAAAGCGGAGATAATCAGGAAGAAGTACAATAGCTGGAAAGCCAAGGTTTACACCTCCCTCAATCAGTGCTATTCAGGCTTTGATAGAGAATCATTACCCCAAAGGCCAAGAAAAGTAGTCCGGCGGCAATGCTCAGGTACTTGACTGGAACATAACTGGTAACGTAGCCGCCGACAAAAGACCCTAGTAACGTGACCAAAACCATAGCTGCCGACCCGCCGAGGAAGACTGACCAGGGAGCCTTGGTCTTGCAGGCCATGGTGACAACGGCGAGCTGGGTCTTGTCGCCAAGTTCAGCAAGAAAGAGCATGCCAAAGGTTAAAGAGAAGACTTTCCAGTCCAATTCCAACTTCCTTTCAGTATACCTGCTCCATTTCAGCCGATCAACGTCTGATACAGGATCACACTGCCGAAGCCTAGAAACAACAAGCCGGCCGCGATGTTGATGTACTTGACAGGTATATACTTGGTGATGACATCCCCTAACAGCGAGCCCAAGAGTGTCACCAGCACCAAAGCCGCGGAGGCTCCAAAGAACACAGACCAAGGAGCCTGAGTCCGAGCCGCAAGGGTAAACACGGTCAGCTGGGTCTTATCCCCCATTTCCGCAAGGAACAGCATGCCAAAGGTTAGGCCAACCACTCTCCAATCCACGCCCGTCTTCCTTTCAATTGGGGGCTTTCCCTATTTGCCGACTGCCCCGTTTAGTGATGGGCACCTTCGCCCGACACAAGGGGCAGTCGGACGGCTGCCAGACTTCGATGTCCAACCGCAAGAGGGCCTGCGTCGGCACTCCAAAGTCCACTTTGCCGCCGCTGCGGTCGATGAGGAGACCAACGCCAACGATCTGACCCGGCGTTTTTTGCAGGACCGACAAGACTTCCTGGACTGAACCCCCTGTCGTGACAATATCTTCAACCACCAGCACCTTTTCTCCGGGGTTGATCGCAAACCCTCGCCGCAGACACATCACCCCGTTTTCCCTCTCAGTGAAGATGGCTCGGGCCCCCAATTGCCGGGCCACTTCATAAGCCAGGATGATGCCGCCGGTCACAGGCCCGACCACAACGTCCACACCCTCTCCCGCAAAGCGGCGGGCGAGCTCCTTGCACAGACGCTCAGTATACTTCGGATGCTGGAGGACCTGGAACTTCTCTAGGTATGTGTCGCTGTGCAGCCCGGAGGTGAGGAGAAAATGTCCTTTAAGCAGGCCGCCTGCCTGGGCGAAAATGTCCAGGACCTCCTGGGGAGTGAGTGGATTCATGATCATCACCTTTCTTTAGGGATGGGCCGCTCCCACCAGAGAGGATAGTCCATCCAATCCTTGTGCTTCGATATATTCCTCAAGTTCCCGGATAATCTTCAGGCAAACCCCCGGGTCGGTGAAATTAGCGCTGCCCACCGCCACAGCTCCCGCCCCTGCCAGAATGAACTCCAAGGCATCACGTCCGCTGGCAATTCCCCCCATGCCGATGATGGGCACCCGCAAGGCCTGATAGACTTCCCAAACCATTCTGACGGCAATGGGCCTGATGGCCGGGCCTGAGAGTCCACCGAACACGTTGGTTAGAGTCGGCCGGCGCGTCCCGACATCAATGCTCATGCCGAGGACCGTGTTAATCAGGGAGAGGATTTGGGCCCCGGCTTCCACAGCCGCCTCAGCTACCTGGACAATGTCACCCACATTGGGACTGAGCTTACAGATCAGGGGCAAATCGGTTGATCCCCGGACGGCTTGGACCACTTCCCGGACCATGGCGGGATCGGTCCCAAAAGCCATCCCCCCCTCGTTGACGTTGGGACACGAAACATTTATTTCCAATGCTGCCACCGTCGGGTGACCGTCCAACCGGGCGGCCACCTGGGCATATTCATCGACGGTGCTCCCGGCGATATTGACGATGACGGGACACTTCAACTCCTTGAGCTTTGGCAGTTCCTCGCTGATGACGGCATCGACGCCTGGGTTTTGCAGGCCAACGGAGTTGAGGAGCCCTGCGGGGGTCTCGACGATCCGGGGCGGCCTATTGCCCCGGCGGGGATGAAGGGTAGTCCCCTTGACCATGATTCCACCCAGTCGATTAAGATCAATGTATGTACCATATTCCTCACCGTAGCCGAAGGTGCCCGAAGCCACCAACACAGGGTTTGGCAGCTGCAGGGGCCCCAGGACGGCAGTCAAATCAGCCACGCAGGTCCACCTCCTCAGCCCAAAAGACGGGCCCGTCAGTACAAACCCGGGCATACCCCTTCGGGGTGGGACAAGCGCAGACAAGGCAAGCTCCAATTCCACAGCCCATTTTCTCTTCCAACGAGACTTGGAGGAGCGCTCCTGCCCCTCGGCAAAGACCGGCTATGGCGGCGAGCATCGGCCTTGGACCACAGGCGTAGACAGCATCCTCGCATTCCAGGTGTTTCTCCGCCAGCGTAGTCACCATTCCTTTACACCCAAGGCTGCCGTCTTCCGTTGCGACCTCCACCTTGCAGTCCAAAGCCGCGAAATCATCGATGGCAACCACATCGCTTCCACGTCTACAGCCTACCAGCACCACCGGCCGTTGTCTAGCCTCCCGCAGTCTCCTGGCCAGAAAGAGGAGGGGAGCTAAGCCTAGACCGCCGCCAACCAAGACCGGGCGACGATCGGGAACCAAGGTAAACCCCCTGCCCAAGGGTCCCAAAAGATCCACCTCGTCCCCTGGCCGCAGCCGACTTAGCAGTGTCGTTCCCCTGCCCACCACCTCATACAAAAGCGCGATGATCCCTTCCTCCCGGCTGCAGTCGTGGATGCTCAGGGGACGCCTTAAGAAGGGATCCCAAGAGGTGGGCGGGACCGTTCGCACGTGGACAAATTGCCCAGGCTGAGCATCTGCCGCCACTTGTGGGGCCGATAACGTTAGTCGATAAATCCTGTCAGTCAGCATCGTGTTCTTCCGAACGGTAGTCAGCAACCCCACTCCCCCTTTACGATGAAATGCCCAGCTCATGCAGGAAGCGACACAAAGGATTCTCTTCTCCAGGAGCCCTGTGACCGATGGGGAGCCGATACTGGACGGAAGCTACCGGCAAACGGCGATGCCTTAATCCCTCGACAGTGCCGTCGTTGAGGTTGCGATGGGTAATGGCAAGGTCAGTGCCGGCAAGGCTTCCTTCGTCAACCACGTACCCATGGCTCTGTCTTGAGATAAATACGCTGCCGCCTTCTTCCTTGACCGGCAAATTATGTCCGCGGTGTCCCCTCGCCATCTTGACCACCTTCGCTCCAGCGGCCATGGCCAGGAGTTGGTGTCCCAGCCCCACCCCAAAAAGGGGCGTCTTGGCCATGATCTGAGCCAAATCGCCGATGGGGGCTGCCCCCGGCGCCCCGGGACCGTTGGAGATGACCGTCAGGGAAGGATTATGTCTCACCACTTCCTCTAACGGATAGGTTGGCGGAAACACAGTCACTCCCACGGGAAAGTCCTTTAAAGCTGCCAAGATCTCCGCCGCGCCGCCAAGATCGATGACATTGACCTGCCTTGCACCTTCTTGGGCCGCGTAAGGATGTTTGGTGGCCACTTCCGCCACCAGGTTCTGCTCCTCCAGGATCGGCAGGCGGCGCAAGCGCTCCAAGACGGCGGCCAAGTTGTCGATGTTGTGGGTGATGATTCCCCGCATGGGCCCCTTGTCCCGCAAATGGCGGGTCAAGGCTCTAGTGTCTAGACCCTGCAGACCAACGACGCCGCTTCGACGCAGGAAGCTCGCCAGGCTCTCCTGGGAGCGCCAATTATGGGGAAAGACACAAAACTCCTTTACAACTAAGCCGCGCACATGGGGCTGTTTTTCCACCAATTCGGTGGGATCAATCCCATAATTGCCGACCAAGGGGTATGTCAGGACTACAATCTGTCCCCGGTAGGCGGGGTCGGTAAGAATGTCTTGATAGCCAGTCACCGCGGTGTGAAACACTACTTCACCCCAAGCATCATTGGGGGCGCCAATGGTAGTTCCCACGTATACTTCGCCATCTTCCAAAACTAGGAATCCTTTCATGGACAAGCCTTGCCGGCTAGCCTCCTCTCCTCAGTCACCAAGCCCTAAGGCCCTGTTGATATCCACCTTCATGTCCCTTGCCGCATCCTTGGCTGCCCGGGCAAACTCCTCCGGTCCATATCTTTCCCGGTAGGCAAAGATCACGCCCCGGGAGGAGTTGACGATGGCCCCAGTCCCATCGGGATTGAAGCAAGAGGCCACATCCGCTGCCGTACCTCCCTGATGCCCATAGCCCGGCACCAGGAAGGGCAAATTGGGGAGCCGTCGACGAAGCTGCCGGGCCTCCTCCGCATAAGTTGCCCCGACCACCACTCCTACCGACCGGTAGGCCCCCTCCCCTTCCGTCCCCTGGCTCCAGGCATCAATCAGGTCCGCTAGGTGCAGAAAAAGGGGGCGGCCGTGGACGGGCAGGTCCTGCACATCCCCTGCGGAGGGATTTGATGTCCGCAGCAGAATAAAGAGCCCCTTAGCACTGCCGCGACAGCGGTCAATGAAAGGCCTAAGGCCGTCTTCGCCTAGATAAGCATTCACCGTCAAGGCATCGCCGGCTAAGGGGCCATCCCCGAGATAAGCCTCAGCGTAAGCAGCCGCCGTTGACCCGATGTCATTTCTCTTGCCGTCGACGATGACTAGCAGTCCAGCCTCCCTGGCCATGGCTAAAGTCTTTTCCAGGGCAAGGAATCCCCACGAGCCAAGTCGCTCATAAAAGGCCACTTGGGGCTTGACGGCCACCACATGTTCGGCGATGGCCTCGATGATCTCTTCGTTGAAGCGCATGATCGCGTGGGCCTCCGCCTGGATCCCCTCCCCGTGTTCCAGGGAGGCATCCTCCCGCAAATGGGGCGGCATCAGTTGGGGGTGGGGGTCGAGTCCAACGACAACACGGCTGTTCTTCCGCAGAATAGCTGACGTTAGCCGATCGGCAAAGTTCTCCACTCCCTCACCTCCAACTCTCGTCGACCCATTTCACCTGTCCACCAACGATGGTATATACCGGCCAGCCCTGTAGCTCCTGTCCGATGAAAGGAGAGTTCTTGCTCTTGCCCACGAGGAGCTCCTCCGTGACCTGCAGCTTCCTATTGGGATCGAAGAGCACCAGATCCGCGGGCTGCCCCACCCCTATCCGTCCCCCGGGCAGGTTGAAAACTGAGGCAGGCTTGCGAGTGAATAGATCAATGGCCTGGATGAGGGACAAGCATCCCGTCAATACCAGATGGGTATAGATGACGGGCCAAGCCGTCTCCAGTCCAACCATCCCCCAGGCCGCATGGGCGTACTCCACATCCTTGTCATCTCGGGAATGGGGTGCATGGTCCGTTGCAATGCAGTCAATGGTGCCATCCCGCAAACCCGCCCGCAAAGCTTCCACATCCTCCCTCGTGCGCAGGGGAGGGCTCACCTTCGTATTAGGATCATAGGTGGCAACTAGTTCTTCGGTCAAAGTCAGATGGTGAGGAGTTGCCTCCGCGCTGATCTTCAGTCCCTGCTCCTTGGCCCTGCGGATCAAGTCAACGCTCTCCTTAGTACTCACATGGGCGACATGGATCCGTCCCCCGGTCACGCGGGCAAGCTCCACATCCCGAGCGATGATTACACTCTCCGCTGCCCTCGTTTGACCCGGCAGGCCCAACAGGGTCGACATGCGTCCCTCATTCATTAACCCATGCCCCGCAAGATTCACATCTTCGCAGTGAAGGGACAGGGGCAAATCAAGCATTCTCCCATATTCCAACGCTCGGCGCATGACCGCGGCGTTCATCACTGTGCTGCCGTCATCGCTAAAGGCGACAACGCCCGCCGCGGCCAGGTCGGCCATTTCCGTCAGTTCCTCGCCCCGCCGTCCTTTCGTGATCGTCCCGATGGGGTAGACCCTCACCGCGCCGGATCTGGCCGCTTCCGCCAAGATGAACTCCACTACCGCCCGGCTGTCCACGGGAGGATTAGTATTAGGCATGCAAACGACCGAGGTGAATCCCCCACGGGCCGCGGCTCGGGTTCCACTGGCAATGGTCTCCTTGTACTCGAATCCCGGCTCCCGCAAATGGACGTGCAAGTCGATGAATCCGGGGGCAACAACTAGCCCCTCGGCCTGGATCTCTTCCTTGGCAGCGGGCAAATCTGCTCCCACTTTGACAATCTGGCCGCCTTCAATGAGAACGTCTGCGCGAGCATCAATTCCCCCGGCGGGGTCAATGACCCGTCCTCCTTTGATTAACAGGCTCATGGGATATCTTTCCCCCCCGATAAGAGATAAAGCACAGCCATGCGTACAGCTACCCCGTTGGTGACTTGTTCATTGATGCTGGCACGGGGATCTTCGGCCACCTCGGAGGTGATCTCCACCCCCAAGTTGGTAGGGCCGGGGTGAATAACCAAGACGTCATCTTTTGCCCGGTCGAGGCGCCGGCGACTTAGTCCGTAAAGGGCCGAGTACTCCCGCAAGGATGGAAACAGACCGGCGACTTGTCTTTCCTTTTGGATGCGCAGCATGTTGATTACATCTACGTGGGGAATTACTTCATCGAAATCATAGCTTACATCCACACCCATTTCCTCGATCCCTGGGGGGATCAAGGTAGGAGGACCGACCACCGTCACTTTGGCCCCCATTTTCGTCAGGCCCCAAATATTGGAGCGAGCCACCCGACTATGTAGAATATCGCCCACGATGGCCACGTGCAACCCTTCGATAGTGCCTTTCTTATCCCTGATGGTAAACAGGTCGAGCAAGGCTTGGGTGGGATGTTCATGGGCCCCATCCCCCGCATTGATCACGCTGACCTGGACCGTCTCGGCCAGCAGCTTGGCACTACCCGCAGCATAATGACGGATGACAACAAAATCGGCCCCTAGGGCCGCAATGGTCTTGGCAGTATCCTTCAGGGACTCTCCCTTGGCCACACTGCTCAGATTGGTCGAAATGTTGACCACATCGACGCTCATCCACTTCCCTGCCAGTTCGAAGGAAGTGCGGGTTCGAGTGCTTGGTTCATAGAAAAGATTCACCATCACCCGTCCCCGCAACGTGGGAAGCTTCTTGATGGGTCGGGTGAAAATCTCTTTGCAAGGTTCCGCTGTATCTAAAATCAGCTGGATTTCATCTCTGCTCAGGTCCTGCAGACCCAAGAGATGCTTGCGTGTCCAAGACATGGGTGCGCCTCCCTTTAGACTTGTTCTATGATCAGAACCTTGTCTTCGCCGTCGACTTCTCGCAGCAACACCTGTACGTTCTCCCGGTGGGACGTTGGCACATTCTTCCCTACGTAATCCGCCCGAATCGGCAGCTCCCGGTGTCCCCTGTCCACCAGTACCGCGAGTTGAATCAACTTAGGCCGACCGAGGTCCATCAGGGCATCGAGGGCAGCTCGCACCGTCCGTCCCGTATAAAGGACATCATCAACGAGGACCAACCGTCGATCGGTCACATCGAAGGGAATCTCCGTCTTCCTGACTAAAGGCTGGGGAGCAACGAGGGTGAGATCATCCCGGTAGAGGGTGATGTCTAAGATACCCGTCGACACCGATTTTCCTTCGATCTCCTCAATATTCCGCGCCAGCCGCTCGGCCAAGGGGACACCCCTGGTGCGGATGCCCACTAGGGCAAGGTTTTCCACACCCCTATTCCTCTCCAAGATCTCATGGGCGATGCGCCGCAAGCAACGTCTGATGCCCTCCTCATCCATTATGTGGGCCTTGATTGTCATTCAGTCGCCCCCTTGCTTTCGCAAAAAAAGCTTGCCATTACCGGCAAGCCTAGGATGTCCATACCATATGCCTATTCCTTGCCAGCCTCGCCGGACTGGATTAAAGGAAACCGCTGGATGTCTGCATAGATTATAACAGGTACGAGAAGGATATTCAATCATCTTTGTCCAGACGTCCCATTGACTCTAAGAGTATCACCATATCCTCAGGGACAGGTGCCTTAAACTCCATGTATTCCCCACTGCGGGGGTGTTTGAAGCCCAGCACCTCCGCATGAAGCGCCTGACCTTGGAAATTCCACTCGTTGGATTTCGGTCCGTAGACGGCATCGCCAACGACGGGATGGCCAAGGTGGGCCAGGTGCACCCGGATTTGATGGGTGCGTCCCGTCTCCAATCGGCACCGCAGGAGCGAATACCCTTTGAATTCTTCCAGGACATGAAAAGAGGTGATGGCTTGCCGTCCTCTCCCCTCGGGAAGGACGGCCATCTTCTTCCGATCGCGGGGATGTCGTCCGATGGGAGCAACGATGCATCCCTGCGATGAGGGAAGGTGCCCGTAGACGAGGGCAAGGTATTCTCTCTTGACCGTTCGCCTTTGAAATTGGCGGCCCAGACGACAATGGGCGTAATTGTTCTTGGCCACCACCAATAGGCCCGATGTGTCTTTGTCCAGCCTGTGGACGATCCCTGGCCGATCCACTCCCCCGACACTTGATAAGCTCGCACCGCGGCCCAATAGGGCGTTGACCAAAGTCCCCCGCAGGTTTCCCGCCGCGGGATGGACCACCATCCCCCTCGGCTTGTTTAGCACCAAAAGATCATCATCTTCATAACAGATGTCCAGCGGCAAGGACTCAGGCTCGAGCTCTAGCGGCGCAGGGGGCGGCAGGACAACCTGAATCAAGTCATTCTCCCGCACTCGATAGCTGGCTTTGGCGAGCTTACCATTGACCTCCACCTGACCTTCCTCGATGAGGCGCTGCAGGAAAGACCGGGAAAACTCAGGCAGCTCCCCTCGCAAATAGCTATCGAGGCGTTCACCACCCTTGCCGACGCGCAGCTCCCATCTCATCTGGCCACTCTCCCGCCGAGGAGTTCCCAAAAAAGGAGCGCCACACCGAGGACGATGGCTCCATCAGCTACATTGAAAACCGGCCAAAAACCGACATCGATGAAGTCAATCACCCCGCCTACCCGCAGGCGGTCAATTAGGTTGCCGACTGCCCCGGCCAAACCGATGGACAAACCGTAGCAAAGAAGGGTGCTTTGCTTCCTCATCGGGTATACCAGTTTGACAACCAACAGCAACAATAGGGCCATCAGGGCAAAGAACAGCCAATTCTGATGGGCAAATAACCCAAAGGCGCCCCCCGGGTTGCGCGCGTGGGTCAGATAGACGAAACCGCCAATCAAGGGTTTAGCCTCTCCTATGGCGAGGGTGCGTTGAATCCACAGCTTAGTTGCTTGATCAACGGCCAAGATGGTCAGGCCCAGGCCAAGATAGCGCAAGAATGCTCAGCCCCCTGAGGTGACGCTCAGTCTTGTCACATAGTACCATAACAAACAGTTATTCTCAATCGCGGCGGGGCTTTTCCTTCTTTGGGGAGGAATAGATGTCGTCTAAGTCCGCAACTCCTTCTTCACCGGAATCCTCGATTCCATCAATCCACGTGACTAATCCTAGGGCTTCATCGGCATCGATATAGGCATCTAGGGCATCTTGGGGAGAATTGGCCGTTCCGTAGGGGGCAAGGTCCTGCCAGGTATCCTCCCCGTCGTAAATGACGCTGTCTTGCCCATCGGTAAAGCTGCGAGTAAAGGACAGCACTTCTTCCTCCACGGGGCGGCGTCTTTCTGCCTCTTCTTCAGCCAGCTCCTTGCAGCGTACACAAGTCGTTGCAGCGGGCATTGCTCGCAAACGGTCAAGATCGATAGGCTGGCCGCAGCTTTCACAGATGCCATAGGTGCCGTCCTCTAATCGTTCCATCGCTTCCTGGACCATGGTCAGCTGCAACTTGGCATTATCCCGAAGCCCCACATCCTTGCTTCGTTCAAGAGTCTCAGAGCCAAGATCCGTCGAATGCTGATCATAGCTGGAAAGCTCTTGGATTGACTCCTTCTGGGATTCGGCTAGATTTCGGTTCAAATTGGCTATAGTCGCTTCTAGGCGCCCTCGCTCCTCTTCCAAGAGATGCCGAAACTCCTTTTCAAGTTTTCGATCCATGGCTATCCTCCTTAGATTTGCCGGAGGGCGAGGGTCTCATGGACGATCCTGACGATCTCAGCGATAAAGCGGCCGATGATAGGCAGATTTAACGAAGCAAGCCGCCCAAGGGCGATCAAGAAGACCGAACCGACGACCGTAAAGCCCACCGCAATGCCAAAACCCCGCATCAGACCGGCCCAAAAGTTGAGGAAAAAAAGGCGGCGCGGGCGTCGGTAAAGCTCTATGTGTTCGGCCAAAGCGGCCTTCTCCATCCCTTCGATGAGTTCGTTGATTTTGCGCAGAAGGGTCTCCACAACCCCCTGGTTCAAATCCCTCGCCAAAGACGCACCCTCCAGACTGCCATCTAGGAGTAGTGTGTCTAGCCGCGGGAAACTTATGAGAGGGGGCGATAAGAGAGCAAGGCCCCAGCTGGGCCTTGCGCAGGTTGTCTATATCCTACATGAGCATGTTGGGCAGCCATGTAATAATCGGCGGGAACAGGATGAACAGGAGCAGAAGCCCAAAGAGCAGACCCAGCCATGGGAGCATCGCTTTGGTATAATCCTGCACCGTGATGCCAGCGACCTCCGTCAACACGTACATGACGATGCCGACGGGCGGCGTCAGCGTTCCAATGGACATGTTGATGGCCACCAAAACCCCAAGATGAATCGGGTCAATGCCCAATCTCACCGCGATGGGCATGACGATAGGAACGGTCATGATAACAATCGCGCTGGCCTCCATGATACATCCGAGGAAGAGGTAAATCAAATTCAAAGCAATCAGCAAGGCTAGCGGGCTCTGGAGTGTCTGAGTCAAGTAAGCAGCAACCTTCGCAGGAACCTGTTCGAAGGTGAGGACCCAGCTAAAAGCGGCAGCAGTAGCAACAATGAAGCCCACCTGAGCCGACTGGAGCATTGTCTCCAGGGCGATTTTCTTGAGGTCCTCAAAAGATATCTCCTTAGTAACAACTCCGAGGACGAGAGCATACATGGCGGCTATACAGCCAGCTTCAGTCGGCGTAAACAGCCCGCTCATAATTCCACCAATAATGATCAAGGGAAGTACGAGTGCGGGCAGTGCATGACGAAAATGGCTGCCGATGGATTCTAGGGTTGGGAAGTTGCTGACGGGGAAATCCCTCTTGACGGCAAAGTAGTGATTCAAAAGCAACATGCCGACGCCCATCATAATGCCTGGAACAATCCCGCCAAGGAACAGCCGGCCGATCGACACATTAGCGGTGATCCCAAAGACGACCATGATGATGCTCGGCGGAATAATCGGGCCGATGGTCGAGGAAGCGGCAGTCACAGCCACGGCATAGTCCAGATCATAACCATTATCGAGCATCGCCCTAATCTCCACCATGCCCAACCCAGCAGCATCGGCTACGGCCGCACCGGACATGCCGGCGAAGATCATGCTGTTTAGAATATTCACGTGGGCTAGTCCGCCCTTAATATGGCCAACGAGGGCATTGGCAAAACCAAAGATCGCGTTGGTCATGCCGCCGGTGTTCATCAAGTGTCCGGCCATGATGTAAAAGGGCACCGCAAGGAAAGTGAAGTTATTGATGCCCTGACCGATGGTCTGGACCAAGTTCGTCATGGGAACCCCGTTAGTCAGAAAGTAGTAAAACACCACGTAGCCCAAGGCAAAGCCAACAGGCACCGTTAACCCAAGAAGAACTAGAAGTTGAACGACAATACTAATTCCCATAGTGGAGTTTATCGCTCCTTTTCCAAGTTGCTAACTAGTTTTCCTATCAAGAACCAGCGAACAATTCCCCCAAATCATCTAGAATCTGCTCCAAGATATACATGCAGGCGAAAACCCCGGCCACTGGTACGGGCAGCCAGAACCAGCTGCGTGGATGGCCTAGAAGGGTCAAGCGATCTTGGGAAATGGAATTGCAGAACTCAAAGCCTTTCACCACCAGGACCAAAGAAAAGCCCAGCATGCTGAGCAACATAATTATCTCTATCGCGCGGAACAAGGACTTGGGCAAGACGTTGCTGATGATGTCAACGCGAATAAGGCGCTTTTGCCTGAGCAGAACCGCCGTACCTAAGAAACAGCCCCAAAGATACAGCAAACGAGCCATTTCCTCCGTCCAAGCAAACGCGTAAGAGACGAACACAAATCTAGTGGCCACCTGGTAGAAGCACACCAGCAGGATCCCTATCAGGATTGCGATAAGGAATCCCCTAATCATCCGCTCCGTCACATCATTGATCTGTTTCAAAAGACCCACCAGTTTCTATTCACCCCACATCTGGCAGAATGGATGGGGCCCCAACTGAGAGGAGCCCCACTCTCAGAAATCCTATCGAGGACGACTACTACTGTCCCATGATGACGTCGTAGACTTCCCGACCCCACCGATCCATATGCTGCTCGAACAAGGGAATGACACGGTTTCGGAAAGCCTCAACGTCGACCTCGACGAACGTGACTCCCTCTGCCTCCATCTTCTTCCGGTAATCCAGCTCTTCCTGCCTGCTCAGCTCAGTCTCATAGATACCGGCCTCAAGGGCAGCTTCCCGGAGAATCTGTTGGTACTCGGGAGATAGGCCCTCAAAAAGCTTGGTGTTGATGATCACCATATTCATGTAGCGGCTATGTGCGGTCAAGTTGAGATACTTGGCGTGATCATGGAAACCGCTGCTGTAAATCCAGTTCAGGGGGCATTCCATTGCATCGACGACCCCTTGCTGCAGGGCGGAATAGACCTCTGGGAAGGCTAGCGGCGTGGGGTTGGCCCCCATGGCTTTCCAACCCTCAGAGTGCAAGGGCAGCTGGTCAACACGAATTTTGACTCCCCGCAAGTCCTCCGGGGTGCGAATGGGCTTCTTGGCTAGGAGATGCCGTGTTCCCTGCTCCCAGTTGAGGGCCAGGACGGTAACCCCCGAGTTTTGCTCATAGTCCCGAACAAAGGGCTCGAAAGGCTCCCCGGCCTCGATCTGGTGCATCGTCTCGGCATCGGGCCAGATGTAGTACATGACGAAAATATTCCATGGCTTGCTGTAAGCAGCCGCATGTCCATCGCCGATGGAAGCCATATGGACGGCTCCGCTGCGAACTGCCGCCTGGAGTTCAACCTCACCGCCCAACACACCGTTGGGGAAGACCTGGATGTCGATGCCACCGTTAGTCCGTTCCTTTACCAGCTCAGCCATATACTGTGATGCCTTCGTTACCGGATGGTCCGCTGGAGAAATGAGTCCCATCTTTAGCACAAGAGGTTTGTTCTGTGCCGTCGTCACAACAGACACTGCCAGTACGAGCGCTACGACAACTACCAAGACTTGATGGATGCGTTGGTTAATCACGTATTAACCTCCCTCTAGTATTGTAGTCCTTTGAAGCTTCGATGTTTGAAGTAAAAATCCTCTTAGTGCTTCGCCTCTCAATCCACGGCTTGCCTTGGCACGCCAAGGAGGTCAGAAGCGGTTTTTTGCGTCTATTACAGCCATTGGGCAGTCTCTCGCCTAGTCCCATAGAGCAAGGCGACAGCCGGTTAATGGCAAGAAGGCCAACCAATACCGGCAATATCGATCCTGGTAGCACGAAAAAGGCGCCGCCTTCCGACCGGCATCTACCTAAAGCTACTTTTTCGCCAAGGGAAATATGCACTAGGCATAGATCTCCTTGGCCGCCAGCAGCAAGATATTGTGATCGGAGGCCTTCACTGTCACTGACCGCGCGCCTCAACTACCGCCCAACCTTTGCCATGGAGGACATAACGCTGCCATCTCCTCCGACGGCAACGTGAAGGAACTCTTTGGGGAAGGAGTAGCCCCATCAACCAGAGCTCAAAGGATCAAATAATTCTACCACACAAGCTGGCTCAGGCAGGAGTTTAACAGAAATGCGTGAATACTGCTAATACACTGTTTATGGGGAAAAGGATGGCCAATGTCTACGAGGAGGGGTGAAGATGTATCGCCGACTGAGTATTATGTTGGGGCTGTTCTTGATTTGTGCCGTTTGCGTCAACGCCGGTCCTGTAACGATTTCCTTCGGACTCCACACCATGCCAGGA
>ERZ773359.3684-NODE-3684-length-17164-cov-5.675843_pt1 | contig 17164 bp, 13 predicted proteins | sample MGYA00374955_ERZ773359 | MGnify/ENA primary metagenome ERZ773359 (study PRJEB29098, sample SAMN04486028) | biogas fermenter metagenome | study: EMG produced TPA metagenomics assembly of the Biogas fermentation microbial communities from Germany - Plant 4 DNA1... | reverse complement strand
TAGGGGCAGTACCTGCAGCTTGCTGTCGGGCGGCTGGAGAGCTGACCCCAATTCCCGCAGGGTGCCGCTCACCGCGTAGCCCTTGCCTGCTTCCAGGTGGATCGGCTCGGATTCGCTGAAATAATCTCCTGGCGCCAGCTCATCGAAGCCCCGCTGCACATCCACCCAGGCCATGATCTGGTACTCACCTGGAGGAACGTCGGGCAGTTCGAAATAGCCGCCGCGGGAGGGGAGGGAGGTTTCCGCAGCTACGGTGATGGTGCTGCCTTCCCTGCTGCCCACGATCAGGCGCATGGTGGTGGCGGCATTGACGGCCCAGTAAGCGTTGATCAGGCCGTATCCGTAGTCCTCACTAAACTCTGCGGGGCCCAGCGGCATACTGGTTGCCTGCAGTATGCCCCGAACCTGCTCGGGCCGGATCCCGGCGGCCAGCATCAGGCCGATTACTCCAGAAACATGGGGGGCGGCCATGGAAGTGCCGGTCAGCTGGGCGTAACCGCCGCTCTGGTTGGAGGTGCTGAGTATGCCTGCTGAGCGGCCCCCACCGGGAGCCATTACATCCAGCTCTGGTCCGCGGTTGGAGTAAGGGGCTCGCTGCGGCTGCTGCGGTCGGCTGTAATCCACAGCACCCACCGCGATCACTTCCGGATAGGCCGCAGGGTAGCGCACAGAGCTTCTGCCGTCATTGCCCGCCGCGGCCACCAGGATGCAGTCCGTCTGACGGACGATCCGCTCAATGGCCTCGTACACCGTGGGTATGGGCGTGGAGCTGCCCAGGGAAAGGTTGATCACCTGTGCCGGACGGGGATTGCGAGGCTTCCCCGGTTGGTTGAGCAGGCCTGCCGCGTAGAGTAGGCCTTGGGCGATGTCCCACTCTGATCCCGTTCCTTTGTCGTCTAGGACCTTGATGGGGAGAAGGTCCACATCCCACAGCACGCCAGCTATCCCCAGGCCGTTGTTGGCTGCGGCGCCGATGATCCCGGCCATATGGGTTCCATGGCCGCGGGGGAAGTCATCGTCGCTGAAGTCGCTGCTGCCCGCGACGAAGTTGTACCCGTAGACATGGTCCAGCCGGTCGGTGAGGTCGGGATGATCCGGCTGCACACCTGTGTCCAGTACGGCAATGCGGATGGGCTGGGAGTGTGAGCCCTGGGCAGCTGCCCAGGCTTGGGGCAGGCGGATCAAGGGGAAGTTCCACTGCTCGGGGAAGCGCGGATCATTGGGATAGGCCACATCGAGGGCCCGAACCGAGCCGTTCGGCTCCGCTGATTTGATGCCCCGCAGGGCCAAGGCCCTGAACGTGGTCTGCTCCGGCTCTTCCGCCTGCCGCACCAAGTAGGCGTTGAGGACCGCAAGCTGGTCAAGGACTTCATAGCCCAGTTCATGCAAGGTTCTCAGCTGTTCCTCTGGGCTGACATAGTCCTCGAAGATGATGATCAAATCGGAGGGTTCCTGATCCCAGCCCAGATCAGCGGCGATTTCAGGCCCGGCTAAGCTGCCTCCCAGCGGGGCGCGGTAAGCCGGTCCAGTATCCACCACGGAGCGGGGGAAGCTGTGTTCCACGCTGATGTACCCATACAGGAAGGCGCCTTCACCGTCTGTCTCAACTACCGTGCCTTTGAAGTTGAGGTCCACCGCCTGGGCGTTGACTGTATAGGCAGGTGGAAAAAACGCCCAACCGTTTTTGGCTGCCTTGATGGACGTGGGGGCGCGCAAGCCAGTTAAGGTGTAGCGGCCATCCGCGTCAGTCCGGGTTGTTTTCAGCGCGGGCCCCTCGGCGCTAATCTCCACCTGGGGCAGGGGCAGGCCTGCTTGATCTGTCACTTGGCCTGATACGCTGAACTCGTGCTTGGCGCCCCCTAAGCAGGCCGTGAGAACGAGGGCGGCCATAAGGAGCGGCAGCCATCTGCTGCAGCGAATGGGAACCAAACAGAGCACCCCTTTTGGTCTAAGACTTGTTGAGCTGCGCCTGCAGCCACACGGCGATATCGGCCATCACTTCTTCTTTGTTGAGCTCATTGAGGAGTTCGTGCCGCGCCTGCGGGTACAGTTTCAGCTCAATGTTCTGGATACCGTGCCTTTTGAGCTGGTTCACAAAGGCGTGCACACCCTGGCCGTATTTGCCCACCGGGTCCGTTGCTCCGCTCAGCACCAAGAGGGGCAGATCCTTGGGCATGCGTTCGATCTCCTGGGGATCGTGGATCAACTGCAAGCCTGTGAGCAGGTCAAAGAAGAAGCCGCTGCTGCACACTATACCGCAGAAGGGATCGTCTATGTACTTCTGCACTTCCCGCTCATCCCTGCTCAGCCAGTCGAACTTGGTGCGTGGATTCTTGATTCCTTTGTTGAAGGCACCAAAGGACAGGGTATCAAGGAGCGGGCTGGGCTTGGTGGGATCACGGCGCATCTGCCAGCGGGCGATGAGCTTGCCCAGTGAGGCTGCGGGGCCAGGATCTCCTCCAGATCCCATAAGGATGGCTCCAGAAACTGCCGGGCCGTACCTTTGCAGGTAACGCCGGACCAGGAAAGACCCCATACTGTGGCCGAAAAGAAACAGGGGCAGCCGGGGGTGTTCTGCTTGGATCTGCATGGAGAGAAAATGGAGGTCGTCCACCACCCGGTCGAAGCCGTCCTGGGGGGCTAAGTAGCCCATCACACCAGCATTCTCGCCTGTTTTCCCGTGCCCGCGGTGGTCGTTGGCGATGACAAAAAAGCCCTGTTCATTGAGGAACCTGGCGAAGCGGTCGTAGCGTGCGCTGTGTTCCGCCATGCCATGGGCAATCTGCACGATGCCTTGGGGATTGCTCACGTGTTCCCACTTGCGGACAAAGATCTCGCTGCCGTCATCCACCTTCACAAACAGTGTCTGCACCACTCATCCCCTCCAGCGTTTGGTCTAGATAAGTGTTCCATGCCGCGCTGCTAAGTCCTGCTCCTGCTGATGGAGGGTTTTCACGCTGGGGGTGGAATAGAAAGGGGCACGGGGAGGGATCTATTCCGCATGAAGGATCGCATCTATGTAAGTTACGGACAAAAACCAGCGGAGATGGTGCAGGAAGTATTGGAGCATCTGGCTGTGGGCAGGTCTATTCCGGCTGGCGCCCGCATCGGCCTAAAACCCAACTTGGTGGTGGCCAAGCCTTCGACTGAAGGGGCCACCACATCGCCTGAGCTGGTGGCGGGAGTGATCCAGTACCTCCAAGCTTGCGGGCACAGAAACATCGTGATCCTTGAAGGATCTTGGATTGGGGACAGCACCCAGCGCGCCTTTCAGGTGTGCGGCTACACCGATCTGGCAGCCAGATATGGTGTGGAACTGGTGGATCTCCAGAAGGACGGCTGCCACACGCGCAGGGTGAGGGAGCTGGAGCTGAGTGTGTGCAATGAGCTGAACAGAGTGGATTACTTGATCAACCTCCCGGTGCTCAAGGGCCACTGCCAGACCAGGATCACCTGCGCCTTGAAGAACCTTAAGGGCTGCATCCCCAACCAGGAAAAACGGCGCTTCCACACCTTAGGCCTGCATAAACCCATTGCTTACCTGAACAAAGCGGTGAAAACGGATTTGGTGATCGTGGATGGGCTCATGGGTGATCTGGATTTTGAAGAGGGCGGGAACCCTGTCCAGATGGATCGCATTCTGGTGGGCAGCGATCCTGTGCTGGTCGATTCCTATGTGGCTCACCTCTTAGGTTTTGAACCGCAGGAGATCGGCTACCTGCCCATAGCTGCGGAGCTGGGTGTGGGAAGGCTGTTTTCCCCAGACACGGAAGTTGTGGTGCTGCGGGAAGCCCATGCCACCGAACGCATCGCGCCCACCCGAGCTGTGCAGCGGCTGGCCCGTCTGGTGCGGGAAGACCAGGCCTGCTCAGCCTGTTTCGGCAGTCTGATTCATGCTTTGGCGCGCCTTGACGAGCGGGGCCTGCTCTCGCGGGTCCCCCAACCCTTAGCCATCGGGCAGGGGTATCAAGGGCGCAGCGGGGAAGGCATCGGCATCGGCAGCTGCACCCGCGGCCTTTCGTCCCATGTGGGGGGCTGCCCGCCCAGTGCCAAAACCATTTTGACCTTTCTTGAACAGCATTTACTCTAGCCTCAAGGGGGAGTGGAGATGAGAAAGCGGTTGTGCTGCCTGGCCGTGCTGCTCTTCATGGGTTTGAGCTTCGCGCCGAGGGCTGCCGCAGAGGATGCCCTGTCCACGGGCCGGGAATTCACGGAGAGTTTTCTCGCGGGAGCAGTAGATGAGCTGTGGGAGGTGTTCACGCCAGACCTGCAGGCTGTGTTCGGAACCGCAGAAGGACTTAGGCAGTTTCAGGGCCAGGTGGTGAGCAGCTTCGGTTCAGAGCCGGAGATTGTCTTCGAGGAACTGACTGACCATGAAGGGTGGCTCGTCTACCAAAGAATCCTGCGCTTTGAGGGAGCGGAGGTTGATGCGCTCATCCAGTGGGCCTTCACGGAGCAGGGAGCCATCGGCGGTCTGTATGTCACCGCTGTTCCCCGGGAAGCCCCCAGCGAATATTTGGATTACCAGACCAAGACAGATCTGCGCCTGCCCTTCACTGGGGAATGGTATGTGCTGTGGGGTGGACGTACCATCACAGAGAACTACCACGCCTTGGATTCTGCCCAGCGGTTTGCCCTCGACTTTTGGGTAGTTAAAGCGGGAAGCACCCATGGGGCGGAAGGTCTAGCCAATGAGGATTACCACGCCTTTGGCCTGCCCATTTTGGCGCCAGGGGATGGTGTTGTGATCGCTGCCGTGGATGGCATCCCCGATAACATACCTGGGGTGAGGAATACCCAGCAGCCTTTGGGCAATTACGTCATCATCGACCATCAGAACGGAGAGTACTCCTTTCTGGCCCATCTCAAGGAGGGCAGTGTCGCAGTAAAGGAAGGGGAGTGGGTGCAGCAGGGACAGCTTGTGGGTCTGTGCGGCAACAGCGGGAATTCCAGCGAACCACACCTGCACTACCATCTGCAGAATTCCCCGGATCTGGGGACAGGCCAAGGCTTGCCGGCCCAGTTTCGATTCTATCTGGCCGATGGGAAGGTTGTGGAGCTGGGGGAGCCGAAGCGGGGTGAAGTGGTGGCACCGGTGGAATGACCCCATTGGCTTGGAGGGCGCCTGCGGGCGTTCTCCTTTTCTGGGCGAGAAGAAGGACTGCTGACCTGGGGTCAGCAGTCCGCGTTAACGACAGAACAGTCTATACTAAATCGCACGCTTCTGGCGGCATCCAGTGGGGGTCCTTGCCGTCCCACTTGACGTTGCAGCCGATGGGGTTGGTGAGGGGCGTAGCAATGGGTTTTCCCGCAATCAGCTCTTCCAGCGCGTTTTCCAAGTCGTTTACGGTGATCTTCTCCGGCTGCCTGGGGTTATCTACAGCACGGCCGGTGTAAACCAGCTTCCGTTCCTTGTCGAAAACGAAGAAGTGAGGTGTGCGCAGCGCACCATAGGCCTTGGCCACTTCCTGGGTAGCATCATGCAGGTAGTACCAGGGGAAGCGGTGCTCTTCCATGACCTTGACCATATTCTCGTAGGAATCCTCGGCGTAGGTGTTGGCGCTGTTGGAGTTGATGCCCACGAAGGTAACTCCCCGCGGCTGGAACTTCTCCACGGTCTGGCGGGTTACCTCATTGGAGTTCTGCACATAGGGGCAGTGGTTGCAGGTGAAGAAGATAACCAGGTAATCGCTGGTAAAGTCGGCCAAAGTGTAGTACTTGCCATCGGTGCCCAGCAGTCTGAAGTCAGGAGCTTTGCTCCCCAGGGGCAGTGTAAATGCCATAGTATCAACCTCCTTGGGCTTTATGGTTCCACAGGCGGGGAGAAACTCCTTCTTCTCAGGGTGGTCCAACCGCAAACAGGAACCGGGCCCCTGTTAGAGAATTATGGCACAAGGACCAAACTCAGGAGGCTCTTGCAGATGGCGAAGGCAGAAGGACGGAGAAAAGGACACAGGAAGCTTGGAGGGTCCATCACCATGGCCGAACTGGCCAAGCAGTGCGGCTTTTCCAAAGCCACCGTATCCCGGGCCTTGGCCGGCGATCCGCGGGTCAAGCCCGAAACCAGGGCCCTGATCTTGGAAATGGCTGAGCGCTACAACTACCGGCCCCATACCGTGGCCAGCAACCTGGCCAGGCGGCGCACAAAGACCATTGGGTTGCTGTTCCCCTCGGCCCCCCGCACCATCGCCGATCCCTTTTTCCTGGAGTACCTGAATGGAGTAAGTGAAACCCTCTTTGAACAGGGCTTCAGCCTGCTCATCCCCCAGGTGCGCCACCAGCGGGTGACGGAAACCATTGAAGAGCTGGTGGCCCACAGGCGGGTGGATGGCATTATCCTCACCGAACCGCGCTTGGAGGATGAGCGCATCGCTCTGCTCCAGGAATCGAATGTCCCTTTTGTGTTCTTGGGCAGCACGGTGGACGAGGATGTTTCCTGGGTGGATGGTGATAATAGAGGGGGGATCTGCCAGGGAGTGCAGGTTCTGGGCGAGCTGGGGCACCGGCGCATTGCCGTGATCTTGGGGGAGCAGGGCCTGGTCTCCACGGAGAAAAGGTTCTTGGGCTACCAAGATGGGCTCGCCTCTCTCGGCTTAGAGCTGGATTGGGATCTAGTCTGGCCAGGTGATTTCACCCGCCAGGGAGGGTACCAGGCGGTGGTCGACCATCTGGAGCAGATCACCTCCGGTGAAGTAACGGCCATTATGGCCTGCAACGACCTGATGGCCATCGGGGCCATCCAGGCCCTGAGCGAAGCGGGCATCGCCGTTCCTCGGCAGGTTTCTGTGATGGGCTTTGACGGCATTGAGGTGGGCAAATACCTCTCGCCGCCCCTGACCACGGTGCAGCAGCCCGTGTACCGCCTGGGGCGGGAGGTGGCCCGGGTGCTGTTGGGCTTGATTACGGAGGAGCACGGCACAGTCCACGTTACGCTGCCGGTGAGCATCGTCAATGGAGCTAATACGATAGGGCCCGTTGGCGTTTAGAAAAGACTGGCAGAGACTTCAGCTCCGGACGCAATGTCACAAACTGGGACGAATGGTATAATATGCGGTGCAGGGAATTCGCGAAAGGGGGAGGAAGATGAAAAAGCAGGGATTGTTGGTGGCCCTGGTGTTAGCGGCTGCGCTGCTGGCGGGCTGCGATGCGCGCATACTCTTTAGAGCGGACATCCCCATTGTGGTTGAGCCAGATCCCCGTTATGATGCTGAGACTTGGGGTTATCTTTCCTACGATCCACATACGAAACACATCCGCTTGGACAGCAAGCCTTACCGCAGCGGACGCTACAGGCCGCTGTCCAATGCTGAGGTCACCGTGACCGGGACGGGAATCAGCGTGCGCACAGACCGTGATGGCTACTTCTACATCCACGGGGTGCCCTATGGCCGCTTGGAGCTGAAGGTCCAGCACAGCTGGATCGGGCCCCGCAGCGGAGTGTATTTCACCGCCCACGGGCGCTAAATTGTTGAAAACCAGCATGGACCTGCGGGTTGCTGCTGGTTTTTTGCTGTGCGGCAGGAGATGTGCTGCTGGTGGGGAAGTAAGACTATAAGGAGCGGAGGTGCTCCAGGGAACAACTGAAGCAAAGGATCTGGATAGAATGGCAAAAAGCGAGAGTATGCAGGTTGATGTGGACTTAGAAGACAAAAGGGGCCCCAGGGCCCTGGATTTGGTAGAACCGGGAACCGATGATGTGCAGGTGGAGCGGGTGAGCAGAGAGCTGCCCGCGGGCATCACCTCCAAGATGCTCTATACAGACATCGTGCGCATAGCCTGGCCTTCCTTGGTTGAGCTGACCTTGACGCAGCTTACGTCCATGGTGGACCTGATGATGGTGGGGAGCCTGGGGCCTTGGGCCATTACTTCGGTGGGGCTGAGCGTGCAGCCTCGTTTTTTGACGATGATCTTGTTTATGGCCATGAACGTGGGGGCCACGGCTATGGTGGCCCGCTACCGGGGTGCGGGCAAACCGGATAAGGCCAACGAAATCCTGCGCCAGGCGCTGCTCTTATCTTTACTTCTGTCTGTGCTGTGCGGTGCCGCTGGTTACGCCTTTGCTGAGCATCTGATCGCCTTCATGGGTGCCGCAGAAGCCGAAACCCTGGCCGGGGGCACCATTTACCTGCGCATTCAGATGCTCACCCTGCCCATCTTCGCCCTGACGGCCACCATCACCGCGGCTCTCCGAGGCGTGGGACACACCCGTGTGGCCATGGTGTACAACGTGGTGGCCAACGTGGTGAATGTGCTTTTCAACTACCTGCTGATCAATGGGCACTACGGCTTCCCCCGCTTGGAAGTGGCGGGGGCTTCCTTGGCCACCTCCATCGGCCAGGTGGCCGCGTTCATTATGGCCCTGCTTGTAGTGCTGCGGGGTGATCATTATCTGCACCTCCGCTTCCGCGATGGATTCAAGCCCCAGTGGCCTCATCTGCGCAACATCTTCAACATCGGCATTCCCTCCATGTTTGAACAGCTGGCCATGCGGGCTGGTGCCATCATCTATGTGCGCACTGTAGCGTCCTTGGGCACCTTGGCCTATGCCACCCATCAGGTGGGCATGAACATCCAAGCTCTCTCTTTTATGACCGGACAAGCTTTTGCCGTCTCGGCCACGTCCCTGGTGGGGCAGAGCCTGGGGAAAAGGCGTTCCGACATGGCCCAAAGCTACAGCAACCATACCCGCCGTCTAGGGTTGATTGTGGCGGTGCTCTTGGGTCTGATCTTCTTTTTCTTCGGGGAACAGATTGTGAGCCTGTACACAGACGAACCGGAGATCATCGCCCAGGGCGGCCGCATCCTCAAGCTGGTGGCCTTGGTACAGCCGGCCCAGTCGTCCCAGTTTATCCTGGCCGGTGCCCTGCGGGGTGCGGGAGATACCCGGGCTACTGCCGTGGTCACCTTCCTCACCGTGCTTTTGGTTCGGCCTTCCTTGGCTATACTAGCCATCAACAAGCTGGGATGGGGCTTGGACGGTGCCTGGATCGCCTTGGTCACCGATCAGCTCCTGCGCTCTGGCTTGATTCTCCTGCGTTACCGTTCCGGTAGGTGGAAGAAAGTCCGCATAAAGTGAGGCGACACCATGAAAAGGAGAGACTGGCGGGCAGGCTGCTTGGGCCTGATCCTGCTTTTAACCGCGCTCTTGTTCGCGCGCTGGCTGTTCCCGGCAGAAGAGGCGACTGACCCTGCTGTTCAGGAGGATCTGCGGGCCTACCTGCCTGCGCTGGTGGGCACCACCTTTCATTTCCAAGGCTCGGGCATGGAGTTTGCCTCCTTCACCCGGCGGATCACTTTTGCCGCTCCTGGCCTGGTGCAGCTGGAGGATCTCAGCGGCACTAATTTGGCCCAGGTGGTGGCCTATGGGCCTGGAGAACTGAAGGTGATCTATTCTGAAGAAGAGTTCTATGAGCAGGCCAGCCTGCTCGATGGAGCGGCGCGGCAAGGCAGGCCACAGGGCCGGGCAGTAGAACTGATTTTGCTCAAAGCTCCCCTGCAGGTTGGGAATACTTGGAGTGACCAGCACTTCCAGCGGGAGATTGCCGCAGTGGGCCAGGTGGTGGAAGTGCCGCTAGGTACCTTTTACGATGTGGTGGTTGTGCGCAGTACCAGCAAAGATGCTCCCGACAGCGTGCACTGGGAGTACTATGCCAAGAATGTGGGGTTGATCAAGCGCGAGTTTCGGCTGGAACTTGCTGATGGACCCTTTGCCGTGGTTTCCAGTCTGCAGGCTGTGGGTTCTGCACCCGCCCACTAGAAAGGAGGGCAGCCATGTACACCATCGGGATAGATGTGGGCGGCACCCATACCGACGCCGCCCTGCTGAGAGACTCTCAGGTCGCCGCTTTAGCCAAGGTGCCCACGGATCACGGCGACTTGTTTGCCAGCACCAGGCAGGCCCTGGAAGAGATCTGGCGTGCTTACCCGGGAGATGGTCCCGTGCGGCTTCACCTTTCCACCACCCTATCCACCAACGCTGTTGTGGAGGGCCGGGGAGTGCCAACCCAGGTTGTGGCTGTACCAGGGCCAGGCGTGAATTTGGAGAGCCTCAAGCTGCCCTTTACCATCCATGAGCTGAAAGGCTACATCGATCACCGCGGCCGGGAAGTGGCGCCACTTGATCCGGTGGAACTCGCAGGACTACGTGAGGTTCTGGGCAGCGGCGAAGGCGAAGCGGTAGCGGTTGTGGGTAAGTTCTCCCAGCGCAACCCCAGCCAGGAACAGAAGATCGGGGCGGAACTGGAAAAATGGTATCGGGGAACCATCACCCTAGGCCACCGGCTGTCCGGCCGGGCCAACTTCCCCAGGCGCATGATCACTGCGTATCTTAATGCCAGCGTAGCTCAGCAGCAGCTGGAGTTCATGGCCATGTGGCAGAGGGTTCTGCAGGATCTTAAGATTCCACTAGCGGACGTTCTCATCCTCAAAGCGGACGGAGGAACCATGACTTTGGAGGAGTCGGGGCAGCGCCCCGTGGAGACCATCCTTTCTGGGCCCGCAGCCAGCACCATGGGAGTGCAGGCCTTAACTTCCCGCCAGGAAGCCAACTATCTCATTGTGGATATCGGTGGAACCACCACGGACCTGGCCGTTGTGGTGGAAGGGAACGTGCTCTATGAGCGGGATGGAGCAGTGATTGCTGGCTACCGCACTTTAGTGCCTGCGGTGCTCAGCCGTTCCCTTGGCTTGGGCGGAGATAGCGAGCTGCACTGCGCGGACGATGGTACGATCACCATCGGGCCCAGGCGGGCGGGAGTGCCCATCTGCCTGGGTGGAGAAAAGCTCACGCCCACCGATGCCGTGTCCGCCTTGGAACTCGCGGCCGTAGGCAGCCGGACCAAGGCGGTTGATGCTCTGAAGGAAGCCGGAACCAAGGTGGGGCTGAGCTGGCGCGAGCTGGCAGAAAGGATTGTGGCTGCCTTGATCCGGCAGCTCCACGGTGCCGTGGAAGGGCTCTACCGCGAGCTGGAGGGCATGCCCCTGTATACTGTCAAGGAAGTACTCAATCCGCCAGAGCTCAGGCCTCAAGCGGTGGTGGGCTTGGGGGCGCCGGCGCCGGTGTTCATTCCTAAGCTGGCTGAGGTTATGGGACTGCCCTACGAAGTGCTGCCCTTCAGTGCCGGGGCCAATGCCATCGGGGCGGCGGCAGCCGCGGCCACTTTGAGCATTACCCTCCATGCCGATACGGAGCTGGCCAGGCTCACCATACCCGAGCTGGGGCGGCAGGAGGAGATGGAGCGTCCGCTCTTTTTTGACCTGGCGAAAGCGCGGCGCTTCGCGGAGGAGCGGCTGCGGGAGATGGCTGCTGCCCGCGGCTTTGGTGCCAGTGAAGAGATCTACATAGTGGAAGAGGAGAGTTTTCCCATGGTGCGGGGCTTCCGCACCGTTGGCCAGCGGCACATGGTGCGCGCCCAGCTGCGTCCGCAGGTGCGCAGGGTAAGGGGGTAGAGAGATGCCTAAGCGCGAACCTACAGTTGGTTTGGTTTTTTTCCCGGCTTTTGACTGGTGCATCACGCCCGACCATCCTGAGCGGCAGGAGCGCCTGCTGTATACCCGGGATCAAATTCAAGAGGAGGGGCTCTTTGATCACCCGCGTATGCGGGAATTCAGGCCGCGCCTTGCTTCCGATGAGGAGATTCTGCGCACCCACGTGGTTCTGCCCAGCCTGGCCCGGAACATTACCGAATCGCACCGCATCGCCGCCGGCGGGACCATGGTGGCGGCCGATCTGGTGGTGGACGGGGTTGTGGATAGGGCATTTGCTCTGCTGAGGCCGCCTGGGCACCATGCCAACCGCATCGTGCACGGCGCTAGGGGATTCTGCGTGCTGAACAACGAGGCTATCATGGTGGATCACCTGCGCCACCGGCTGGGGCCAGATCTGCGCATCGCCATTGTGGATACCGATGCCCACCACGCCGATGGTACGCAGGACGTGTTCTACAACGACCCGGGAGTGCTGCATATCTCCCTGCACCAGGATGGGCGGACGCTGTACCCCGGCACAGGCTTTACCTTTGAAAGGGGCGGGCCGGCAGCCTTCGGGCAGACGGTGAACATACCTCTGCCGCCGGGTACAGGCGATGCGGGGATGCTCATGGCTCTGGAAGAAGTAGTGCTGCCCATTTTGGAGGACTGGCAGCCGGATCTGGTGATCAACGCGGCGGGGCAGGACAACCACTTTTCGGATCCCTTGACCAACATGGGCTTTTCCGCACAGGGTTACGCCCAGCTCACGCAGCTCCTGGCGCCGGATATAGTTGTCCTGGAGGGCGGCTATTCCATCGAGAGCGCGCTGCCTTACGTGAATGTAGGTCTGCTCTTGGCCTTAGCCGGCTTGGATTTCTCCAAGGTGCAGGAGCCCCAGGGGACTCCGCCCCGGGAGACCAAAACCATTCTCAGCCAGGTGGCGGAAACCTGCCGGGAAGTGCTGAACCTGTGGAAAAACAGGCACCAGGTAGACCTGAAGGAAGAATTTGGGCCCGGCCCGTATTTCGAGCGTCAGCGGCAGATCTACTACGACACAGACAACATCCACGAAACCCAGCAGGAGTACATTCGCTTGTGCACCGGCTGTGCCGGCTGGCGGGTGGGGTTCACCAGTTCCACCCGCAACCGCACCCCTGCCGCCGCAGTGCTCTTGCCCTGGAAGCCCTGCGCGAGGTGTCTGGAGGAAGCGGAACAGCAGTACAGGGAGCTGACCAAGGATAAGCGCTTCGGGCAGGTGATCTGGCAGGATCCCAGCGCCGGGGGCGGGGCCGAAAAAAATGGAAGCTAATGACAGGAGATCACCCGGCTTTCTAGAAATTTAGTTGCAATACTACATACCGGGGGTTGAAGCATGGTTCGTTGGAAGAGGGGCGGCTACTTAGTAGTTTTCGACATCATTTTTGTTAATCTAGCTTATATTCTGGCCCTGTTCTTGCGCTTTGACGGGGTGCCTGTCCAGTATTGGCAGGCGTATCTGGTTATGCTGCTGCCCAGCACGGCAGTGCGCATCCTCAGCCACTATTTTTTCGGCCTGTACCGCCGGGCCTGGCGCTACGCCTCCATTCAAGAAGCTCTAGCCGTTGTGGGCGCTGTTACTGTGGGCACGTTTTTCAATGCCGTGCTCACCCTGCTCTGGTTCCAAAGCACCACCCCCCGCAGCATTGTGGTGCTGGATTGGTTTTTGTGCATTGCCATGGTGGGAGGCAGCCGCTTTTTGCTGCGGGTGAAAGCCCAGCGGGAAGCTGTGCAGAATGCGCCTAAAGAGGCCCTCAAGCGCGTTCTGATCGTGGGCGCAGGGGATGGAGGAGTGTTGGCCGCGCGGGAGCTGCGCAACCACTACGGGCCCTCCGTGAAGCTGGTGGGATTTATCGATGACGATCCCCTCAAGCGCAACCAGACCATCCTTGGCTATCCCGTGCTGGGCACCAGGCATGACCTGGCCCGGGTTGCGGCCCAGCACCAGGTAGACGAGATCATTATCTCCATGCCTTCTGTGCCCCGCAGGGTGATCAGGGAGCTGGTGAGCATCGCCCACGGGACGGGCAAGAAAGTGAAGATCCTGCCTGGCGTGTATGATCTGCTGGAAGGCAACGTTACGGTAAGCAAGATCAGGGAAGTGCAGATCGAAGACCTCTTGGGCCGGGACCCTGTGCATGTGGATAGTGCCGGGGTCAGCGCTTACCTCCGCGACCGCACTGTGCTGGTCACTGGTGCCGGCGGTTCCATCGGTTCCGAGCTCTGCCGGCAGATTGCTCAGCTCAAGCCGAAGCAGCTCCTGCTCTTGGATAACAGCGAGAACAACCTGTATGATATTGAAATGGAGCTCAAGGCTGCTTCCGACCTGCCCTTGGTTGTGCTCGTGAAGAACATCCAGGATGGGCGGGCTATTCAGCAGGTGTTCGCCAAGTTCAGGCCAGATGTGGTGTTCCACGCCGCGGCCCACAAGCATGTGCCGCTCATGGAGCATAATCCTGAGGAAGCGATTAAGAATAACGTATACGGAACCTACCAAGTGGCTCGGGCGGCCGCGCTCTATGGCGCCCAGAAGTTTGTGCTGGTTTCCACCGACAAGGCAGTGAACCCCACCAGCGTGATGGGGGCGTCCAAGCGGATTGCTGAGATGATCATCCAGTACCTGGATACCATCAGCGAGACCAGCTTTGCCGCGGTCCGGTTCGGGAATGTCTTAGGCAGCCGCGGCAGCGTGATCCCGCTCTTCCGCAAGCAGATCTTGGCGGGCGGCCCGGTAACCGTCACCCATGAGAACATGATCCGCTACTTTATGACCATCCCCGAAGCGGTGCAGCTGGTCCTTCAGGCCGGCGCCTTTGCGGGCAAGGGCGAGATCTTTGTGCTGGATATGGGTGAGCCGGTGCGCATTATGGACCTGGCCGAAACCCTGATCCGCCTTTCGGGGCTCAAACCCTATGTGGACATTGACATTAAAGTGATCGGCATGCGCCCTGGCGAGAAGCTGTTTGAAGAGCTGTTCCTTTCGGAAGAAGGGGTGGACGCCACCAAACACCAGCGCATCTATGTGGCCAAGCCCACCGCTGTGGATCTGCAACTGCTCCGTGCCACAGTAGACGCCTTAGAAAACCGGCCCGGAGAAGTGCTGCCTACAGATCACCAGTCCACACTGGAGTTTATCCAGCGTTTCATCCCTGAGTTCAGGGCCGCCCTGGACGGTGCAGCAGGCCAGCTGGAGGCGGCTGCAGCCAAGGCGGAAGGCTAAAGCAGAGAAAAGGCCAGGCGGCGCGGTGCTGCTCGCCGCCTTTTTTGATCTCAGGAAGTGAGGGAAAGGGGAGAGAAATATGCTGAGAGCAGCAGTGGTTGGTTATGGAAATATCGGCAGGTTTGCTGTACAGGCGGTGCAGGCTGCCCAAGATCTGGAACTGGCGGGTGTGGTCAGGCGCCAGGTGAGCCCAGGCGTGCTGCCCCGGGAACTGCACGGCATTCCCGTGGTAGATGAGATCACTAAGCTCGGCCACGTGGATGTGGCCCTACTCTGCGTCCCCAGCAGAAGCGTGCCGGAGAAGGTCAAGGAGCTGGTGGCGCTGGGGATTAACACCGTGGACAGCTTCGATATCCACGGAGACAGCCTGCTTAGCTACAAGAAGGAACTGGACGCCGTGGCCAAGGAACACGGCGCGGCAGCAGTCATCTCCGCAGGTTGGGACCCGGGGACCGACTCGGTAGTAAGGGCTCTCCTGGAAGTGATGGCTCCCCGGGGTATTACCTTTACGAATTTCGGGCCTGGCATGTCCATGGGGCACTCGGTAGCCGCCCGGGGGGTAGCGGGGGTGCGTGATGCGTTGTCCATGACCATTCCCGCGGGGGCAGGCAGACACCGCCGTTTGGTCTACGTGGAGCTTGAAGACGGCGCTGAGCTGGAAGAGGTGCGCCGGTCCATCCAGTCAGACCCCTATTTTAACAAAGATGAAACATTTGTGTATCAGGTTGATTGCATAAAAGAACTCCAGGATATGGGCCATGGAGTGCTCATGGAACGGGTCGGTACCAGCGGAGAAACGGCGAACCAGCAGTTCAGGTGGGAGATGCGCATCAACAACCCTGCCCTGACGGCTCAGGTGATGACCGCGGCCGCTCGAGCCAGCGCCAAACAGGAACCTGGGGCTTATACGCTTCTGGAGATTCCGCTAATTGATTATTTTTCTGGCGATCTCGATGAATTGATCAAACGGCTGGTGTAGCCCCTACGAAACACCCCGAATCCCCGGAAGGGTTTTGCGGAAACACCTTCCGGGGATTTTGTGATTTTTTTGACATTGATTTGTTGTTAACTTCTCAAGAAATCGACAAGGAATTTCGTACCGCATTGCGAATAGTAGTCATATAAACCATGAAGGACGGAGGATGGGGAATGAAGTACCAAGGACTCACAATTGGTGTTCCCAAGGAGATTTTAGCCGGTGAACGGCGTGTGGCAGCAACGCCTGAAACTGTGGCTCAGTTTGTGAAAGGTGGAGCTAAAGTTTTGGTAGAAGCAGGCGCGGGATTAGGAGCGTTCTTCACGGATGACGCCTACCGTGAAGCGGGCGCCACAGTGCTCGCCGATGTGCGGGATGTCTACCAGCAGGCCAACTTGATCCTGAAAGTGAAGGAGCCTCAGTTCCACGCAGGTTTGAATATGCATGAAGTGGAACTGCTGCAGCCGGGACAGGTTCTCATAACCTTCCTGCATCCCGCCTCGCCCAGCAATCACCAGATGGTTAAGGCTCTGGCGGAGCGGGGAGTCACATCCCTCACTTTGGATTCCATCCCCAGGATTTCCCGGGCCCAGGCCATGGATGCTCTTACTTCCATGAGCACCGTGGCTGGCTATAAGGCCGTGCTGATGGCGGCGAACAGGATTCCTAAGTTCCTGCCCCTCATGGGTACAGCAATAGGTATGCTCCAACCGGCTCAGGTGCTGGTGATCGGTACCGGTGTCGCCGGCCTGCAGGCCATCGCCACCGCGAAGCGGCTCGGCGCTGTGGTCTATGCTGCAGATATTCGCCCCGACGCCCGGGAGCAGGCCAAGAGCCTGGGTGCCCGCCTGGTGGATTTGAACATCCCCGATGAGCTGGCGGTGGGTGAAGGCGGCTATGCCAAACACCTGTCCCCCGAGTGGCTGGATAAGGAGCGGGAGGCCCTGAAGGACATCGTGGCCGGTTCTGATATAGTGATCACGTCCGCCCTCGTTCCGGGCAAAGAAGCCCCTATCCTCATCACCAAAGCTATGGTAGAATCCATGAAGCCGGGGTCCTGCATTGTGGATATCTCCATCGACCAAGGCGGCAACTGCGAGCTGTCCGAAGGCGGCGTGGTCAAGGAGCACAGTGGTGTGATTATCGACGGCACCAAGAACATCCCCGGCACCATGCCCACCAGCTCCACGTCCATGTTCTCCAAGAACGTGTTCAACTTTGTGGAGAACCTGGTGGCCGACGGCAGGGTCAACCTGAACCTGGACGATGAGATCATCAGAGCCACCCTGGTAACCAGGGACGGCAAGATCGTCCATGAAGGAACACTAGAATCAATGCGGGCAAGGGGAGAAATCTAGACATGCGAGAATTTGCACTGGTCTTGGCGTTTGTGGGAGCAGCCCTCCTGGGCTACAAGCTGATCAGCGAGGTGCCCAGCCTGCTCCACACTCCGCTCATGTCAG
>ERZ773359.3683-NODE-3683-length-17166-cov-9.986734_pt1 | contig 17166 bp, 10 predicted proteins | sample MGYA00374955_ERZ773359 | MGnify/ENA primary metagenome ERZ773359 (study PRJEB29098, sample SAMN04486028) | biogas fermenter metagenome | study: EMG produced TPA metagenomics assembly of the Biogas fermentation microbial communities from Germany - Plant 4 DNA1... | reverse complement strand
AAAACAAGGTTGTTTTCAGTCGAAATAAAGAATTTTTAACTGCGCAAGTTTTTGGGAATCATGGTATAAGAAAAATCAATCGGAAAATTAAACTTATTTCCCCGAACTTAATATAAATTATCATAAATAATATTCGATTTTTAGCAGAAAAAATGCTTTTACGAAAATATCCCCCCAACTCCCTCTCCCTTTCTTTCCGGAAATCACTGTTTTTTTGAGTATATTTGTCCAAAATAACATCACAAAAATATTACATTTCTGACATGCAACCATTTGCACATTTACACGTTCACTCGCAATATTCTCTACTCGATGGACAAGCCGCCATTCGTCGTTTGGTAGATAAAGCCATCGATGACGGCATGAAAGGTATGGCACTTACCGATCATGGGGTAATGTATGGCATCAAGGAATTCATCAACTACGTAACCAAGAAAAATGCTCCGCTAAATGCCGAAATCAAAAAGCTCGAAAAAAAGATTGAAGAAGCCTGTAAACAAAACGATCCCGGCAAGGAAAACAAACTTCGAAACCAACTTGCGGAAATCAAAAACAAATTGTTCAAACCCATCATCGGCTGCGAGTGTTATGTGGCACGACGCAATCGTTTTTCACAGAACGACAAGATCGACTCGAGCGGATGGCATCTCGTCGTTTTGGCAAAAAACTTCACCGGCTATAAACATCTCATCAAGATGGTATCTAAAAGCTGGACAGAAGGATTTTATTATCGCCCCCGCATCGATAAAGAATTGCTGGAACACTATCACGAGGGATTAATCGTATTGTCGGCATGTCTGGGAGGTGAAATTCCCCAAAAAATCGATGAAGACCAAATCGAAGAAGCCGAGGAAACCGTTCGCTGGTACAAAAACCTCTTTGGCGATGATTTTTATCTGGAGCTGCAACGCCACAAAACCGACCGCCCGGATGCCGATCAAACAACCTATCCCAAACAGGAGAAAGTCAACAAACACTTACTTCGCTTAGCCAAAAAATACAACGTAAAAGTCGTTGCCACCAATGATGTTCATTTTGTAAATGAAGAAGATGCCGAAGCGCACGACCGATTGATCTGCCTGAGTACGGGAAAGGATTTTGATGATCCCACCCGCATGCGCTATACCAAACAAGAATGGTTGAAAACCACGGCAGAGATGAACCTTCTGTTTTCGGATGTTCCCTCCGCACTGACAAACACACTTGAAATTCTCGACAAAGTGGAATTCTATTCCATTGATCACGAACCGCTCATGCCTTTCTTCCCTATCGATCCGGCATTCGGAACAGAAGAAATTTACAAAACACGATACACCCGCGAAGCCTTAATAGAAGAATTCGGTAAAAAAGCATTCAACCGCTTGGGCGGATACGACAAAGTAATCCGCATTAAACTCGAAGCGGATTACTTGACCCATCTTACAAAAATTGGAGCTCAAAAACGATACGGCGAACCGCTTTCGAAAGAAATAAAAGAGCGATTGAAGTATGAATTGGAAACGATAAAGAGCATGGGGTTTCCCGGGTATTTTCTCATTGTGCAAGATTTTATCGATGCAGCCAGACAAATGAATGTGGCTGTGGGTCCGGGACGCGGTTCGGCAGCAGGTTCTGCCGTTGCCTATTGTTTGGGAATTACCAATATCGACCCGTTGAAATACGACTTGCTGTTTGAACGTTTTCTCAACCCGGACCGAATCTCCATGCCCGATATCGATATCGATTTCGATGATGAAGGCCGCAGTAAGGTACTGCGATGGGTTACCGAAAAATATGGTGCCGAAAAAGTGGCACATATCATCACCTATGGCACAATGGCCACCAAAATGTCTATCCGCGACGTGGCCCGCGTACACAAATTGCCACTATCGGAAGCCGATCGGCTGGCAAAACTCGTTCCCGATCGGATTCCCAACGTAAAGAAGGTTACCTTGCGCGAAGCCATCAATTACGTGCCCGAGCTCAAAGAGGCAGCCAATAGCAGCGATCCTCTTGTCAGAGATACACTCCGGTATGCCGAAATGCTCGAAGGCAATGTGCGCAGCACAGGCGTGCATGCCTGTGGCATAATCATCGGACAAACCGATATCTCGGACATCGTACCCATATGCACGGCCGACGATAAAGACGCGAAAGAAAAGTTGCTGGTTACCCAATACGAAGGTTCGGTGATTGAAGAAACCGGGCTTATCAAGATGGACTTCCTGGGTTTGACCACACTCTCCATTATTAAGGATGCAATCGCCAATATCGAATTTACGGAAGGGGTCAAAATCGATATCAATGCCATCGACATGAACGACCCCAAAACCTATCGGCTATACAGTGAAGGCAAAACCACCGGAACCTTTCAGTTCGAGTCGGCAGGAATGCAAAAATACCTGAAAGAATTGCAGCCCACCAAATTTGAAGACCTCATTGCCATGAATGCCTTGTACCGACCGGGACCCATGGATTATATTCCCTCGTTCATCGCCCGCAAACATGGCCGCGAAGAAATCACCTACGACATTCCTGTCATGGAAAAATACTTGAGCGAAACCTATGGCATTACCGTTTATCAGGAACAGGTGATGCTTTTGTCGCGACTCTTGGCAGGATTTACCCGGGGACAATCGGACGAGTTGCGTAAAGCAATGGGGAAAAAACTCATCGACAAAATGGTGACATTGAAAGAAAAATTCATCGAAGGAGGGAAAAAGAATGGTCACGACGAAAAAATACTAAATAAAATATGGGCCGATTGGGAAAAATTTGCTTCCTACGCTTTTAATAAATCGCATGCCGTATGTTACTCGCTGATTGCCTATCAGACAGCATGGCTGAAAGCCAATTATCCATCGGAATACATGGCATCCGTATTATCCAACAACCTCAACAACCTGTCGGAAATCACAAAATTTATGGACGAATGCAAGGCGATGGACATCAATGTATTGAGCCCCGATGTAAACGAGTCGCTTCTTAAATTCTCCGTGAATAAAAATGGCGATATCCGCTTTGGGTTGGCAGCCATAAAAAGTGTGGGACAAAATGCTGCCCGGAATATCATTGATGAACGTATGCAAAACGGGCCGTTTAAGGATATCTTCGATTTTGTGGAGCGCATCAACCTGAGTTCGTGCAACAAAAAAACCATTGAAGCCCTGGCACTCGCCGGCGCATTCGACTCGTTGCCCGGCATTACGCGCGAGCAGTTTTTGGGCGTTAACAGCAAGGGTGAAGAATTTCTGGACTCGCTAATACGATACGGGAACAAATATCAAGTTGATAAACAAACAACCATGAATTCGTTGTTTGCGAACGACAGCTCGTTTCAAATTACTCATCCCGAGATACCCAAAGTTGAAGAATGGACCGATCTGGAACGTCTTAATAAAGAGCGGGATTTGATTGGGATTTATCTATCGGCTCATCCTCTTGACGATTACGCATGCATACTCAATTACGTGTGTACGGCCGATACCGTAAAATTGAACGACTTGCAGACGTTGAATGGCAAAGAAATATCGTTCGGGGGTATAATCACCCAGGTACGCGAAGGGCAAACGCGCCGAGGATCGCCGTATACCATATTCAAATTGGAAGACTATGTGGGAAATATCGAAATAGCGCTCTTCGGGGAAGATAGCGTAAATTATGGCCGTTTTGCAAGAGTGGGTTTGGCTGTTTATATTACCGCAAAAGTACAACCCAAGCGCTATCGTCCGGAAGAACTTGAAATAAAAATCAATTCGATAAGTTTACTCCCCGATGTCAAAGACAAATTAATATCAAAAATTACGCTTCAAATTCCGCTTTCCGAGATAAACGATACCACGGTAACCGAATTATCGGCATTGTTGAAAAACAATTCGGGAAATTCGTTGTTATATTTCCAAATAATTGGCAAAGATGCGCATATGAACGTTCAGCTTTTTTCGCGACCGATGCGCATCGATGTCAATAAGCATGTTATTGACTATCTGAAAAATAATTTATTCATCGATTTTAAAATCAATTAATTGTTTAAACAAAATAAGTATGGTTCTTCAAATTACAGACGCAACACTCGATAAAGTGTTAAAGACAGACAAACCGGTTGTAATCGATTTCTGGGCAGAATGGTGTGGCCCATGTAGAATGGTCGCTCCCATTATCGAACAATTGGCAGAAGAATACAAAGACAACGTCATTGTTGGAAAAATCGACGTTGACGAAAACAACGAAGCAACAACAAAATACGGTATCCGCAATATTCCCACTATTCTTTTCATTAAAAACGGACAAGTAGTGGATAAAATTGTTGGCGCTGCGGACAAACGCCTTTTTGTCGATAAAATCAACAAGTTGCTCTAAAAAGAAAAATCAACGATCGTAACAGCCAATCATGTTGTTTGGGAAATGGACAAAAAAACATTACTTTTGCGCTATATTAAGGCACGGTAGTTCAATGGATAGAATAGAAGTTTCCTAAACTTTTGATCCGGGTTCGATTCCCGGCCGGGCCTCAATCAAAATGCAGTACATTATAAAAAAAATGTATTGCATTTTTTTATATTTATGTCGCAGTATTGCGTAAAAATGATCATTCGAATATGACGTAAGTTCAACTTAGAAGAGCAACGCCGTTCAAAGTATCATGGCAATGGCTTTGGTAAAGGCATGTACGTTCAACTTAGAAGAGCAACACCCCGGTCTTGGTTTTTGAAAAGATTTTTCAAAACAATTTATGGGAATAGGTTGCCTAACATCGTAGATTTTTTTTAATTTTGAGAATCGGTCCGAACATTTTATTATCGAAAAAGAATAAAATCAAAACATATACAGCTAAAATCATCCAACAATAGTCAATTTATAACATAAATATCGTTCCCTTTTTCAATTCAATTTCAAAAACACAAAATTAAAATGACGAAACGCGAAAAATATTCATGGATCTATTGGCTCTGCGTATTGCTGCTATTCATAGGGCTACAACGGTTGCTCTTTCCGAACACACAAGGTCCAATAGAACTCACTTATAGTGAATTCCTTGATTCGGTTCGTGCGGGAAAAGTTCAAAGAATCGTTTTTCTCCCGGAAAAAATAATCGGCTATCTCGGTACCAAAGACACTATTCAGGGAAATATCACCCAAGCACCTACGGCACCGTGGAGAGTACGAATTCCCAGTGTTGAGCAACAAGTACAAAAACAATTTATCGTATACCGTATACCCAACATGAACGAAGAATACCTCTTATCGGAACTCAGGGAATACGGCGTAAATTTTAAAGGTCATTTTGAAGACAAAACGTTGCAAAATTTCATATTGAATTGGATTCTTCCTTTCCTTTTTCTCCTAGCGCTTTGGGGATATATATTCAGACGAATAGGGACAAAACATCCCATGTTGGAAATCGGGAAAAACAAAGCACGCATTGTTGCCGAAAAACCCGAAAATCCAATTACATTCAAAGATGTGGCCGGAATAGACGAAGCGGTGGAAGAGGTGAAAGAATTGGTCGATTTTCTAAAAAACCCCTCAAAATATACCCGTTTAGGTGGGAAGCTTCCAAAAGGAGTGTTGCTGGTAGGACCTCCCGGAACAGGGAAAACGCTTTTGGCAAAAGCCGTCGCAGGCGAAGCAGACGTTCCGTTTTTCAGTATGAGCGGTTCCGATTTTGTGGAAATGTTTGTGGGCGTAGGAGCAGCAAGGGTGCGCGATCTTTTTAACGAAGCCAAAGCCCATGCTCCCTGTATTATTTTTATCGATGAAATTGATGCGATCGGGAAAAGGAGAGCGGGCGGTGTATATGGAGGTGGGTACGATGAACGCGAAAATACCTTGAATCAACTCCTGGTAGAAATGGACGGTTTTGATTCAAGCGTGGGTGTAATTATCATGGGAGCAACCAATCGCCCCGATGTTCTTGATCCGGCACTTTTGAGACCGGGTCGCTTTGACCGACAAATTCTGGTTGATAAACCCGATATGAAGGGGCGCGAAGATATCTTCAAAGTACATACCAAAAAACTCAAATTGGGACCGGATGTCGACCTGAAACGATTGGCTGCCCAAACACCGGGCTTCGCAGGTGCCGAAATTGCCAACGTGTGCAACGAAGCTGCCCTTCTGGCCGTAAGAAAAAACAAAGATGCCATTACGATGGAAGACTTTGAGGAGGCTATTGAACGGGTGATTGCAGGTTTAGAAAAAAAGAACAAACTTATTAACGAAAAAGAGCGACAAATAGTGGCTTATCATGAGAGTGGTCACGCCATAGTAGGCTACTTTGCTCCCGGTGCCGATGAAGTGCAAAAAGTCTCCATCGTTCCCCGTGGAATAGGAGCGTTAGGCTACACGATGCAAATGCCGTTGGAAGATCGCTATCTAATGACAGAAAGCGAACTGAAGGGCAAAATAAAAGGATTGTTGGGAGGCCGTGCAGCAGAGGAAATCATATTCGGAGAAGTATCCACAGGGGCTTCAAACGATTTGGAACGAGCAACCCAATTGGCTCGAAACATGATTGTGGTTTACGGAATGAGTAAAAAATTACCCAACATCTCATTGGTAAACCAATCGGCTACCGGATTTTTGGGATATGGTCCCGAAATTGAACGGCGCTCAGAATATATCGAACAAATGATTGATGAGGAAATAACCGAAATCATTAATTCTTGCTACAAAGAAGCAAAAGAATTGCTTTGCGAAAAAAGAGAGCTATTGGATAAAATGGCAACTATTCTCTTGGAAAAAGAAGTAATCAATTACGACGAAATTAGAGAAATATTAAGCGACAAACAAAAATAATCGTTCCGTACAAGTTATCTAAAAGAGTTTGTCTTTTTTCTTGAAAAAGATGACAACTTGTCAACCAACAAAAAAAAAGAAAGGATAAAAAATATCCGTTATCGGGAAAATTATAGTATCTTTACAAGATAAAAGATAAGTTTTTTTAAACATCATCGCTATTGTTGTAGCCGACCAATAGCGAAAAAGTGTTCTCCTATCGGGAGAATACACTTTTTGGTTTTCGAGAGAAAGAAAAAACGATATAAATGACTTACAAATGGAATTATTCACCCCTTACACACGACCAAAAAAACAAGAAAAATGAATTAGCGCAAGAATTAAACATCGACCCCGTACTCGCAGAGCTGCTTTTACAAAGAGGAATATCAACAAAAGAAGAAGCTTACAGGTTTTTTCATCCTTCGTTAGACGACTTGCATGATCCATTTTTGTTGCCCGACATGGAAATGGCGGTCAGACGCATTGAAAGAGCTATTGGGAACAAGGAGAGAATTTTGATTTATGGAGATTACGATGTCGATGGCACAACGGCCGTTTCGCTGGTTTATAAGTTTTTGCGCAGAATAACGAATAATATCGATTATTACATTCCGGATAGGTACGATGAAGGGTACGGCATATCGTTTCAAGGAATCGATTATGCTGTGAGCACAGGTGTAAAACTTATTATTTCGCTTGACTGCGGCATCAAATCCATCAATAAGGTTGCGTATGCCAAAGAGAAAGGCATCGATTTCATCATTTGCGATCATCATATGCCCGACAATCAACTTCCCGGTGCCGTGGCCGTTGTCGATGCCAAACGACCCGATTCCAATTATCCGTATAAAGAATTGTCGGGTTGCGGAGTAGGATTTAAACTGATTCAGGCATTCTCGGCCAGAAACAATTTTCCGTTTTCGGAAATAGAACCCTTGCTCGATCTGGTGGCTGTAAGTATTGCCTCCGATATTGTCCCCATAACGGGAGAAAATCGCATATTGATGCATCACGGCCTAAAACAACTCAATTCGAATCCAAGCTTCGGATTACGGGGCATCATTGAGATTTGTGGTTTGACTCGCAAAAAAATCACCGTTAACGATATCGTTTTCAAAATCGGTCCCCGAATCAATGCATCCGGAAGAATAATGAACGGCAAAGAAGCGGTTGATTTATTGTTGGCAACCGATATAACTTCAGCCCGAATTAAGAGCAAAAACATCGATAAATACAACGAAGATCGTCGCGAACTCGATAAGAAAATTACCGACGAAGCTATAGCGTATATTGAAAACCAATTAAATATCAACGGCCAAAAAAGCATTGTTCTCTACAACGAAACCTGGCATAAAGGAATTGTGGGAATCGTTGCATCACGACTCTCGGAACGCTATTTCCGCCCTACTATCGTGCTAACCAAATCCAACAACATGATTACGGGTTCGGCACGATCGGTGCCCGGTTTCGATGTCTACAAAGCCATCGAATCATGCAAAGATATTTTGGAAAATTTCGGAGGCCACACCTACGCCGCAGGATTGACGCTGAGAGAAGAAAATCTGGAAGAATTCAAACGTCGTTTCAGCATTATTTCGTTTGACGAAATAGAAGCTCGCATGATGCAGCCTAAAATCAGAATCGCAGGTGAAATTACTTTTGACAAAATCACTCCAAAATTCATAAACGATCTGGCACTTTTCCAACCCTTCGGTCCCGAAAACGAAAATCCCATTTTCTTGACCCGAAATGTAACGGATTCAGGCAAAAGCAAACTGGTAGGCAAAAACCTCCAACATATCAAAATGGAAATTGTGGATCCAACCGTAACACTGCCTATGCAGGCCATTGCTTTTTGCCAAGAAAATGCTTTCCCACTGCTAAAAGAGAAACAATCGGTCGACATTTGCTACACAATCGAAGAAAACACCCATGGCAAGAATACTTATACCCAACTGGAAATAAAGGATATAAGGAAAAGCAATAAATAAACATTGTCTTTGTCATGCAATCGGAACTATTTCACGAAATACTAAAAGAATATTGGGGATACGATACTTTCCGCCCGTTGCAAGAGGAAATCATTCAATCGGTCTGGGAACAAAAAGACACGTTGGGATTGATGCCTACGGGCGGTGGAAAATCGCTTACTTTTCAGGTACCGGTAATGGCACAAGAGGGCATTTGTTTGGTAATAACGCCACTCATTGCCCTTATGAAAGACCAGGTTGATCAACTTCGCGAACGAGGGATAAAAGCTGCCGCCGTATATTCGGGAATGTCGCGCGAAGAAATCATCACAAACCTGGAAAACTGCATTTTTGGCGACTTCAAATTTCTTTATGTTTCACCCGAACGATTGTCAAACGACATTTTTAGGGCGAAACTACAAGCCATGAATGTAAATTTGATTGTAGTGGACGAGTCGCACTGCATTTCACAGTGGGGTTACGACTTTCGACCTTCTTATCTCGAAATTGCCGAAATTCGTACCCTCTTGCCCCATGTCCCGGTGTTGGCACTCACAGCCACAGCAACCAAAGAAGTTGTCAGCGATATCCAGGAAAAGCTGCATTTCAAAGAAAAAAATGTTTTCCGAAGAAGTTTCGAACGAAAAAATCTTTCCTATGTCGTTCGAAATGCCGAAAATAAAACAACAGAACTGGTTCATATCCTCCACTCCGTTCCGGGAACAGCAATCGTATATGTTCGCAGCCGGAAAGGAACAAAGCAAATTGCAAATGCATTACAAAAAGCAGGCATTTCTGCCGATCATTTTCATGCCGGCTTATCGTATGAAGAAAAAAATTACAAGCAAGATGCATGGAAACAAAATCAGTTTCGAGTAATCGTTGCAACAAACGCTTTTGGTATGGGAATCGATAAACCCGATGTGCGCGTTGTTGTGCATTATGATCTTCCCAATTCTTTGGAAGAATATTACCAGGAAGCAGGAAGAGCCGGTCGAGACGGAAAACGTTCTTATGCGGTAATCTTATACGAAAAGACCGATTTCGTAAAATTAAAAAAACGAATTACCGATACATTCCCTCCAAAAGAATTTGTTGTTCGCGTGTACGAAGCTCTGGGCAATTATTATCAGATTGCAGTTGGGGCGGGATACAACAATGTATACGATTTTAATCTTCACGATTTTTGCAATCGCTTCCGTTTTCCATTTTTACAAACCCATCATGCGCTGAAAATTTTGGAACTTTCGGGTTATATCGAATACACCGAAGAAATCGACACCCGCTCGCGTGTGCAATTTCTGATTTATCGCGACGAACTGTATTCTTTAAGGCTCGATAAAGAATTTGATGAGTTGATTCATCTGCTTTTGCGCAATTATACCGGTATATTTTCGGAAGAAGTGTATATCGATGAATCGCTGCTGGCTGCTCGAACAGGAAAATCGCGCGAAGAAATTTACCAAATGCTTTTGCAATTGGCGCGATTGCGTTATATACGCTATATTCCACAGAAAAAAACCCCATTTATCGTTTACACCACCGGACGCGAAGAAAAACAATTTGTAAGAATACCCAAACCGGTTTATGAGGATCGGAAACGACGCTTCAAAAACCGCATAACAAGCATGATTGATTATGTGAAAAACGACCACGTATGTCGGAATCGGATATTGCTTACTTACTTTGATGAAAAAAATCATAACGATTGCGGCTGCTGCGATGTTTGTTTAGAAAAAAACAAAACAGGTTTATCCAACTTTGAATTCAATCGGATCAAATCGGATCTCATGCACGAATTGACTCAAAATTCTTTACGTTTAACAGATTTGGTAAACCGGATCACTGCTTTTGAAAACGAAAAAACCATAACGGTCATTCGTTTTTTGGTTGACGAAGGCATTTTATCGTTAAAAGACGATACGCTTTCAGTAACAAAAATCGATAACTAGCTTGTTATTCGAATAAACAGGCCAGGTTCTATATAGAGAAGTGCGAACACGAACACCTGCGTACATATAACGTGTTGAATCCACAAGACAATTTTATCGGAATTATTTTTTGCAATATCTATAAAAAATAGTATCTTTGCAATCACAAAAAAAATGGCTCCGTAGCTTAACTGAATAGAGCATCTGACTACGGATCAGAAGGTTACAGGTTTGAATCCTGTCGGAGTCACACTGATAATAAGGCACTTGCAACGTATTTTTTGCAAGTGCTTTTTATTTTTTACATAGAATACCTATCTTTGCAATCCTGAGTTTTGCGGTTAAAGACTCATTTATAATTACAAATCGAAAAAATATTCACTTTTTTATATGCACAACATGAAAGTAGCTATAGTTGGCGTGAGCGGAGCTGTGGGACAAGAATTGCTCCGCATCTTGGAAGAAAGAAATTTTCCCATGGATGAGCTTGTACTGTTTGGTTCATCGCGTAGTGCAGGTAAAACCTTCATCTTTAAAGGAACGCCAATAAAGGTAAAACAACTACAACACAACGACGATTTTAAAGGAATCGACATAGCTTTTGTATCGGCAGGTGGCAGCATATCACTTGAATTTGCTAAAACCATCACCAAACATGGAACAATCATGATTGATAATTCAAGTGCCTTTCGGATGTTCGACGACGTACCGCTGGTTGTTCCCGAAGTAAATCCCGAAGATGCGCTGAACCACCCCCGCGGCATTATTGCCAACCCAAATTGTACCACTATCCAAATGGTTGTGGCCTTGAAAGCAATTGAAGACATTTCCCACATTAAAAAAGTGCACGTTGCAACTTATCAGGCTGCATCTGGAGCAGGAGCAGCAGCTATGCGCGAATTGGAAAACCAACACAAACAGATGGCAAACGGAGAAAAACCAACCATAGAAAAATTTCCATATCAATTGGCTTTTAACGTCATCCCTCAGGTTGACGTGTTTACCGAAAATGGTTATACAAAAGAAGAGCTGAAGATGTATAACGAGACGCGCAAAATCATGCATTCCAATATTGAAGTGAGCGCCACTTGCGTTCGCGTCCCGGTGATGCGCGCTCATTCCGAAGCCACTTGGATCGAAACGGAACGATCTGTTCCGGTTGAAGAAGCCCGTGAAGCTTTTGCCAATGCCGAAGGTATTGTACTTATAGATAATCCGGAAAAAAAAGAATATCCCATGCCATTGGATGTTACAGGAAAAGATGCGGTGTACGTAGGACGAATTCGCAAAGATTTGACCAATGAAAAAGGATTAACATTTTGGACAGTATCCGATCAGATCAGAAAAGGCGCAGCACTCAACTCCATACAAATTGCAGAATATTTACTCAAACAACACTAATCACATAATAAAAAATGATGCGAAAAGCCGACGATTTCAGTCGGCTTTTTATATCCCCGACCTTTACAAACCGGGATCATTATCCGATACGGGGGCATTTTTATGACGGTAAAGATTAGTTGCTCACTCCCCGTTCCGTATATCATTATCCGATACGGAGTCGTTTTTATGATCGTGATGCATAAGTACCCGATGAGGCAACGCTCCATGACCAAGAATTTCGATGGGACATGAATCGTAGGCTTTCAGCAACCATTCCGGAGAAATCTCTGTGCCTGCATGATAATGCAAATCACCGTTCACGCAAGCAATGTTTTTTACATTTGAAATAATTGTACCGATATCGTGGGAAACAAGAATAATCACCATCTTTTCATTGAGATCGGCAAGCAGCCGGTAAAAATTCGTTTCGAAACGCTTATCGACATACGAACCGGGTTCATCCAGGATAATTAGCCGAGGTTCATCGATAATGGCTCTTGCCAACAAAACGCGTTGCAATTGACCACCCGAAAGTTCACCAATTTGCCTCGACAACAAATTTTCCACCCCCATCTGTTCAGCAATATCGCGCACCTTTTCTCTATCTTCCGACGAGTAGCGCTTAAAAATTCTCCCTTTAAGGGTTAATCCCGATAAAATAACATCGAAAACCGTGATGGGAAATTTTTTATCGATTTGATTTACCTGAGGCAGGTAACCTACATTAAGTGAGTTTACCTTTTCACCGTTCTCAAAGAAAGTAATTGTCCCTTCTGTCGGTTTAATCAATCCCAAAATTGCTTTCACCAGTGTAGTCTTTCCTCCTCCGTTCGGACCGATGATACCCAAAAAATCATCGTCGTAAACCGTAAGGTTGATATTCTTGAGTACATTGGGCTTGTTTTCATACCCCACAAAAAGATTCCGTATCTCAACGAGTTTATTCATTCTTCTTTTCCTGCCAAAATCCGTGCAATACGTATCATTTCTTTATCCCACTCATATGCCAAAGGATTAATGCGGTATACCTTGGCTCCGATTTCATTTGCTATTACCGCAGCATTTTTCATATCAAAACCCTGTTGCACAAAAACAACTTCAATACCCTCCTTTCGAGCCGTATCGATTAACGCTTTCATCTGAGCAGGCGAAGGATTTTTTCCTTCAAGCTCGATGCTGTACTGCCTGAGTGCATAATCGCGTGCCAAATAGCTCAAAGCAGGGTGATAGATAATAAAACTCCGCGAAGGGATATCCATCAATAACCGGGTAATTATGCTATCTGTACGATCGATCCGCTGAACCAACGCTAAAAAATTTTGCCGGTAAAATTCTTCCCGCAAGGAATCGTACTCCACCAATGCCTTGTACATGTTTTCAGAAAAAATGCGGGCTGTTTTTGGCGAAGTCCATACATGCGGATCGGGCAACAATGCATGCCCCTCTCCTTTGTCGGGCTTGTCTGATGTATGATGATAATGTTCACCATAAATCAAATCGATTCCTTCCGAACAATTTACAATCTTTACATCGGGATTGTTTTTTGCCAAATTTTCAGCCCAGGCATTTTCGAACCCCAAAAAACCGACTTTAAAATAAATGGCGCTTTTGCCCAGATTCATCATCATTGCCGGGGTGGGTTCATAGATTTCGGGGCTTACGCCTGCAGGAACAATCGTGTTGATTTTATAGCTGTCCCCAACAATGTTCTCCAAAAAATACCGCTGTGGCTCAATAGTAACCGACAACATTTTCCCCTCTTTTGTTTCCGAACGGCATCCCAAAAACAACGCGATGAAAAAGAAGAGAAAAAGATATTTATTTTTCATATCCGCTTTTTATAAAAGAAGTTTTTACGCCCGTCTCTAAAAGGGTAGAACGCCATTTTGATCTTTTTGTTTATCGCTACCGCATAATTACAAAAACATCGCAGGGAATATTGCACTTCTAAGCTGACCTTACGACTTCGGTATCGAACTTTGTTGTCGGGCTTAAAACAACCGATTCTGTGTCGAATGAACAACATGATCTTTTCAACCGGGACTCGATTGAACAACAGCCGGTTGATCCGGTGAGAAGAAATCGATCGGGCTCCCTGTAAACAAAATCAATTGAACAACGGCCAATTGGGGTCCGGTGCGTGAGCTTCCTGCATGATCTTTTTCAGCTCTTCCGCTTTCTCCGGATACAAAGAAATCACGTTATGCACTTCGGAAGGATCGGAAGCGATATTGTACAGCTCATATACCGGCTCTTTCTGAATGTTCAGATGAAGCAATTTCCAATTCCCCCGAATAACCGCTTGGCGACCGTTCAACTCGTGAAATTCGAAATAAAAGAAATCGTGTTCCTTCTGCACCTTTTTCCCCGTCAACATGGGCAATACGCTTATGCCGTCGCTCTTCACCGGGAGTTCCCTGCCCAACAGCTCGGCAAACGTGGGAAGATAATCCCAAAAGGCGAAGGCGAAATGACTCTCCGTACCCGCAGGTACGTGTCCTTTCCAGGAAACAACCGTCGGAACACGGATGCCGCCCTCGTAAAGGTCGCGCTTGTATCCCCGATATATTCCGTTACTGTTGAAATAATCGGGATCGTTGCCTCCTTCGCGATGCGGTCCGTTGTCGCTCGTAAAAACGATCAGCGTATTGTCGTAAATCCCCTGACGCTTCAATTCTTCGACGATCTCCCCTACATACTTGTCCAACCGTGCAACCATTGCCGCATAGGCAGCCTTCGGATAGGCCTGCGATGCATAACCTCCTTTCCTGAACATCGGACCGGAATCCGTTCCCTTGTAAGGATTCTCGGGATATTTTCCTTTGAAGTGTTCGAAGATGGCATCTTCAGGTACCACCAACTCGGCATGAGGAAGAACCAACGGCACGTAAAGAAAAAACGGCTTGCTTTTGTTTTCTTCGATAAACCTCAAGGTGTGTTGCTGGATCAGATCCTGGGAATAGGTACCGAAATTCCCATTGGCGTTTTCCGGTAATTCCACTCGGGTCCGGTTATGCCAAAGATGATCGGGATAATAATTATGGGCAAGAAGCTGACAATTGTACCCAAAAAATTCGTCCACACCCTGCCGGGTTGGGTCTCCCGAAGAGCCGGGTTGCCCCAATCCCCATTTGCCGAAGGCGCCCGTCGTATAACCGGCATCTTTGAACAGATGGAAAAGCGTGTAAGCACCCGCGGGTAACGGAAATTGCCCCTCGGGCTCCAACTCCTTGTTCCCGCGAATCGGCGCATGACCACCGTGTAGTCCCGTCAGCAAACAGGCGCGCGAGGGTGCACTCACCGTTGAGCCGGCATAGGTGTGCGTACACCGCATTCCGTTCAACGCCAACCGGTCGATATTCGGCGTTTGAAACTTTTCCTGTCCGAAACAACTGAGATCGCCATAACCCAGATCGTCGGCCAGAATAAACACGACATTGGGCTTTTGTCGGGCTTCAACATGTAGCACGGGAAGGGATATCAATCCCAACCCGGCAAATAAAAATTTAGATCTAATCATAACGAAAAAAATTTTCTATCTTTTTATGGCTTCGAGGTATTCTTTAAGAAAACGTTGATCGTTTTCGTCGGAATCGCCGTATTTTTGGCGCAACGCTGTCAGCCGATCATGCATCATCTCTCGTACTTCGGCATAAGCGGGATCGTTGTAAACATTATGCATCTCGTGGGGATCTTTCTCCAGATCGTACAGTTCCCATTCATCGATATCGTAATAAAAATGAATCAGCTTATATCGTTCAGTAGCTATCCCATAGTGTCTCTTTACCATATGTATCGCCGGATATTCGTAATAGGTATAATAAACGGCATCGCGCCATTGTTCGCTCTTGCCGCTCACCAAATCGCGAAACGATTCACCCTGCATCTCATCCGGTATCTCGACACCCGCATAGTCAAGGAGCGTAGGCGCAAAATCCAAATTCTGCACCAACTTGTCAATCTTGGTTCCCCCTTTGATCTCTTTGGGATATCTTACCAACAAAGGTGTACGGAAAGATTCTTCGTACATGAACCGTTTGTCGAACCAGCCGTGCTCACCCAAATAAAAGCCTTGATCGGAGGTGTAAACGACAACGGTATTTTCGTCCAAACCGTTTTCTTTCAGGTAATCCAATACTTTGCCGACACCTTCGTCAACAGATGCAATGCAGGCCAGATAATCCTGCAGGTAACGCTGATAACGCCAACGCATCAATGCGGCCGAATCTGACCTTATGGTCGGATAAATTTTCTTGAATTCCTCATTGATAGGCATATACACCGAATCCCATGCTGCTCTCTGTTCAGCGCTCATGCGTCCCAAATTATTCTTCAGGGCATTTATTCCCCAGTCGGACGTTTCCTTTATTCCCAATTTTTCCATCACTTCGGGATATAGCTTCGAGTCGCCCGCCCAATTCTGATTCTTCAAAATATTCATCTCCTGGGTTTTGGCAGCTGTTCCCCTGCCCTCATAATCATCGAAAAGTGTAGTCGGTTCCTCGAATGTCTTTTTGGTATATTCCTTATAATACTTTTCGGCAGGAAGCCATTCCCTGTGGGGCGCCTTGTGATGATAAAGCATACAAAACGGCTTGTCGGGATCGCGCTTGTTTTGCAGCCAATCGAGCACGGCATCGGTTATGATATCGGTACAGTACCCTTCTTTGCGAACCCTTTCGCCATTGATCAAAAAATCGGGATTGTAATAATCTCCCTGACCGGGCAAAACCATCGAATAATCGAATCCCTGCGGAATACCGTCCAGGTGTATTTTGCCTATCATGGCGGTTTGATACCCGTCGGCTTGCAACAGTTTCGGGAAATTGGGCTGATCCCAGTCGAACGGTTGGACGTTATCCACTTTACCGTTTACGAAACTGTGCTTTCCCGTCAGTAGTACTGCCCGGCTGGGGGCACTGAGAGAATTGGTCACGCAAGCACGGGTAAAAATGGCGCCCTCTTTTGCCAAACGGTCGATGTTGGGTGTTTCGTTCAAACCGTAACCATAAGCACTGATGGCCTGATAGGCATGGTCGTCGCTCATGATAAACAAAATATTGGGCCGTTCGGACGCTTGTTTCGCCGATTGCGAGGTGCACGAAACCGCAGCCATTCCCATT
>ERZ773359.3679-NODE-3679-length-17177-cov-5.162306_pt1 | contig 17177 bp, 18 predicted proteins | sample MGYA00374955_ERZ773359 | MGnify/ENA primary metagenome ERZ773359 (study PRJEB29098, sample SAMN04486028) | biogas fermenter metagenome | study: EMG produced TPA metagenomics assembly of the Biogas fermentation microbial communities from Germany - Plant 4 DNA1... | reverse complement strand
CAATGGGCTCTGGATTTTGACTCATTAAAAGAAAAAATAATGAGGACGATTATAGGAGCATATAAAAACAAAAATATTAAAAACGTGTATATTTTCTTAAATGCTGATTTCACCATAAACCGCCCCCTTGATTTTCCTTCTCGTATCGCATAGCAAAACCCATGCTAAGGATTATTATAAGCATTAACACTACAGAAAGAGCAGAACCAAAGCCCCAGTCCATAGTTGTTAAAAATTGCTGTTCTATAAGATTTCCTATCAGTGTAAAATGAGCGCCTCCTAAAAGCCTTGATATCACAAAAGTAGTAAGAGCAGGCATAAACACCATTATTATTCCCGACGAAACTCCAGGTAAACTCAACGGAAATATTACCCTTCTAAAAACTATAAATGGTGTTGCTCCCAAATCTTCTGCTGCTTCAAGCACCGCCTTATCAATTTTTACTAAAACCGAATAAACAGGCAGTACCATGAAAGGTAAAAAATTATATACCATGCCTAAAATAACAGTATTCTCCGTATATAACAAAGAAGGTAGTTGTATACCAAAATAACCTATAATAGTTGCTATAAGGCCATTTCTCTCAAGAAGCGTCATCCATGCATAGGTTCTGGCAAGAAAGTTCATCCACATAGGGATGACAAACAAAACTACCAAAATACTCTTTTTGCTCAAGTTTTTACTTGCCAGTATCATAGCCATGGGATAACCTAAAATCAAACATATAATAGTACTTATGGTTGCAATCTTTATTGAACGCCAAAACACTGCCAAATATATAGGTTCAAACACTCTTCTAAAATGATCCAGAGTAAAGTGTATACCTGCATCGTCAATGGTAATAACACTGTAGACCAGGATTAGAGCCAAAGGTATTATAGTAAATATCAGCATCCAAAGTGCGTAAGGGTATGCCATAAGGTGTTTTTTCATTCTGTTTTCACCTTCTTCATTATATGAATATCATGGGGAGTTATTTGCATTCCTACCCTTGTATTTTCTGGCTCCATCATGGTGCTATGAACCATCCAGCGCAATCCATTTCCGTTTATTATCATTTCATAATGGACACCTTTAAATATAACCGATTCTACAACGCCTTCTAACATGCCTTCTTCTACAGGTACCAATTTTATATCTTCCGGCCTAATAACCACATCTACTTCTTCATTAGGCAGGAAACCTTTATCTACACATTTAAATCCCCTACCTGCAAACTCTACATAGTAATCCTCAACCATCACTCCATCTATAATATTGCTTTCACCTATAAAATCTGCCACAAAAGCATTTACCGGTTCATTATATATATCCTGAGGAGTACCAATCTGCTGAATCTTCCCATCTTTCATAACCACTATTGTATCTGACATAGTTAGCGCTTCTTCTTGATCATGAGTCACATAAATAAAAGTTATTCCAAGTCTTTGTTGTATTCTCTTTAATTCTAACTGCATATCTTTTCTAAGTTTCAAATCAAGAGCCCCTAAGGGTTCATCCAGTAATAAAACCTGAGGCTCGTTTACTAAAGCGCGAGCAATGGCAATTCTCTGCTGTTGGCCTCCGCTCAAGGAATTTATTTCTCTTTTTTCATAGCCTCGTAGGTTTACGAGATTAAGAACTTCTTTAACTTTTTTATCAATTTCCTCTTTGTCCATTTTTTTGATTCTCAAACCAAATGCTATATTTTCATATACGTTCATATGGGTAAATAAAGCATATTTTTGAAATACCGTATTCAGGTTCCTTTTGTAGGGAGGAAGATTATTAATCTTTTTTCCTTCAAAAATCACATCCCCTGAATCGGCCATCTCAAAGCCTCCAATTATTCTCAATGTAGTTGTCTTTCCACAACCGCTAGGTCCTAATAAAGTGACGAATTCATTTCTTCCAATACCTAAATTGATATTCTGCAAAACCTGTTGACCGTCATAGCTTTTAGATACATTGACTAATCTGATAATTTCCTCATGCAATTTATCTTCCTCCATTATTATCAAATTATATTTTATTATAACAATGTATTTTTATCACAATGCAAATGCAAAGTCAATACATCTTTATCATACCCTGTTAAGTTTATTTTAACTGGTTTTCTAAAGTAATGAATTGTTGTTTTTATCTGCTATTTATCATTGTTCTTACCTGGTATTATAACATGATTTCAATAGTAATTATAGGTATATCAATAATATATATAACTTAGGCAATGAAATAGTAAAAAATGCTTTCCTACACAATAAAAAAGAACCTCCTATAGAGAGGTTCTCCTAAAAAGAGGTTCTATTTTTATACGTTGTGTCGATCTCTAAACAGCAGACTAATCGACCATAGTCCTGCCAATCCTACTATAGTATATATAATACGACTAAGTACAGCATCTTGACCACCAAATAAAGTGGCTACAAGATCAAATTGGAACAAACCTACTAGGAGCCAATTTAAGGCACCAATTATTACTAATACTAATGAAAGTCTATCCAATAATTTCACCTTCTTTCCGACCTATCTTGTTTACTATTTTTAACAATTATTATTTATCTATTCAAATATTTGTCATTAGTACCTATTATGAATCCATGTTATAATATTATGTAAACATGGAGGTGAATTATGAATACTACAGCCGTAAAACTTATAAAAGGCATGTCAGCCTTTATTGCAACATTGCTCATTTTATTTGGAGCAAAATTCCTTTGGCAAAACTATTCAATCACCATACCTTTAAATAAAGAACTCATGATCATAGGGGAAGTGGAAAAAATAATTGTGGAAAAACCCTTAAAAATTCATGAACCTGTTAGTATTATTGTATCTTTAAATAATGTTTCCAACTTCCAAAAAACCTATACAGAAATCAACGAAAAAGTGGCACAAGCTTTGGAGAATAGGCATTATAAAATTCACATAAATGATAATTCAACCAATGAGTTGGACAAACTTTATACTGATATAAGCCTATATGTTGAAAAATCTTTGATTGATGGGAACTTTCCGGAACTTGTGGAAAAAGGTCAAAAGCTTGCTGAAGCTATAGATGCAGAAACAATTATATCAATCGACGATAAATATATATATGTCCATATAGCTAAAAATGATAAAGACTTATATAAGCTTGTACCTAGAAGGTAAAGGAGTTGGTGATATATGATAATGAAATACAAGGAAGTTATAATTGGAATAGGTGCAGGAATAATAGGTTATATGGCGATAATTGGAATAGATATACTACCTTTTATATTCCTGATTGGTTTTTCAGCTGCATTATATTTTATCGCTGGCGGACAGTTAATCAAGGTAAAAAATGCTTCTGTAGGTGAAAATAAAAAAGAAAGTTTCATTTCTTTTGATGATATAGGAGGTCAAGAGGTAGCAAAGAAAGAGTTATGTGAAGCCCTTGACTTCATCAAATGCAGTGACAAGATCAAAGCTTTGGGTATAAGGCCTTTAAAGGGGATACTGTTGAGTGGTCCTCCTGGTACAGGAAAAACATTGCTGGCTAAAGCTGCTGCTCAATATACTAATTCTGCTTTTTTTTCTGCCAGTGGTTCAGAATTTGTTGAAATGTACGTTGGCGTAGGCGCCAAAAGGGTTAGGCAGCTTTTTGACCAGGCAAGACAGTCTGCAAAAAAGCTTAATAAACGCAGCGCAGTAATATTTATTGACGAAATTGAAGTTTTAGGAGGAAAAAGAGGAAAGAACCACAGTCATCAGGAGCATGATCAAACTCTTAATGAACTTTTGGTTCAAATGGATGGCATATCTTCAGATGAGGATATTAAAATTTTGGTAATCGGTGCCACTAATCGTTCCGATATGCTTGATAGCGCCCTAATGCGTCCTGGCCGTTTCGATCGTGTGGTAAAAGTAGACTTACCAGATAAGAAGGGAAGAGCTCATATTTTAAAACTTCATACTAGAAATAAGCCATTGGCCCAAGATGTTGATATAGTATCTATAGCAAAAGATACTTTCGGTTTTTCCGGAGCACAATTGGAAAGCGTAGCCAATGAAGCAGCTATATTGGCTATGCGAGAGGATTCCAAAGTAATTACTTCTGTGCATTTCAAAAATGCAATCGAAAAAGTAATGATGGGGGAAAAATTGGACAGGCTTCCTTCTTCTGATGAAAAGAAAAGAATCGCAGTTCATGAATCAGGTCATGCACTGGTAGGAGAATTGATATTTCCTAATTCAGTTGCCAGTGTAAATGTTGCATCTAGAAGCAATGCTTTAGGTTATGTAAGGAATACACAAGAAGATGATATGTTCCTCTATACCCTTGATTATTTAAAAGGGAGGATTTCAGTATCATTGGCAGGAGCTATTGCCGAAGATGTGATATTAGGTTCAAGAAGTACTGGAGCATCCAGCGATTTTCAGCATGCTTCTGACCTAGCAAGACACATTATATTTGCTGGCATGTCAGAACTAGGTATAATCTCTCCTGAAGACTTGCCAAAGGATAAGCTTCATGAAGCCATATCATCTATTTTAAGCGATGTAGAAGAAAGCACCATGGAATTGTTGAAAAAGAATATGGATATTTTAAAACGTATAACTGATGAATTGTTGGACAAGGAAACCCTAACTGGTGATGAATTGAAAACTTTAATCAATGGAAAAGCTGCTTAGGATTAATATCTAAGCAGCTTTTTTCTACCTATAATTCTTCCCAGGCAAGAGATTTTGATACAGCTTTTTTCCACCCAGAGTACTTTTCTTCTCTTTCCCGGCTTTCCATCTTTGGAACAAAAAGCTTATCCAATGACCAATCTTTGCTCAACTCTTCTTTGCTCTTCCATACTCCTTCACCTAAGCCAGCAAGATAGGCAGCCCCTAGTGCAGTGGTCTCTGTGATGATAGGCCTCTTTATGTTTATATTAAGCATATCTGCTTGGAATTGCATGAGAAAATCATTGGAGCTTGCCCCACCATCAACCTTTAGCTCCTTAAGATCTATGCCCGAATCCAGTTTCATTACTTCCAGTATATCCATGCTTTGATAGGCAATGGATTCCAAAGCTGCTCTGATTAAGTGCTCCCTTCTAGTACCTCTCGTAATACCTAATACAGCACCTCTGGCATACATATCCCAATATGGTGCTCCCAGACCTGTAAAAGCAGGCACAAGGTATGCTCCATTTGTATCTTTAACTTTCTCAGCCTCCATTTGTGATTCTGAGGAGGTTTTAATCAATCCCAATTCATCTCTTATCCATTGGATTGTGGATCCTGCATTGAATACGCTACCTTCCAATGCATATTTCACTTCATCCCCTATGACCCAGGCTATGGTTGTAATAAGATTGTTTTTCGAGCTGACCGGCTTATCACCTATATTCATCAGTATAAAACAACCTGTGCCATATGTATTTTTTGCACAACCCACATCAAAACAGGTCTGACCAAACAATGAGGCTTGCTGGTCACCGGCTACACCGCTTATAGGTATTTCTGCTCCCACTATGCCTTTAGCCGTAAGTGCTATTCTTCCAGATGAAGGCACCACTGAAGGCATCATGGACATGGGTATATTCATATAATCGAAAAGTTCTTCATCCCATTTTAGATTCTTTATATTAAATAGCATTGTCCTAGAAGCATTGGTATAATCAGTGACATGAACCTTTCCACCCGTAAGCTTCCAAATAAGCCAACTGTCTATTGTGCCTGCCATAAGTTCATTTCTTTGAGCCTTTTCCCTAGCTCCTACCACATTATCCAGTATCCACTGAATCTTAGTACCGGAAAAATAAGCATCAATGACAAGCCCTGTCTTCTCTTTTATAATGCCTTCTAAACCCTCTCCCTTTAGTCTTTCACATATATCTGCAGTCCTTCTGCATTGCCATACAATAGCATTATATATGGGCTTCCCTGTAATTCTATCCCATACCACCACTGTCTCTCTTTGATTTGCAATTCCTATGGAATCAATATCGCCATAGGAGATTCCAGCTTCTTCTATGACGTCTTTCATAACCTCCAACTGGCCTTCCCAAATCTCTTCAGGATCATGCTCGACAAATCCAGGTTTAGGATATATTTGGGCAAAAGGCTTATTTTTCATCCCCACTATGCATTTATTCTTAATATCATAGAGTATTGCCCTGGAACTGGTGGTACCCTGATCTAATGATACAATATAATTCTTCCCCATAAGCTTACTTCACTGCCAACTCTTCGAGAGCCTCTAGGGTTCTTTCTATTTCTTCCATGGTATTATATGGTGCCAAGCCTACACGAACTAATCCGCCACTTTCTCTTAGTCCTAAAACCCTCACAAGCTTGGAGGCAAAAAAGTCTCCATCCCAAACAAATATGCCTTTCTCTCCAAGATATTGAGCGACTTCCTTAGGAGATTTATTTTCCATTGTGAATGATACGGTAGATGTTCTAGGATATCCTTTTGGCGGTCCATAAATTTTAATACCAGGAATTCTATTTAATCCTTCGATAAAATACTCTGTTATAGGCTGTTCGTAAGCTTCCAAAGCCATCATTCCGGCAATAACATTCTTTCTTCTTCCGCTAACATTGCTCAATTCTTTATCAAATTGACTTCCATAGTTTTCTCCTATAGATGCTATAAACTCTACAGCTTCTGCTGCACCAGCAATACCTTCATGGTTTAAAGTACCGGTTTCAAATTTATAAGGTGCAAAATCTTCCTGTTCTTTAACCCTTAAAGTTTTTAGTTCCTCTAGTTTTTCTTTTTTAGAGTACAGTACTCCAATATGAGGTCCGAAGAATTTGTAAGCAGAGCAATAAAGAAAATCCGCATCTAAATCTTTAACATCTATAGGGCCATGGAGTGCATAGTGCACTGCATCAACTATGGCTATAGCTCCCACTTCATGAGCCATCCTGACCATTGCTTTTACATCACTTATGGTTCCTACACCATTAGAAGCATAATTGAAAGCTGCTACTTTAGTTCTATTGTTTAGCTTGCTTTTAAAATCCTCCATATCGATAATGCAGTTTTCTAAATCTATTTTTACATTATGTATTATTATTCCTCTTTCTTCTAATATTTCCCATGGTCCTCTGTTGCACTCATGATCCATATCAGTTATAACAATCTCATCTCCTGGTTTTAGATCCCTTGCTATTGCTCCTGCAAGATTAAAACTTATTGTAGTAGAATTTGCTCCAAAGGATACTTCCTCCCATGAGCAGCCAAAAAAATCTGCAAAGGTCTTTCTAGACTCCAGCAGCATATCATCTGTTTCTATGCTGGTGGCAAAGGCCCCTTGAATGTTGGCATTATGCCATATAAGATAATCAACTACCTTATCAATAACTCTTTGGGGTACTTGGGTTCCTCCAGGGCCATCTAAATATGCAACAGGATAACCGTTTATCTTCCTCTCCAAAGCAGGGAACTGTTTCCTTATTGCTTCCACATCGAATTTCATATTGCTACCTCCTATGTAATTTTCTTAAATATTCAATATAATTATATCGTTTAATTGATACAAAATCCATAGCAGAAGCCATGTTAGAGCCATGAACTCTCCAAATGCTTTGTACATAAATTAATAATATATGATTAGTGTTTTGGAGGTATTTGTGGTTTTGAAAAGGCAAAACAAATATAACCGTGCTAAGGCTGTAGAATACGCAAAAACCTATGCTCTATCACCTAACCCCAGCTTTAAATACTTTAATGTCTATGAAACCTTTGGTGGAGACTGTACAAACTTTGTTTCCCAGTGTCTTCTGGCTGGCGGGGCACCGATGACATATATAGGAGAACATGCCTGGTGGTACAACAAATCCAGTACCTTTAGTACTGCAGATGATAGATGGTCTGTATCCTGGACTGTAGCTCACTCACTTTATTGGACTTTAAAAGTTAATAATGAGACAAATACAAATGGAGTGAAAGGGCAGGAAGTAAACAGTGTATCAACTCTTGAACTAGGTGATCTGATATTTTACGAAAACCAAAGAGGAATCATTTTTCATTCAGCCATTGTGACAGGCTTTTCACCAATTGCAACGTTGGTATCCCAGCATACCTATGAAGCACGGAACATACCCTATCTAAAACCCTGGCTGAATCCAAGATACCATTACATGAAAATAAGAATTTGATAATATGAATACTTATTAACTTCTATTGAGATAATAATAAAGGCTTATATTCAAATATTCAATAGTATAATGAAGCTTTTTGTCTAAGCCCATGCTACAAAGTTGAAGCTAAAATAGTCTATACTTTCATATGGATATATTACTGAATTAGTCTCATGAAAAGAGGTAAAACACAAATGAGTGGTAAAATTACATGTCCCATATGCGGAAGCGATAAATTTCTTGCAAGGTTTCATGCTTCTTATATCTATTCCTATAGAATTGATGAAGATGCACTAGGTAGTAAAAATAAAGATGAATTTTTACCTTTTCTATTTGACAACAGAGAAAAGGTGGATTCTAAGGAATATTTGGAATGTGAAAAATGTAATACCAAATTCCCCTGCGATTTCAATGAAGATACAAAAGGAGTTTCTATGACCATACTTCAAAAAGCTATTCGCTCAGATCGCACTTCGGATCCAGAGTTTTTGGGATAACATATAAATGCCTATATGTATCAATTACATATAGGCATCTTGTATTAGCTATTCTTCTTTTGTTCTTCGTATATGGGACAGTGGGAAGAACAACTTCCGCAACCACAATCTCCCTTTGTTTTTTTCTTAGCACTTCTGTAGAAGATATAAACTGCTAATGCAGCTATACCAGCAGCGACTATTATTTCCATAAAATATCTCCTCTCTTAACCTAATATAAGGCTGCTTACATTAAATACAATAAAAGATACAATCCAGGCTAGTAACAACTGATAGAACACTGAAAAAGCCATCATCTTATTTCCAAATTCTTTACGCATAACAGCTATTACTGATATGCACGGAGTATACAGCAATACGTATACAAGAAAACTATAAGCTGCTATAGGAGTGAATTGTTGCGCCAATATATTGTGCAGGTCTAATCCGTAAACCACACCCATAGTACTTACAACTACTTCCTTGGCCATAAGCCCTGTCAACAACGCTACTGCACTTTGCCATGTGCCATAACCCATAGGCTTGAATACCGGAGCTATCACACCACCTAAATGGGCTAAAAAGCTACTTTCCATATCTGTCATACCATTAAAATTGAAATTAGATAAAAACCACACTATAACTGACATTGCAAAAATTATTGTTCCTGCCTTTTTTAAGAAACCCTTACCCTTTTCCCAAGTATTCAACATAAGATTTCTTAATTCAGGCACCTTGTATTCCGGCAATTCTATAATAAAGGGTTCTTCATCTTTTTTGAATATTGTGTTCTTAAACAATAAACCAATTAATATCGCTATAGCAACACCTAGCAGATATAAGGAAAAGGTTATTGCTGATTCATTGCCTGGAAAAAATATTGTGGCAAACAATGCATAAACAGGTAATCTAGCGTTACATGACATAAGAGGAACTAATAAAGCTGTAAGTTTTCTGTCCTTTTCACTTTCTAAAGTTCTTGCAGACATAATAGCGGGTACGGTACATCCAAAACCTATTATAAAAGGTATAAAAGCTTTTCCTGACAAACCTATCTTTCTCATAATTTTATCCATGATGAAAGCTGCTCTGGCCATATAGCCGCTGTCTTCAAGAAAGGATATGCCTAAAAATAAAGCCATAACTATTGGAAGGAATACTAATACAGAACCAACTCCCCCAACAATCCCATCTATTATCAAAGAGCTAAACCATGGGCTACTGTTTTGCAATAAATTTTCCAGCAAAGCCACTATACCACTGATAATATATTCATCCAAAGCATCTGATAAGGGCTGACCAACCCAGCTGAATGTGAACATAAAAATAATATATAATATTAAGAGAAAAAGTGGATATGCCAAATACTTGTTTAATACAATTAAATCAATCTTTTCTCCAATAGTGGTGCTTTCAATTTTTTCTTTTACTATTACTTCAGCAAGAACTTCCTCAATAAATCTATAATTCTCCTTCTCATCATCTGTGTAATGATAATCGTTCTCATTTACTGGGCTAAAAAAATTCCCGCTTTCAAGCAGTTTCTTTACCTCTTCTACTCCTATTCCTTTGGATGCTGATATAGGAATCACTGTAACACCAAGTTTTGTAGCAAGCTTTTCATAATTTATTTTGATTCCTTTAGCATTAGCTACGTCCATCATATTAAGAACCAAAACTATTGGTTTATTGAACTGTTTCAATTGGAGAGTTAAATAAAGATTTCTATTCAAAGATGATGCGTCAACAATATTGACAATTACATCTACATTGCCTTTTTCCAAAAATTCTTTAGATATTTTTTCCTCATTAGAAAATGTATCTAGTGCATAAATGCCTGGTAAATCAACAATTTTTACTCTGTTTTCTATATAGCCTTCCTTTTTCTCTACTGTTACTCCAGGCCAATTGCCTATATACTGATTGGAACCGGTCAAATAATTGAATAGAGTTGTCTTGCCTACATTAGGATTGCCTAATAAAGCCGCTGTTATCATATTAAGCCTCCCTTAGCTGTATATTCATCGCATCCTTTTTCCTTATTGCAAGATCAAAGCCGCGAAAATTTATAATTATTGGATCTCCTAAAGGAGCATAAAGCTTTACCTTTACGGGGGTTCCTTCTATGCAACCCAATGCCATAAGCCTTTTGACAAGCTTTTTATTTCCACTTATAGATTGGATATATCCACATTGTCCAGGCTTCAAATCACATATACTCATACCATTGTCCTCCATTGATAATTATTCTCAATTATTCTATTAATTTTATATTAGTCTAATTGAGATTGATTGTCAATATCGTTTTAAAAAAATTGTACTGTTTAACTATATAATCACAGTACAACACATTACATATCATTTTCTCTATGTAATAGGGAACAATAATCTAGCAAAATAAATCACTACAACTAATGTCACAGAACTTAGAAGAGTTGAAACCATCACAACCTGGGATGCAAAATCGGGATAATTATCGCATTCTACAGCTATAAGGGCAGTATTGACAGCAGCTGGCACTGATGATGAAATCATAATCACCTGTGCAATAATGCCTTGAACTTTAAATAGATAAATCAAAGCTATAGCCATTATAGGTCCCAACAGCAATCTAAAAAAGCATGACAAATATACATCTTTATTATCTAAAGCAAACCTAGTTTTAGATAATTGAACTCCCAAAGCGATTAGGTTCACTGCCACCAAAGCATTTGCAGTATAGTTTACAGAATGCCAAAGCGGAAATTTTGTCAAATCATAAGGCAGCAGTTTCATTATGAAGGCAAATATTATGACATAAACTATTGGCATCTTCATTGTTTTTATAATAGAATCCTTCAAACGCCCATGAGCTCTTCCCGCATTAATAAACCCGATTGTATTTGTTGATAAATTCTGCACCATTAAAACCATAAGCTGAGCTGCAATAGCTGTATTCAAATAGGGAGTTTGCCCATTAACAATAAAGGGTTCACTGCTGAATACCAAAGTTATCAGAGGAATTCCAATGTTTGCTGAATTGTAAAACATAATGGAGTTTGCAAAGGCGTTTTTCATTCCAACATTGTAATTTTTAATCTTTGAAACAAAAGCTGCTAATAGCATATTTAATCCCAGTATTATAACAGCTATAATTATAACCTTTACCATTTCTAAATAGATTTCTGCGTTATAAATATATACAAAAATAAAACTGGGAGCAAAAATATAAAATACAAGTTTTGATAAAGTATGCACATTCAAATCAAACTTTTTACTAATGAAAAATCCTAAAGCAACAATAGCAAATATTGGAACAATATTATTTAGCAATATAAATATAAATACATCCATTAGAGTCTTCCTTTACAAGTATTTTTTTAATTTTTCATTTATTCTTTCATAACCCTATTGAAAAATTCTTTATATTTCATATCAGTTTTTAATATATGTCCAGCTATCCAATCAGAAATAAATCTTACAAGTTCAATAATTGCCTCTCCTTGTTTCTCATCTATGTCTTGAGACTCAAATTTTTCAATCTTTTTTGTTAAAAAAAGATGCTCTATCTTGTGATGATCTAATTCTGAATAACCATATTTGTTCATAAGTTTTTCCTCAAATTGAAAATGATATATTGTATAATCTCTTAATTCTGCTAATATGGCCATTATTTCATCAAAGTGATCATATTCATCCTTTAACATAACCAGTTCAGCTATTTTTCCACCTATTCTAAAGAGTTCTTTATGTTGTTTGTCTATTTCAGTTACATCTACACTATATTCATCTTTCCATTCAAACATATCCACACCTCCTCAATACTAAATACTCTAATTTATTATAATAATTCTACATCATATACTAAAAAATGACAACATATGAAGCCCGGGTTTATAGCTTCCTCTTTTACATAATCTTATTATAATTGAAAATACTATATTAAGAATATATAAGGAGCGCAGATATAAATATGAATAGATATAGCGATAGGAACAAAAGTATAGACTCAAACAAACCAATATGGTTTATAAAAACTAAACATTCCATTTACTACATCCTAGGACTAATTGAAATTCTGCTCTTGTTTCGATTTATGTTCAAACTGTTAGGTGCCAATCCAAACAATGGATTTGTATCTTTTCTATACTCTTTAGCAGGAATATTTATATCCCCATTTATCGGAATATTCAATTCTTTTATATCTCAGGGACTTGTTGCAAAATCTATCTTAGAACCTGCCACTCTAATTGCAATGATAGTCTATGCTGTAATAGCCTGGGGTATTGTTAGCCTCATTCGCATAAAGGCAAAAAGATGGTAGTATGAGATGACCTCATTCTAACGGGCATTTTAGCTTATCTTTAGAAACTCTTCCATAGAAATAGAATAATGGATTTCTTTTGCCATTTCTCTATCACGCTTAAATCTAGTTTAACTCGTTTTTCTATCAGAAAGTAGTGCTTTCCTTGGTTTATCTATATAACTCACTTTAACTTCTGTCAAGTTTATGATTATATCCATCTGGTTCTTCTATATTGTATTGTTTTTTGATTCAGTTATTATCATAATATGCTTTTTTAAATAGCAACACATATTCATCCTTGCTTATCTTTCTTGGGTTGCTGTCATTGGAACCATTCTTAACAGACATTTCAGCCAATAATTCAAAATCATTGGGATTTACATTCAATGCTTTTATCCCTGGTAAACCTATCTCCTTGGATAATTCTTTTATATATTCAATCCCTTTCATTGCAGCCTTACAATCATCCATTTCTTCTATACCCATTGCTCTTGCTATTCTTGCATACTTATATTCTATAGCAGGAAGATTGTATTCCATAACATATGGAAGCAGTATTGCATTGCACAGACCATGAGGTGCATCATAAAGACTACCCAAAGCTTCAGCCATACAGTGAACAGAAGCAACATCAGCATGACTGAAGGATAGCCCTGCCATTAGGCTTCCCATCATCATATTATCTCTTGCTTCCAAATTATTACCATTTTTTACTGCCTCAACAATGTTTTTCGATATATATTCAACTGCAAATAGTCCCAAAGCTTCTGCTATAGGTTCCGTACAGTTTGCTGTATAGCCTTCTATGGCATGAGTCAAAGCATCAATGCCAGTAGCAGCGGTAACAAGTGGTGGAACAGTCAGTGTCAGTTCTGGATCTATTATGGCTGTTTTAGCTGCTATAGCAGTGCTCTTTATGGTAAATTTGAATTTCTCCTTTGTATCTGTTATAACCGAGGAAAATGTTACTTCACTGCCTGTGCCTGATGTTGTAGGTATAGTCAAAAGGGGCAGACAATCATCTTTGATTTTCCCTTTTCCCTGATAATCTCTTGCCTTCCCTCCCTGTTTTGCCAAAACAGTAACTGCTTTTGCCGCATCTATGGGACTTCCTCCACCGAAGGCCACTATAGTGTCTATGAATTCTTTTCTGGCAACTTCCGCACAGGCTTCTACATTATAGTCTTTAGGATTTGGTCCAATTCCATCATATATAATAAAATCCATGTTTTCAGCTTCTAAAATTTTCGTTACCTTTTCGACCATTCCAGCATTGACAAGGCCTTTATCTGTAATCACCATGATTTTATTAGCTTTCAAAAGTTTTAATTCTTCACCCAATACTTTTAACATTCCTACTCCGTACCTTATCTTGGTAGGCAATATAAAATCAAATGAACCAATCACCTTGCTACCCCCTTGTAATTATTGGTATTTTCATTATAACACATATTTTATATATACCAGCAAAGAATCCCACTTGCTTCAAATACGCTTTCATAGTCTTATACTAATTATGCAAATGTCAATAGCTTATTCATTGATTTTTACACAAAGACCATGCTACTATAAAAACAACAGTTAAACCTTGCCCTATATGTATATGTGGAGGTGTGGGAATTGAATCTTAGAAAAGAGCTTATAGAACTAGTAAAGAAATATGTGTTAGAATCAGAAAACAAAGAATTCTACAGAGAACCATTGGTAGGTTTCTCATCAGCTGAGGATCCGTTATTTAAGAATATAAAGGGCAATATAGGAGCCGAACATCTTTATCCTCAAGATATTCTTCCAGAGTCGAAAACAGTAATATCCTTTTTCATTCCCTTTTCAGAGATGGTTGTTTCCAGTAATCGAGTAAACGAGGCTGTTTCTACCGAATGGGCTGAGTCCTATGTGAAAACCAACGCCCTTATCAATCGTATATCTGAAAAGATAATCGAGTATCTGGAAAGCATAGACATTAAAGCAGCGACAATAAAAGCTACCCATAATTTTGATAAGAAAACCTTGAAATCTGGATGGTCCCACAGAAGTGCTGCCTATGTGGCCGGTCTCGGAACATTTGGTGTCAACAGAATGCTAATAACCGAAGTAGGATGTGCTGGAAGATATGGTACAGTAATTATGTCCCAGGAAATATCCACTGATAAGAGAACAGAGGAAGAATATTGCTTATATTATAAAAATGGCAGTTGTTTGAAATGCGTTAAAGCATGTCCTGTAAATGCCCTCAGTCCAGATGGATTTGACAGATTCAAATGCCACCACCGACTACGGGATATATCAAAACAATTCACTGATATAGGATTATGTGATGTATGCGGCAAGTGCGTGGTTTCATGTCCACTTGCAACTATAGATAAGTAATATAAGGCTACAGCAAATCGTGTTGCTGTAGCCATTCTTTTTGAATTATTATTTAACATATCCAGATGATGTGTTAATTCCTATGTTTTTGGTTGCATTATCATAGGTTACCTGAAAATCAATTACCATTCCTACATCACGAAGCTTAAAGTAGGTATTTCCACCTATAATATAGGCTTCAAAAGAAATTTCCTCACCATTTAGTAAGACCTTAGAATTAGTAACCTTAGCTATCTTTTCATCAGAATTAGAAGAAACAGCAAGCTCACCACCTACTGGAGTATATGCTTTACCCGTTAATATATTTATAGCATTTGCATTTCCATCCCATGTAACTTCAAACTCCTTGCCTGTGTCCTTTAACATCATAGCCAAATCACGAAGCTTAAAGTAATTGTTACCATTTATGCTATATGCTTCTATGGGTATTAACTCTCCATCCAGCATAAGCTTTGATGCTGTTGGCTTTGCTATAATTGCATCAGTCTCAGCTGCTTTTGCTTCTGGTTCGGTTTTGGATAACAATGGATTTTGCAATAGCCCATACTTCCCATTCATTTCAACCCTTGCTATACCATTTTTAAAAGATTCAGCATTACTATATTGCAGAGGAATGATCTCCTTACCTGTCTTGTCTACATATCCATAACTGTAATTGTAATCCCATTCATAAGCACCTGGTGTGCTCAGACCTACCAAAGCCAAACCTTCTTTAAATTGTCTAATAATATCATAATTTATGGGAGTTATCTCTTTACCAGTTTTATCGATAATACCCAGTTTATTGTTTAGAGTTACTACTGCAAAGCCATCATTGAAATTAGAGTCAACCCATTCACTCGGGTAATCATACTTAAATGGTATAACTACCTTTCCGGTTTTATCTATATAGCCTGCCTTTCCATCAATTCCTACACAAGCCACTCCTTCACTGAAATTATCGGCAAAGTCATACTTTACAGGTATAACTTCTTTGCCCGTCTCATCTATATATCCCTGTTTATTATTGATGGTTACTACAGCCATACCATCCGAAAAATAATCAATATAGTCATACTTGATTTGAGTAATTTCTTTTCCAGTCTTGTCCACCAGGCCTCTTTTCCAATCCACAGTTGCTATTAAATTGCCATCTAGGGGTACTTGAATATCATCATAGATTATAGGTACTATTACTTTTCCTGTCTTATCTATGCATCCCGCTTTTCCGTCAATTCTCACTACCGCAAGGCCTTGTGTAAAACTATTTGCATACTCATACATAAACGGTAGTACCTCTTTACCGGTTTTATCTATGAAACCAAACTTACCATTCAGTTTCACAGGTGCTAAGCCTTCGCTAAAATTACCTATGCTTTCATATATGGGTGGTATGACTTGGGTACCCTTTGTGTCTATAAAGCCCCATTTACCATCGGTATAACTTCCTTCCAATATTCCAATCAATCCTTCATAAGGATAATACATGACACTATATTTTGGTTCTACGATTTCTTTGCCTGTTTTGTCAATAATTCCCCATTTGTTATCGATAGATACTCTTGCCGTTCCATCATTAAAATTCTCAACAAAATCATATTTAAATGGGATTATCTCTTTGCCAGATTTATCTATGTATCCATATCTGCTCATATAGCTAAAGGTGCCATCAGCTTGTTCACTAATATATGCCACTGCCATACCTTGATCAAAATCCCAAACACCATTAAACTTTGCAGGTATAACTATCTTCCCATTTTGATCCATGAATCCGTATTTGCCATCAACATTAATCTTAAATAGACCTTCTGTAGATTCTTCAAAATAATAATCGTACCATTTTACCATTGGTTCTTGATTGGCGGCATTGATGCTGATGATTGGATTAAATATCCCCATAATTAAAAATGAGCATAATACCAACGCCATAATCCTTTTACTTTTCTTCACGAGCATATCCTCCTTTTAGTCATATGTT
>ERZ773359.3678-NODE-3678-length-17184-cov-22.739681_pt1 | contig 17184 bp, 16 predicted proteins | sample MGYA00374955_ERZ773359 | MGnify/ENA primary metagenome ERZ773359 (study PRJEB29098, sample SAMN04486028) | biogas fermenter metagenome | study: EMG produced TPA metagenomics assembly of the Biogas fermentation microbial communities from Germany - Plant 4 DNA1... | reverse complement strand
CATAAGCCTCACCAATGTATGTTCCTGGGGTGAATTCCAAAGTCTTTTTTCCTATTTCTATTTTTTCAAGTTCTATATGTGCTTCTTTTAAAGCCTTGTTTGCTGCTTCAATAATAGCATTTGAAGTCATGGTAGCCCCTGAGACTATGTCAACATCTGCTGAGTTTGCCTCCACCATTTTAATAGGCAGTATTTCTAAGGCCTGGCCACCTATTTCTGGTGTTTCATTTTCCCCTTTTGCAGTTACAGAGGTTAATTTTCCATCTTCTATGGTTAGAGTAACTTCAACCTCTCCTGCAAATCCTTGAGCACTAGAAGTCAAAACTATTTTTTCACCAGAATCTGTTTCAGTTTGCTCCTTATCCACTGGGTCAGACTTACATCCAGATAGGATTAAAAGTAATGATAATAATAGGGCCGTGATTGTTAGCATTTTCTTTTTCATTCTTATCATCTCCTTTGCCAGCATTATAGCACTTTGGTATTTTATTAACAATTTGGATAATTCAGCTATTGTACTGTAAAATTCACTTCCTTGATAAATTCCTCTCCTAAGATGGTAATGGATTATGTTCTAAATTTCTCCGTAAGAAGTCAATATTGTCAAAAAAATTTAAAACTATTGCCACTACTTACAGAATATATTATAATTATAATTACAAGGATGATAATGATTATCAGTATCTACTTTACATAAACTTGGAAGGATGATTGTCATGGGAGATGTCTATTTATCTTCTTTAAAGCCTAATGAATATGGGAAAATTAAAGGAGTTTTAAGTGGCTGTAAGGCTAATAAAAGGTTATACGAGCTGGGATTGTATAGAAATGCCATTGTTAAAGTAGTAAAAAACGATTTTGGACCTATTATCTTAAACTTGTCAGGCAATAAGCTGGCTCTAGGAAGAGGCCTAGCATCAAAGGTATTGGTAGAGCCATGTTATTTTGAGAAGAACTGATAATTGTTGTCATCAGGTTAGGAGGATTTAATAATGGGAACTATTGCTTTAGTGGGCAACCCCAATAGTGGGAAGACCACTTTATTTAATGCTTTAACAGGTTCTAATCAGCATATTGGAAACTGGCCAGGAGTTACTGTTGAAAAAAAGGAAGGAAAATTTAAATATAAGGAAGTACAATATACCGTCTTCGATTTACCAGGTACCTACAGCCTAGGGGCTTATTCTGAAGATGAAATAGTAGCCAGAGACTTCATATTAAGTGGCAGTTCCGATGTTGTAATCAATGTGGTAGATGCTACTAATCTAGAAAGAAACCTTTATCTAACAACCCAATTGTTGGAAATGGGTGTAAAGGTAGTGGTTGCCCTTAATATGATGGATGAGGCAAGGCAAAAAAATATTGAAATAGATATTAATACTCTGTCTAAAAACTTAGGGATTCCAGTAATAGCTACTGTTGCATCTAAGAACAAGGGCCTAGAGGATTTAATTGAAAAGGCTGTTGAATACGCCAAAAGTGGTGAGTATCCCAAGATAAATATTAGCTATGGTGAAGAAATAGACAGGGAAATTGAAAAGATAGAATCTTTACTGGATAGTTCAAATTCAAAATACCCCAATAAATGGTTAGCTGTTAAGCTTCTTGAAGGGGACGAAGAAATCTTCAAGCTTGTAGAAAAAGATTTTGAACTGCCAAGGGATGTATTGTCATCTATTAAGGAGAAGGCAGCTGTTTATGAATTGGAGATAGTAGATAGAAGATATGCCTTCATAGGAAATATCATTGGTTCAGCTGTAAAAAAACCTATAAGGGAAGTTGAAACCCTAACGGATAAGATTGACAAGGTAGTTACTCATAAGTATTTTGGTATCCCTATTTTTGCAATAATTATGTTTGTAATCTTTCAATTAACTTTTGCCATTGGACAAGATCTATTAGGCGGCTATGTGGGTGATTTTGTTGGATTTATCGGAGAAAAAGTAGCAGACCTTCTTACTTTGATTAACTCACCAGAATGGCTAAAATCCTTCATTGCTGAAGGTATCTTTGGTGGAATTGGAACAGTATTTGAATTTATACCACTAATTGTTGTATTGTATTTCTTCATTGGGATATTGGAAGATACTGGTTATATGGCAAGGGCTGCCTATGTAATGGATGGACTAATGAGGGCCCTTGGCCTTCATGGAAAAACTTTTATTTCCATGATAGTGGGCTTTGGTTGTAATGTTCCAGGTATAATGGCTACAAGGACCTTGGATAATAAAAAGGACAGGATGATTGCATTGCTCATAAACCCATTCATGTCCTGTGGAGCAAGGCTGCCCATTTATCTGGTCTTTATTGCAGCCTTTTTCCCAAGCCATGGTGGTATAGTACTGTTTTTACTTTATGCCTTTGGAATAATCACTGCCTTAGTCATGGGCAAAATATTCTCTAAGTTCTTATTTAAAGAGGAATCATCCCATTTTATTATGGAACTACCTCCCTATAGGCTGCCCATATTTAAATATGTTGTTAGAAGCATGTGGGATAAGGTCTGGGATTTCCTTCAAAGGGCGGGAAGTATTATATTTGTTGTAGTGGCTTTGCTTTGGGTCTTATCCGTACTCCCCTTTGGAGTAGAGCCCTACAGTCAAGAAAGTATCTTAGGTAGGATTGGTACTATTTTAGCCCCAATATTTAAACCTGCCGGCTTTGGAACTTGGCAGGCTACTGTCAGCCTATTTGCAGGTATTGCAGCTAAGGAAGCCGTAGTTGCCATACTGGGCATGGTTTATGCTGGAGTTAGCGAGGGAACTGAATTGATCTTAGCTTTACAGGAGGTATTTACGCCTTTAACTGCTGTTTCCTTCCTAGCAATGACCCTTTTATATACTCCCTGTGCTGCAGTTTTAGGTACTGTAAAGAGGGAGACCAATTCTATTAAATGGACTATTTTCATGGCTGTATACACTTTTATCTTAGGTTGGATAGTTGCAGTCCTTATCTACCAAGTCGGTAGACTATTAGGCTTTTAGGAGCGATTTTATGTTAAAAGAAGTTTTAAAGGAGATTAGTAGAATTAGGGTCTATTCCACTACTTCAATAGCTAATAATTTAAATATGGATGAGGAATTAGTTAAGGAAGCCATATTTCAACTAATTCGCCTGGGCTATATAGTGGAAGATGAAACTAGGCCCAACTGTGATACAAAATGTGGCGGGTGTGCTTATAGTTCTATTTGCAGTATAAGTACAATAAAAACCCTAAGGATTACTGATAAGGGCAAATTATTATTAAATAATATATAAATCTTCCCCCTTTGTAGGATAATATATTTTATAAGAATATATTATCCTTTTTTTTGTGAATTTTTTGCATTTCTTGAATTTTTTTAATCTAAGGTCTATAATAAAAATAATAATACCACTAAAAAGGAGATTACAAATGATAAATTTAGATTGGAAGCCTAGTAAAAACCTTACAATGCTAGCTGATTATTATGAGTTCACCATGGCCAATGGTTACATTGAAAATGGTATGGAAGACCAAATTGCATATTTTGATATGTTCTTTAGGTCTATTCCTGACAACGGTGGTTTTGCCATAATGGCAGGTGTAGAGCAGCTTATAGAGTACTTAAAAAACCTAAGATTTGATGAAGAGGACATAGCTTATTTTGAATCTAAAAAGATTTTTAGTCAGAAGTTCTTAGATTACTTAAGAAACTTTGAATTTCAATGCGATGTCTGGGCTATTCCAGAAGGAACACCTATATTTCCCTATGAACCCATAGTAATCGTAAGAGGTCCTATAGTACAAGCACAATTAATAGAGACTATGGTGCTTTTAACAATTAATCATCAAAGCCTAATTGCCACAAAGGCCAACAGAATAGTTAGAGCAGCAGATGGTAGGACTGTAATGGAATTTGGCTCAAGAAGGGCACAAGGCTATGAAGGGGCAATACTAGGTGCTAGAGCGGCTTACATAGGAGGGTGCATAGGCACTGCAAACACTATAGTGGATAGGGACTTTGATATTCCTGCCTTAGGTACTATGGCCCACAGCTGGGTTCAGATGTTCCCCAGCGAGTTAGAGGCCTTTAGGGCTTATGCTAGGACTTATCCAGATAATTGCGTATTGTTAGTAGATACTTATGATGTTTTAAAAGAAGGACTACCTAATGCCATAAGAGTCTTTGATGAGGAAGTGGTACCAAGGGGCTACAGGCCAAAGGGCATTAGAATTGACAGCGGTGATCTTGCATACCTATCTAAGGAATGCAGAAGAATCCTTGATGAAGCTGGTTATCCTGACTGTCAAATAATTGCATCTAGCTCCTTAGATGAATATGTAATTAGGGAACTGCTTTTACAGGGAGCTGAAATAGATTCCTTCGGTGTAGGTGAAAGATTAATAACTGCCAAGTCTCAGCCTGTATTCGGTGGAGTATATAAGCTGGTAGCCATAGAAAAGGACGGACAACTAGTGCCTAAAATTAAGATTAGTGAAAATGTGGGTAAAATCACTAATCCAGGCTTTAAACAGGTATATAGGTTTTTCGATAAGGGGACTAACAAGGCCATTGCCGATGTAATTACTTTACATGATGAGGAAATAGATGAATCTAAACCCTATGAAATCTTCCATCCTATCTATACTTGGAAAAGAAAAACCTTAGACAATTTCTACGTTAAAAAACTCTTAGTAAAAATCTTCGATAAGGGTAAATGCATATATGAAAGTCCAAATATCCACGAAATACGAAATTATTGTAAGGAACAATTAGACTTATTATGGGATGAGGTTAAGAGGTTTGAAAGACCCCATAGGTATATTGTAGACTTATCACAAGACCTGTGGGATATTAGGGATCGATTATTAAAAGAGCATAAATAATTTAAAAGACCGTTTTAAACGGTCTTTTATAATTTTTTGTATAGTTCTTCCATTTCCTTTACTGTTTCTGCTTTTGCTTCCTTATTGCCATACCTAATATTTATATATATTTCTCTTATTTTTTCAATAACCCCTCTGTCAAAACCAGTTGCCTTGTTGTTAACATCTAGGGATGTATCGCTAGGTTCTATTTCATTTACACTTCTTACTTTATTTAGATATTTTCTATAATAATATCTAACCTGGTCTTTGGGCCCTCTAGGAAATCTATCTTTAAAGAGCCTAGTCTTCCTTTTTTTCTCCTTTTTACCATCCCTTATAAACTCCCTTTCCTCAATATAATCTAAAGTATCGGTATCCTTCCTCTCCCCTATTTTCATCAGTAGTTTGTATGCAAGGTATACTATAACTATGGCTACTATAAAGACTATTATCTTAACAAATATATCTAAAAAGACAAGGATACTAGCTTTATGGGGAGTAACAGCTTCTCCTATCTCTTCCATAGGGATTTGTTGTTCAGGAATATATGGGGTGAAAAAAATATTTTCTTCCAAGCCCCAGTCTCCTGAAAAGTCTATGTTTCGAGTTAGTAAGTACAGAGGATAGTAGAGGAGCCTTATTAGGCCATCTACAGCATTGGCAAAACCTGACCTAAGGCTTTCAAATACTAAGAAGAAAAAGGCAATGGCCAGAATCATTAAGTATTTTATATTTGTTTTTCTAATCTTTTTAAGATCCATTTTAGAATCTAAATGTCTTTGTAATCTGGCTAATATTGTAGAAGAAACTAGGTAAACGATGATAAATACCAGGCCATCACTTATGGAACCAGATAAGTCATAGAATGGTGACCTCATGATTATTAAAAATCCATATAAAAGGTACGACATCTTCAACTTATCTACATATTCATAATGGTTGCCCCTAAGTAGGGATTTTTTAATGTAGATATAGGTAAAGGCTCCAACCATAATAAAGAAGAATATGGCTGTCTTGCTTCTATAGAATAATATGGGGAGGAATAATAAAAGATAAAAGACTTCAAAAAATCTTGATTTTCTATAGTTCAAGGCAAAGATCAGGGATACTACAACTGTAAATACAAAGACTAAAACCATTTCCCTAAGAGGGGCAATGGAGGTAAACATTAGGATTATTGAATACAGAAAAGATATTAAGGAAATAAGCTCAAGTATAATTAAATCAATCATATTATTTACCCCTATACTTAATAATGTTATTGTTTAAACTGGAAAGGTGCTCATCTTCCAAAGATATGAGGACTAGCCTATTTACTGCTTTGCTTAGGTTATTTATAGGCCCTATATAGGTATCCAAAATCCTAGGCGTAATTATTACAATTGTAGTAAAATGTCCCTTTTTCTTTTCTATTTCCTTTAGGGTATTTTCAAAAAAGCCAGGCAGCTTATAGGTGATTTTGCCTAAGGTCTCTAGTAGATTATTAAGGTGGTTTTGTCCCAAGCCTGGATGGTAAAAATGATTTTTGGGATTTGTAGGTATGTTAATGTGACCATTTGTTGCAAGTCCATAGGGTATCTTTAGCCTTTCAAACTCTTCCATAATGGCCCTGACAATGGATATTACCTTTTCTATCATTTCTTCTTCTACTGGCTTCCAGGTGGGTTTCGTAGTTTCTACATTTAAAGCTATGATAACAGTATTATCAGTGGTAAAGTCAAAATTTTTCACCATTAATTTGTTATACTTAACAGATGAGGGCCAATGGATAAACCTTTGGGGTTCATTTCCCGTGTATTCCCTTACGCCAATGGTCATCAAGGGATCATCTATTATCCACCTTTTTACAGATGTATCTCCACTAAATGCCCCTAAGGGTACAAGGTTTTCTTCCAGCCCTATTTTTTTGGGCAAGACTACTATTTCCTCTCCTATTTCTACATGCTTGCTTGTTGACTTAAATCCAGTAAAATCTCCCAGTTCTAAAATGGCCTCTTTTATGTAAAAGTGCCCCCTTCTTACTGGAATTAATTTGTAGGTCCTCTTAACCCTTTGATAAGGCAGTATAAAGGTGGTATATATATTCTCCACAAAATTAAAGCCCTCGGGAAACCTTTCCTTAATCTTTAAAAATGATATTGTCAAGAGCTTCCTATTTTCAACTATGGATGTAACTTCTACTTCTTCCCCTATTTCACAGGTCTTCTTATTAACTTCTATGTAATAGTCCAAGTCTACAAAACCATAATTTAAGGTAATTTTATTGATTATATAAGTAAAGCAGATAAACCCTATTAAGAACCAAACCATAAGCCCACCTACACTTTTTCCAAAGGAACTTCTACCGATTTTACTATTTCCTTTATGAATTCAATGGAATCCTCTATACTATTTATTCCAGAAGCAATTATTCTATGGTTAAGTACATGGGGTGATACGTACCTTATATCCTCTGGAATTATGTAGTCCCTGCCATTGATTGCTGCATAGGCCTGGGCAGCCTTAAATAATGCTATAGACCCCCTTGGGCTTACTCCCAATTGAATATTTTCCTTGTTCCTAGTTTCATTTACTATATTTACTAGATAATCCATAACATCTTCTTGAATAGTTACCTTAGATACATTAGACAATACATAGTCTAATTCTTCCCTGTCTACTACTGGCCCTATATTATCTAAGGGATTTTTTATGTTTCTCCTAATTATCATCTTTTCCTCTTCCCTTGTGGGATAACCTAATTTAATCCTCATAAAAAACCTATCTAATTGGGCTTCCGGTAAGGGAAAGGTACCATAGGATTCTACAGGATTTTGTGTAGCCAATACCATAAAGGGTATGTTAAGTTTCCTAGTGACCCCATCTGCCGTGATTTGCTTCTCCTCCATGGCCTCTAAGAGGGCTGATTGGGTCCTAGGGGTAGCCCTATTTATTTCATCAGTAAGGACTATATTGGAGAATAAGGGGCCTTCCCTAAATTCAAAGTCTCCAGTTTTTTGATTGTAAAAGTTGATTCCAGTAATATCTGAAGGCAGCAGGTCTGGTGTAAATTGAATCCGATTAAAAGGTAGGTTTAAGGTTTTTGAAAAGGCTTTAATTAGCATGGTCTTTCCCATGCCTGGTATATCTTCTAGAAGGACATGGCCTCCTGAAAGAAAGGATATGATGATTAACTCTATTTCCTTTTCCTTGCCTACAATTACTTTGGATACATTTTCAACTATTTTTTCTTTAAAATCAGTAAACCTCCTCATAATTTCCCCCTTTTTATTTAATATAACTAGATTATATCTTATTTGTAGAAGATAAAACAAGTGCAATAAATTTAAAGGATGCACTTAAGTGCATCCTATGAATTCAACCCTCTTTCAAAGGCCTTTATATTTACTTCATGTACCCTTTCAGGTAGGAATTTCTTTATTTTACTTACCCAATCTATATTTTCTAAGCCTAGGGCCTTGACTATTAGCCCAAGCATTACTATATTCTGTGACCTTGGTTCCCCCAGTTCTTCTGCTATAGTCCTTGCATTTATGGAAATAACATTTTCTACCTTGGCCTTTAATTCTTCCATTATTCCTTCAGGATATTTTTCTAGGCCAGCTAGTACTGGCAATGGCCACATTTCCTCCTCATTTACTATTAAGGTACCACCCTTTTTCAGTTGGGATATATACCTTACTGCTTCCAGCTTTTCAAAGGAAACTAATACATCTGCCTCGCCAATATTTATAGTTGGTGAATAGACCTTATCTCCAAATTTAATTTGGGTAGTTACACTACCACCTCTTTGGGCCATACCGTGGATTTCAGACATTTTAACGTCGTAACCTTCTTCTAAAAGGCCTTCAGACAGGATCTTAGATACTAGGATTATCCCCTGTCCTCCTACACCTACTAAGAGTAAAGACTTAGCCATTTACATCACCTCTTCCCCGAAAAATTCTATAGCATCAAATGGGCATACTTGAAGACATACTTGGCAGCCATTGCATTGGGCTGTATCAATACTTACTACATTGTCCTTCATAGATATGGCTGGACAGCCTATCCTTAGGCAGGTTTTACATTTTTTACACTTGTCTTGATTTACTTGACAGTATAGGCCTGCCCTTCTTCTTTGTACTTCCTTTATTAATGCACAGGGCTGCTTGGTGATGATTACAAATGGCTCCGTTGCAGCTAAGGCATCCTTAACTGCACTAATATTTTCCTCCATCTTATATGGGTCAATTACCCTAATATTTTCCTCTTTAACTCCTATGGCCTTTACTATAGCCTCAATATCTATTTGTGGGGCTTCTATGCCCTTGATATTCTTTCCTGTACCTGGGTTTTCTTGATGGCCTGTCATGGCAGTTATTCTATTGTCTAGGATAACCACCACCATGTTGCTTTGATTGTATACTGCATCTACAAGTCCAGTTATACCTGAATGGAAGAAGGTAGAATCTCCCACAAATCCAAATACCTTTTTATTCCTATCGGCCATCTTGTTTACCTTATCAAAGCCAATACCTGCTGTAATGCCTGCACCCATACATATTACGGTATCCCCCATACCAAGAGGTGGCATTGCACCTAGGGTATAACACCCTATGTCAGAGGTAACTACAACCTTGTTTTTATGCCTTGATAAGGCATAGAATATACCTCTGTGGGGACATCCTGCACATAGGGCTGGAGGCCTTGAAGCCACTTCTATATCAAGCTTATATGGACTTTCTACTTTCTCTCCTAGTATTTTTTCCCTTATGATTTGAGGGTTTATTTCTCCACAGGCTGAGAAAATTTCTTTACCTATACATTCTATTCCCATGGCCTTTATAAATTGCTCCATATAGGGTTCATTTTCTTCTATAACGTATAACTTGTCTACGCCTTGGGCAAATTCTTTAATTAACTTGTCTGGCAAAGGCCAACTAAAGCCTATTTTTAAGTAAGAAACTGTATCTCCAAATACTTCCTTTGCATGTAAATAACAAGCCCCAGATGTTATAATACCTATTTTTCTATCATTCCATTCTATCCTATTTAATGGGCTATTATTAGAATATTCCCTAAGCCTTGGAATCCTTTCTGTTTCCATTTCTATATGTTTTACCTTGGAATTTGCTGGTACCATTATATATTTTTTGGGATCTTTTACGTATTCTCTTATACCGACTTCTTCCCTTTCTCCTAATTCTACTACCCCTTTACTATGACAAACCCTTGTAGTTACTCTAAATATTACTGGTGTATCATAGGTTTCTGAAATTTCAAAGGCATGTTTTATAAAGTCCTTACACTCTTGGCTGTCTGATGGTTCTACCATGGCTACCTTAGCATGAGGTGCAAATAACCTATTGTCCTGTTCATTTTGTGAACTGTGCATTCCAGGTTCATCGGCTGTAACTATTACCAGGCCGCCGTTTACCCCTTCATAGGCTATTGTAAATAAGGGGTCTGCTGCCACATTTAATCCTACATGCTTCATAGATACTAAGGCTCTGGCTCCAGCTATAGATGCACCTGCTGCCACTTCTAAGGCTACCTTTTCATTAGTTGACCATTCTGAATAGATTTCATCATATTGTGAAATGTTTTCTAGGATTTCTGTACTTGGGGTCCCTGGATAAGCAGCTGCCACTAAACAGCCTGCCTCATAGGCGCCTCTTGCAATTGCTTCATTTCCTGTTAAAAGCTTTTTCATGGAATCCCTCCCACCTTTATGGTATTGCCATAATTATCAAAGACCTGCCATAAACTTAATTATTCTTTGCTAATTTTTCATCTTGTTTATGATGATCGTGATGATGGCATTCTGCTTGTTTTAGTTCCCAATGAAGGACAAAATGTAAGCCTACCCTTAAACCAGCTACTCCAAGTAAAACTATTAATCCCTCTATGGTTCTGGTCAATATGCTGTGCAGTATTTCTGCTGCAAGCAAGAAACTTAAAGCTAAAGATAATGCTTTTGCCAATTCGACTCCTACTTCATGATTTCCAAAATTAAAACCACCTTTAATAAGTAGATAAATACCTTTAATAATACCAAAGAAAATTATAATTACACCTATAAGTTCTACAACACCTGCTATATTGTGAACTAGAGTTTCTAATAGATGTTCTAATAGATGCTCAAACATAAACTAACCTCTCCTCTTTTGCAAAATTTACCAATTAAAAGATAAGGTCTTTGATAATTTATCACCTATATTGTAACATATATATATTATAATTTGTATAATTATTAATGCAAAAAGAAAATTGCTACTATTCAATAAATAATAGCAATTATGAGTCCTTGGCCTTATTTGCCTTATCTGCAAAAAAATCTTGAAAATAAAGGAAACTATAAACAAGGCAACGACTAGTGCAATAGATTGGTATAGACAATAATACCTGTAAAGAGCCTAAAACAGTGGCAAGGGCAAAATCCTTAAAGTTTATATCCGATGAGCCTACACTATAACTAACAATCTTACCCTTCTCATGGCTTCTACACATTCTTAACAATAACTAATTATATAATCTGTATTTGCTTCATTGCCCCTTCTATGGGAATGTTCCTTTGCTATATATGCCTATGCAATGCTGTATTTGTGGGCAGACCTCTGTGCAATAACCACATAACATACAAGAGTAGGGCAATTTATAATCTAAGTTTTTTTCTCTAAAAGTTCTGTTAACAAGCCTTTGGATTGTCATTAGAACAATCCTTTCTAATATATTTAAAAGGATTATATGTTTTTATATTGATTTCTCAGCCATTATTTTATCATATCTTAGCTTTAGTTATATATAAATTTTGTCCATACTGCTATTTTTTCAAAGAAATAGGCTACATATCTATTTATGTAGCCCATATCTTTTGGATAATGTCATCTAAGGAACTATATACATCATTTTCATTAATAGAGTAAAATGGTATTTCTAAATCAACTTCTTTTAAGTATTTTTTCAATTCTTCGATAAACACTCCTGAGCCATTTACTAATTTTAGACTTTCCAAAATCTCAGCCACTTGACTGCTGTCTATGATTTCTCCTCCATAGTTCCCTGAACAAGTAAAGTTTACTCCACAGCTAGGACTGCCATCTATTCCTACAATCCCTACTATTTCATATCCAAAGTCTATATAGTTCTTAACTTGTTGAATGATAGGCTCAAGAAGTCTTCTACACTGTTGTCTATAGAACAAATTATCATATTGTTCCTTCACTTGTCCCCATCTTTTTATTCCATACATGATCATCTCAGGGCAAGGAAGTTGAATAATGCCTATTCCCTTATCAGCAATAATGTTTAAAAACTCCTTAAAAACTCCTTCATATTGACTAAGGCCTTCTACCTTTGAATTAGAGTTTAAGATACAATGACAAACTAATATAATTTTCTTTTTTCTCTTCAATTATAAACACCCCATTAAACTAGCTAAAGCTCAATAAGATGATTTTTAGCTAGTTTTAAATAAACTTTTTGATCAAGGTCATAGATCTTATAGTCATCAAATAATACATCTACTTTTAAAACTATATCCTTTACCTTTACCATGTATCTTATGATACTTCCTTTAAAGGACACATCGATAATAGTTCCAAATAAGGTATAGTAATCTCCCTCGGGAAATACTTCACTTGATATTTCTATGGTTTCTGGTCTTATTACAATTTTCGAAGCAGTAGATTCTTCTCCAGTTAATTTTGTAAATTCTTCCTTGTCTAGTAGATTATGACTGCCTATGAATTCTGCTGTAAAAATCCCCTTTGGATGTTTGTATATTTCCATAGGAGTACCTGATTGTTCTATGACCCCATTCTTCATTACATGAATAATATCCGACATAACCATGGCTTCTTCTTGATCATGGGTAACAAAAATTGAAGTCATATTTAATTCCTTGTGTATTTCCTTTATCCTAACCTGTAAAGCTCTTCTAAGTTTTGCATCTATGGCATTAAATGGCTCGTCCAATAGTAGAACCTTAGGCTTTGTAACAATACTTCTGGCTAAAGCTACCCTTTGCTGTTCTCCTCCCGATAGCTGATAGGGATATCTTTTTTCATAGCCTTGTAAGTCTACTAATTTTAAAGCCTTTTGTACTTCTTCATGGATTATATCTTTATCTACTTTTTTCATTCTCAATCCAAAGGCAACATTGTTATAAACATTCATATTAGGAAAAAGGCTATATTGCTGAAATATCATACCAATGTTTCTATCCCTTGGCCTAAGGTTAGTAATATCTTCTCCTTGAAGGTAGATATTTCCCTTAGTAACTTGTTCTAATCCTGCAAGACATCTTAATAATGTACTTTTGCCACAACCTGAAGAACCTAATAAGGTAACAAAGTCTCCTTCATTGATGGAAAGATTTATACCCTTTAAAACATGGTTATCGCCATAGTATTTATCTACATTTTTAAAGATTATATATGACATATAAACCCCTTATTTTCCTAAAGCTTTTGTAGCATTTTCTACATATGTCATGTCAATTACATTTTCGTACCCTATAGGTTCTTTGATTAAGCCTTGTTGTAAGCAAAATCCTTCTATAGCTCCAAAACCTTCTCTTGAAATATAACCGTCTGTTGATAAACCATCTTTTATTATTCCTATGGTTTCAACTAAATTCCTACCTTCAAACATTGGAGCAACTAATTCTGCTATTTCTTCAACTGAATGCTCTTCTTGCCATTTCATCGCTTTAATAACTGCATTTACAAATTTTTGCACTATATCTGGATTCTTTTCTGCGAATTCTTTAGTCACTGTTACAATTTGTGATTCATAATATTTAGAGCCATAAAGCTTTTCATGAACTTCTGGGTCACTTGTATTTAATAAAATGTTTGCATTTATTCTCTTAAGTTCATTTATATGGATTAAGTCAAAGAAGGATGCATCTATACTTCCTTGTTCAAGAGCAGCTAAAGCAGCTCCATACTCCATATTTATCCATTGAACATCATTTTCTGAAAGTCCAGCTTCTTCTAATATGGAAAGGACAAAAGAATATGGTGCAGAACCTGGCATGCCTGCAAAAATAGTTTTGCCTTTTAATTGAGAAACATCTGTAATTTCTGGTTTAGAAGCAAATAAATATAGTTTACTCTTAACTGTTGAGATAATGATTTTGGATTCTAAACCTTCATCAAATGCACGAAGAACAGGTTCTGTTGATAACATACAAAATTGTGAATCACCTGCATGCATCCCTTGGAAAGCTATTGGGCCATCTTTAAAAACAATAAATTCAGCATCTAAGCCCTCTTCTTCAAAGTATCCTTGCATTTCAGCTATATAAACAGGTAACCATAACTCATCTCTCATTTCAGATATAACAATCTTTGTTAAGCCATCATTTGAGGTTTCCTTTGACCCACATCCAGTTAAGCTTACTAATACTAATGAGATTAAAACTGCTACTAATATTGATCTTTTCAATTTTATTCCTCCTATCCAATTTTAATGTTGTACATTCTTCTCATAGTTAAATGATAGTCTTGTTGTGGCCCTCCAACGCAATAAATATGCCTCGGACCTATCAAGAATAAAGTTTAAAACTAAACCTACAATTAAAAGAATAAATATACATGACATTACCCTAGCGATTTTAAAATATGATGATGCATAAGCAATCATCCAGCCAAATCCTGCTGAAGCCCCCATGAACTCACCTATAATTGCACCTATTAAGGAAGCTCCTACGCCATTTCGAATACCAGTTAATATCCATGGCATACTAGAAGGTAGTACTACATGATACAAGGTTTGAATAGTACTTGCTCCCAATAGATTTGCTGATTCAATAAGCTTGGGTTCAATGTTTTGGATTCCAGCATAAGTAGAAAAAAACACATTAAAAAAGACCATTAAGGCTGCTAGGAATATTTTAGATGTTAAACCTAAGCCAAACCATAGTATATATACTGGTGCTAACGTTAATTGAGGAATTCCATGTATGGCAGTGATTATAGGTAGGAAAATCTTTCCTAAGGATTGGATTTGACCAAAAAGTAATCCTACAACTATGCCAATAACTGTACCATAAACCAAACCAATAAATGCTTCTTTTAAGGTGATTGACGTATGTTTCACTAAATCTCCACTTAATAGAAAATCCTTTAAGTCTAAGATGATTTCACTAGGATAGCTTGTAAATAGGGGATTATAAAGTCTTAACCTAGCTGTAATTTCCCATATAGCAAAAAATAAAAGAATTAATATTATCCTAATAGCTAATATATGGTTCTTCCTATTCTTTATAAGTGCTCACCTCACTTTTAGGCTAGTATTTCAGAATATGATTGTTTTTTTTACAACTATATCTATAATAAGACAATAAATTCATCTATATCTATAATAAGACAATAAATTCATCTATAAAAGCTTTATAAAAAAATATAATAACAACTTTTTCCATATAATTTCTGTCTATAGTTGAATAAGTTTTATTATTGTCTTTGCTTAATATAAATGATATTATTAAGCAAATACATATTTGTGATTTGGGGGGATAATATGTATAAAAAACTAGGAGAGAAAATAAAAGAACTTACTATAGAATTAACTGAAATACCAAGTATAGTTGGCAGCAAGGAAGAGATTAATGTAGTAAATAGAATATATGAAAAGTTTAAAAACATGGAATATTTTAAGGAAAATCCTGACAAAGTAAGGCTAGTTGATGTAATAGATGACAAACTAGGTAGAAAAAGCGTTTTAGCTATTGTAAAAGGGAAGAAGGGCAATAGCAATAAAACAGTAGTATTAATTGGTCATACTGATACTGTAGGAATTTCAGATTATGCTCATATAGAAAAATATGCAACCAAACCTTTGGTATTGAGGGAAAAGCTAAAGGAACTTTCCATTTCAGAAGATGCTAGGAAAGACCTAGAATCAGGTAACTACCTATTTGGCAGAGGCATATTCGATATGAAATGTGGAGTGGCTATTTTAATGACTATAGTTGAGGAACTATCTAAGGATATAGATAACTTAGAAGGAAATATAGTATTTGCAGCTGTATGTGACGAAGAAGGTAATTCTGGTGGTATGTTATCTATAGTTCCTGAACTGGTTAGCTTGAAAAAAGAAGAAAATTTTGATTATCAGGCCATTATAGACACAGATTATATGGCTCCAAGATATGAGGGAGATAAAAATCGATATGTATATGTGGGAACAGTAGGCAAAATAATGCCCTCATTTTATATAGTAGGTTCTGAAGCCCATGCAGGGGACCCTTTCAAAGGCATAGATCCTAGCCATATATCCTCTGCTATAATGGAAGAAATAAACTTCAATACAAAATACTGTGATGAAGCTGAAGGAGAGGTTACTGTACCTCCTATTTCCCTAAGACAACAGGATCTTAAAAAAGAATACTCAGTTCAAACAGCAAAATCAAGCTATCTATACTTTAACTTTGGTACTCACAAAAGCACTCCAGACGAAATAATGAAGAAGGTAATTGAAGGTGCTAGCTTGGCATTTCAAAAAGTAATTGACAATTTAAATATAGAATATGAAAAATATTGTAAATCCAATAAGTTTCCCCATGAAAGGCTTCCTTGGAAGGCAAGAGTCTTATCCTTTGCTGAATTATTGGAAAAGGTAAGGGAAGAAAAAGGGGAAGAGCTTGATAAATTAATTGATGAATTAAGTAAAAAACTATTAGCAGATGAAAATATTGATGAAAGGCTTTATGCTTTAAAAATTGTAGAGGCAGTTTACAATCTCTGGTCTGATAAGGACCCAATAGTCATAGCTTATTTTTCACCACCTTATTATCCCCATATTTATGTAAAAGGAGAAAATGAATTAGAAAGAAGACTATTAAATGCTGTAAATAAGGCTATAGAAACTACAGAAACTAACTATAATATTTTAATGAAGAAATTCTATCCTTATATCTCCGACTTAAGCTATGGGGCTGCTCCAAGAGAAAAGAATGCCATCGATTCTTTAAAGGATAATATGCCTGGCTTTGGAGTTAAATATAGTTTACCTTTAGAAGATATGCAGGAATTAAGCTTGCCTGTAGTCAATATTGGTCCCTTTGGCAAGGATGCCCATAAGTTTACTGAAAGGTTGGAAGAAGATTATTCCTTCAATGTGGTGCCTGAATTAGTATATAAGACCATAAAAGAATTACTAAAATAAAAAATGCATCCTTATTTTTCTAGGATGCATTTTTTATTCATCTTATAACCTCAAAGAAGCACGAAATCCTCTAGAGCTGTAGAAAGAAGGTGCAGAATTATGATATATGAAAACCCGTCCATAGAGCTTATCACCAAAAATAGCTCCTCCAAGTTTTCTTATATCATCAGGTGTTTTTATCCAACTGGAAGTCT
>ERZ773359.3677-NODE-3677-length-17186-cov-5.354037_pt1 | contig 17186 bp, 14 predicted proteins | sample MGYA00374955_ERZ773359 | MGnify/ENA primary metagenome ERZ773359 (study PRJEB29098, sample SAMN04486028) | biogas fermenter metagenome | study: EMG produced TPA metagenomics assembly of the Biogas fermentation microbial communities from Germany - Plant 4 DNA1... | reverse complement strand
GCACAAGTAAATCAAGATGTATAGAATGAATGTGATCGGTATGCCTATTAGGTAGAAGTACAAGTTTGCATCACGGAGCATGGTGTAGATATTAAATTCGCTGTCATAACTAGGGGCAAATGAAACAGCATCAAGAATTAAAAGAATTAGCCCGAAGAATAAAAACCATATGAAAATCTTAAGCTCAATAAAAGTTCTATTGTGAGATTTCACAATTGAAGCTTTTTTCTGATGAGAATAAGGTATGGCAAAAGCTATTATAGTAAGTAAAAGCAAGCTTATGCCGCCTATAGACAAGACCAAAATAGTATATTGTTCCAATTGCCAATGGTCAGGAAGTCTAGTGAAGCTTGGGAATATATAGCTCTTCAATGGAGCATAACTTCCTACAGAAGTTACTGCAAGAATCAGCATCATCAATAAAGTACCCCATGTTGAAGATGCCAAAGAGCTATTTTTTGTACTATTATTTTTAAGTAAATTCATTTCCATATGATTATCAGATGAGCTATTTTTATTATTATCTATTCTCTCTTCACTGGATGGTTTATCTTCAATATCAGTTATAATTTCATCATTTTTAATATTTTCTTCTATATCAATATCATCCTTCAAATTTATATCCAATACCCCACACCACCTTCAAATATTTTGGCTCCTTCGGATTGATCTCAATCTTTTCCCGAATTCTCCTTATGTGCACTGTCACAGTATCCGGATTATAAGCCGGCTCATTCCACACTTTTTCATATATCTCTTCAATTGAAAATACTCTATTTGGATTTTTCATGAGTAGATGCAGTATCTTAAACTCAAGGGGAGTAGTCTTTACAGGCACTCCATCTACAAGAACCTCTTTAGTCATGTTATTTAACTCTATGCCTCCAATCCTTATAACATCATCCTGTGGCAATACACCATTAGAATAACTGGTATATCTTCTGAGACAAGAATTAACTCTGGCTAAAAGCTCCAATGGATTAAAGGGTTTTGTAATGTAGTCATCTGCACCTATATTGAGCCCAAGTATTTTATCCGTATCCTCTGATTTGGCAGAAAGGAAAATTACTGGCACAGTACTGTTTTCTCTTATTTTCATGACAGTCTGAATACCATCCATCTCGGGCATCATGATATCCATGAGTATCAAATGAATATCTTCTTTGTTAAATATCTTTAAGGACTCTATGCCATTGCAGGCTTTATAAACATTATAGTTTTGGTTTTTCAGATAAATCTCTATAGCGGCCGCTATTTCCTTTTCATCTTCTACAACCAGAATATTGTACATTCACGTTCACCCCTGAATTCTCTGAGATATCTCTACTAGTAATAATAGCATACAGTGTTTAAGAAAAAACAACTATAATTATTACAAATTTCTTAAGAAATCCAGTAACAGCACAAAAAAACAGGCAAATTGAAAGAAGTGTGGAAAGATATAAGAAACTTATCCAGTTATTACCTGACCTGTTTTATTCATGATGAAAAAACATACAATACTTCCTACTAATCCATAATTGAACAATTGTATCATAAAAACGGGCTGAGAGAACTATTTCAATGCCTGCTCTCTTGTCCGACTTTCTTTTTTATAGATATAATCAATATGATATAAATCCACCATAGAAATAAACAATCATGCTCAAAAGAAAGACATGATATTATTAATATGAAATTAATTATTGGAGGGGTATAAAATGGCAGATTATAGAGAATTGTGGCAAAAACTCGGTATGGATCTGGAAAAACATGATGTATTATGTGAGGTGCTTCCTCAGCTCTATGGTGGAGTTTATTTAAGTCAGGAAAACAGACCAGAAGGTATGAACTATTATAATTTTGTGGTAGCTGAGGTACATGGACTTAGAATTAAAGAGCTGGATGATCATAAAAAGGAAGGGGGCAAAGTAGTAGGTACTTTTTGCGTATTTGTTCCCGATGAACTTATTCTTGCTGCCGGTGCCATAGGCGTCGGATTGTGTGCTGGATCTCAATTCTGGATAGAAGACGGAGAGAAGGTGTTGCCAAGAAACATATGTCCATTGGTAAAGGCTTTCATGGGAGCTAAATTAAGCGGCACTTGTCCCTATTTCCAATCTTGTGACATGATAATAGGAGAGACAACTTGCGATGCAAAAAAGAAAGCCTGGGAAATTCTTGATGATTATGTAGATACATATGTAATGGATCTTCCACAGATGAAAAGAGAAAAAGACCATAAGAAGTGGGCTGAAGAGATATATGATCTAAAAGAGAAGTTGGAGAAGCTGACAGGAAACACTATAACAGAAGAAAAGCTTCATGAAGCTATTAAACTTTGCAATAGAAAGAGAATAGCTTTACAAAGACTCTATAATGCCAGAAAAGCACTTGATGTACCCATAAGCGGCAAGGATGCTCTCTTAATATCTCAAATAGCATTTTACGATAATCCTGAGAGATTTATAGAGATGACCAATAAGCTTTGTGATGAATTGGAAGAAAGAATCGAGAAGGGTATTTCAGTAAACAAAAAAGGTGACAAGAGAATACTCATAAGCGGAACTCCAATGGCTGTTCCCAATTGGAAAATACATCATATAGTAGAAAACAGTGGTGCTGTGGTTGTTGCTGAAGAAACCTGCACTGGTACAAGATATTTTGAAAACCTTGTAGATGAGAGTCCAACTACAATGGATGGCATGATAAATGCATTAGCTGACAGATATTTAAAGATAAATTGTGCATGTTTTACCCCTAACAAAGGAAGAGAAGAGGACATAATAAGGCTTGCTAAAGAATATAAAGCAGACGGAGTAATTTATAACTGCCTCCAATTCTGCCATACCTACAACATAGAATACACCAATGTAGAAAAAGCCCTAAAAGAAGCAGGCATACCTGTGCTATTCATTGAAAGTGATTATAGCAACGATGATGTAGGGCAGATACAGACTAGGGTGGAAGCTTTCCTGGAGATGCTAGGCTAATAATGGAATATGACTATTATATACTATTCAACACTCATACCGATGGTTTAGTGCTGGCAAAAAAGCTAAAGGAAAACAATATAAAATATACAATAGTTCCAACTCCCAGGCAGCTCAGCAAGAGCTGCGGCATTGCAATAAAATATGAGCATGAGGATGAAAAAGCTATTTTGGACATTATTGATAAGCATGAAATAAAGATATTGGCAATGCACTCTCTGGAGAGAAAAAATATGGAAATAAAATTTATATAACAATGCTTTATGAGGAGAAACATATGATCAGTATAGGAATCGATATTGGGTCGGTATGTGCAAAAGCTGCCGCTTTCGACGGAGAAAAAATGCATCTGCTTATGCAGCCCACAGGATGGAATCTGAAAAAAACAGGAGAAGAGCTTTATAGAAAGATTCTCCGCATAAGCGGTGGAAAAGAAGAGGATGTAGTCGGAATAATAGGCACAGGTTACGGAAGAGTATCCATACCCTTTGCAACGAAAAAAATTACTGAGATAACCTGCCATGCCAAAGGTGCAAAGTATTTAAATCCAAAAGCTCGGACAATTATCGATGTGGGAGGACAGGACAGCAAGGCTATATCCATTGATGATAAAGGCAATGTGCTGGATTTTATAATGAATGATAAATGTGCTGCAGGCACAGGCAGATTCCTTCAAGTAATGGCCCATGTGTTGGAGGTAGAAGTAGACGAATTAGAGTATTTGGCAGCTCAGTCAGCACCAAGGGATATAAACAGCATGTGTGCAGTATTTGCGGAGAGCGAGGTTATAAGCCTTCTGGCTGCCGGAGCAACAAAAGAATCTATTGCTTCGGGCATACTACATTCCATATCCAATAAAATTGCACATATAGCTAACAGGATAGAAATTAGAGATTTAGTATTTTTTACTGGTGGAGTGTCAAAAAATGAGCAAATCAGAGCTATACTTGAAAAGAAGCTGAAATGCACTATATATACCCATAAAGAAGCACAATATGCCGGAGCTATAGGAGCTGCTTTGTTAGGATATGATATGAAAAATTAAATATAGATAGGTGTTTGTGAAATAAGCCGGTTAAGGAAACATTTGTTACTTTTTCCGGCTTATTTTTGTGTTAGAATTAGGTACTGTAATGGACTATGTGACAAAGTTCTATATATTGCATTTATCATAATTAAGACTATTCATTAATAATAATGTTTATTAGCAGAAGTTAGGATTAGATTGGAGGTAGCATGAAAAAATACGTCGCAGTAAAAACCAAGTTTTGGATTGGACATGCTGTAGCAGCTCTTTGGACTACATTCTCCATAATTGTATCCCTGCCCTGGGTTTTTGAATTGAGCAAAATAGTATCACTTCCTGTTTCAGTGCTAATTATTGCAGGAATAAGCTATCTGCCTGGATATATAAACGCTTTCATGGTTGTAAGTCTGCTTTTGGATCGGCAGCCTTCCTTTAAGGTATCTGAACCGGAAATTCCAATAACAATAGTAATTGCGTGCCATAATGAGGAGAGAAATATTGCCTCTACCCTAAAGTATATTAAACAACAGGATTATAGTGGGATAATAAAAACAATAGTGGTTGACAATAATTCCAATGATGAAACTGGAAAAATAGCAATGGAAGCCGCTGAAAGGCTTTCATTGCCTGTACAGGTTCTCAGGGAGTCCAAGCTAGGAAAGAATCATGCTCTGAATAAAGCATTGAAATATGTTGATACAAAATATGTAATAACTTTGGATGCAGACACTCTTCTTCATAAATCTGCAGTAAGATATCTGGTATCAAGGAAAGAATCAGCTCCCGGTGAAGTATGTGCTGTGGCAGGAGCAGTTTTGGTAAGAAACAGCCGCCAGAATTTTATAGCCAGGATACAGGAGTGGGATTACTTCTTAGGTATAGCCAGCATAAAAAGACTTCAAGGGTTATATCAAGGTACCTTGGTAGCCCAGGGAGCATTTTCGTTGTATGAGACAAGAGTGATCAAGGAACTGGGCGGTTGGCCTGACGCCATAGGAGAGGATATTGTACTCACATGGAGTTTTCTTAAGAATAATTCATTGGTATATTTTGAACCATTGGCTGTGGCTTTCACAGAGGCACCTGTTACTCTAAGGCATTTATCCAGGCAAAGAAGCAGATGGGCTCGGGGTATGATAGAAGCTTTGAAACTGATTAAACCTTGGAAACAGCCCATCACATATGTAAGATACACAACAGGCATAAACCTGATAATGCCCTATCTGGATTTTGTATACACCTTTTGTTGGATACCTGGTCTTGTTTTAGCCTTCTTCGGTAAGTTTTGGATAGTTGGGCCCTATACTTTGTTTGTTCTTCCCCTATCCATACTCCAGAACAATATACTTTACAATTATCAAAAAAGCGTTTTTCAAAAACTTGACCTTAGGATACGAAAGAACAAATTAGGCTTTGTATTCTATGTATTGTTCTATCAAATGCTAATGAGTCCTATGTCCATATTGGGTTACATTCAAGAATTATTAAACCTGAGCCGAGTCTGGAAGTGAGCCAGCTGGAACCGTCCCTGCTGGCTCAATAATTAATATTGGAGCAAATCAATATATATGCTATATTTTAAATAGAAACATATATAACAGGAGGTACATATGATCATAGAATATAAAGGACATAAACCAGATATCCACGAAAGCTGCTTTATTGCAGAAAATGCTACAGTAATAGGCAGGGTGAAGATCAATAAGAATTCCAGCATATGGTTTGGCACAGTAGTGAGAGGTGACGGAAATTACATAACCATAGGAGAGAACACCAATATACAGGATAACTGCACCATCCATATTAATAGTGATCAGCCTACCATAATCGGGGATAATGTTACTGCAGGTCACGGAGCTATAATCCATGCTTGCACAGTAGGAAATAATGTGCTCATTGGAATGGGGGCTACAATATTGGACGGAGCTGAAATAGGCGATAATGTTATAATAGGAGCAGGAGCCTTAGTGCCTCCAAACAAAAAGATACCTTCCAACTCAATGGTTATGGGGATGCCGGCAAGAATTGTAAGAGAATTAACTGATGAAGAAAAAGTTGCCATTTCAGTTTCAGCACAGCATTATGTAGAATTGGCTAGTCAGTATAGATAAAGCAGTTAGATGTAAAGGGGGCTTCAATATGGATCAAAACAATGTTAAGAATCTAATTATGGAATGGTTAGAAGAAGGCATTATAATTTTGGATAAAGATTTTACCATTGTTTTTTACAAGCCGGCTTCTACGGAGATAACGGGTTTTGATCCTGATGAGGCTATAGGGAAAAATCTATTTGAAGCTTTTCCTCATTTAGATAGCAACACCAGTACATTTTATAAAGTAATTACCACCGGAAAACCTGTAATAAATGAAGTGCAGAATTATATCAACTATAAAGGGAAAAGCGTTTCAATAATAACTACTACCGTGCCTGTATATGAAGATGGTGAACTGGTAGGAGCTTTTGAAATATTTAAAGACCTTACAAATGTGAGAGAGCTGTCTGAGAAAATATTAATGCTGCAAAATGAACTATATATAAGAAATCGGGGTAAAAATAATAAAAATTCAAATGGCACCCAATATACTATTCACGATATTGTTGGGGAAAGCAGTTCAATGATAGAGCTAAAAGACAGGATAGGCAAGATTGCAAACACCGGATCTCCTGTATTCATATATGGAGAAACAGGCACTGGCAAGGAACTCATAGTCCAATCCATTCACAATTTAAGCAGAAGAAGAGACAAACCATTCATAGCCCAAAATTGTGCTGCACTGCCGGAAAACCTGCTGGAGAGTATATTGTTTGGAACAGTTCAGGGCAGCTTCACAGGAGCGAAGGACAGACCGGGATTATTTGAACTGGCTGATGGAGGGACACTTTTTTTAGACGAGATAAACTCAATGAATCTAGATCTCCAATCAAAACTTCTTCGAGTTATTCAGGATGGTGTTATAAGAAGGATAGGAAGTTCTACTACAAAAGAAGTAAATGTAAGAATAATAGCTGCCACCAATATTGATCCTAATATATTGCTTGAGGATAATCTGATAAGAAGAGACTTATTCTATAGGATCAATGTAGTATACCTCTACGTGCCGCCTCTTAGAGAGCGGAAAGAGGACATACCATTATTGGCAAATCATTTTATTGATGTTTTTAATAAAAAATTGGGTAAAAACATAAAAGGCATGACAAAGGAAGTCCAGCAGAGATTCTTTGACAATGATTGGCCTGGGAATGTGAGAGAATTAGAAAACACTATAGAGAGTGCCATGAATTTTGCAGATGGAGATTACATTACATTGAAAGACCTGCAAAACTATAATATATTTGGGCGAAGTCCATCATACGTGACACAAATAGTAAAGGAAATACCAAAAGATATGGGGCTTAAGAGTGCGGTGGCTGAATATGAAAAGTCTTTGATTATATCTGCTATTGAAGAAGCAGGAGGGAATTGTGCGAAAGCTGCCAGAGTTTTAAAGATACCAAAACAAACTCTTCATGGCAAGATGAAAAGGTTGGGGATAAAACCATACTATGAAAAATGAAAAGTATCGAAAATAGTACTTAAATATATAATCAAAAGGCGAAAGTACCAAATGTGGTACTCTTTTTTTATAACCTATAGAAAAAAACTATAGAAATGCACAGTTTTATATCAAATATAAACCTTCCATCATTACTTTTAGACAATTCTTACAGAGAAAAATCAAGGGCTCCTCTTAATTATAGACTTACTGCTTTTTGTTATTGATGAAATTGGTATAATATTTGCAATTATTTAGAAGTGAGGTGATAAAGTGGAAGGCTGTATATTTAATATAATGAAATATTCAATTCATGACGGACCAGGGATTAGGACAACGGTATTTATGAAGGGATGTCCACTAAGATGTCTATGGTGTCATAATCCAGAAAGTCAACTGCCTAAACCCCAGTTGATAAGATTTCCTGCCAGATGTATAGGCTGTGGCAATTGCGCTAAGGTTTGTTCTACAGGAGCAATTACGATAAGCGATAATAAAACAAAATACGATATGAGCAAATGCAATAGCTGTGGTCTATGTGCAGAGGTTTGCTATGCGGAAGCCATGGAGATGGCAGGAAAATATATGGATGCAAAAGAGGTTATGAAAGAAGTGGAAAAGGATATGCCTTTCTATGAAGAATCAGGCGGAGGAGTAACCTTCTCAGGCGGAGAACCCTTTATGCAACAGGATTTTCTTAGAGAGTTGCTCATAAGCTGCAATAATAAAGGCATACATACAGCAGTGGATACCAGTGGTTTTGTGAAAAAGGACATATTATTAGATTTAAGCAAGTATATAGATTTATTTCTTTATGATTTAAAGCTTATGGAGGATGCGAAGCATAAAAAGTATGTAGGCGGATCTAACGAAATAATATTAGACAATCTAAAAGAATTGGTAAGGATAGGCAAGAGGATTTTCGTCAGAATACCTATAATCCCTGGGATAAATGATGATGTTGAAAACTTGGAAGCTATAGGAAGATTTCTCTCTGGGATAAGAGGTATTGAGCAAGTAAATATTCTTCCTTATCACAATATAGCAAAAGAGAAATATAAGAGACTAAATAAGGAATACAGTTTGTCTGATCTTAAAGCTCCATCACAAGAAAAAATGGAAAAGATAGCTGAAAAGCTTACAACATATGGATTTAAAGTTAAGATAGGGGGTTAGTATTATGAATGAAAGAGTGCGAACCTTAAGACAGCAGAGTCTTGATGCAGTGCCTACCATGTCTATTGAAAGAGCTCAAATTGTCACAGAGGCATATAGAAAGTATCAAGGGAAAGTTTCAATACCGGTGCTTCGAGCTTTGGTCTTTAAGGAATTATGCGAAAAAAAGACCATATGCATAAATGATAATGAACTGATAGTTGGAGAAAGAGGCCCCAAACCCAAGGCTACACCTACTTATCCAGAACTATGCTGCCACACTCTTGAGGATTTCGATGTAATTGACAAAAGAGAGAAGGTATTCTTTAAGGTATCTGAAGAAACAAAACAAATCCAAAGGGACCAGATAATACCCTATTGGAAAGGCAGAGCCATAAGGGACCTTATTTTAAACAATATGACTCAAGAGTGGAAGGACTGCTATGAAGCAGGAATATATACAGAGTTTATGGAGCAGAGGGCTCCTGGACATACTGTTGCTGACGGGAAAATATATCAAAAAGGCTTTTTAGAATTCAAGGAAGAAATAGAGGAAGAGATTAAAAAGCTGGACTTTTTCAACGACCCGGAAGCTTATAACAAACTTGAAGAATTAAAGGCCATGTCCATATGCTGCGATGCTGTAATAACCTTTGGCAAAAGGCATGCTGAAAAGGCAAGAGTGCTGTCAGCCAATGAAAAGGACGAAAACAGGAAGAAAGAGTTGCTACAGATTGCTGAAGTTTGTGATCATGTACCGGCTTATGCACCCAGGAATTTTTGGGAAGCCCTTCAGATGTATTGGTTTGTCCATCTGAGCGTAATAACTGAGCTAAATACATGGGATTCATTCAATCCTGGCAGATTGGATCAACACCTATATCCTTTCTATAAGAAAGGACTCGAAGATGGTACATTGACAAAAGAAAAGGCTGAGGAACTTCTACAGCTTTTCTGGATTAAATTCAATAATCAACCGGCGCCGCCTAAAGTAGGTATAACCCTTAAAGAAAGCGGCACCTATACGGATTTTGCCAATATAAACACTGGAGGTTTGACGGCAGACGGTTCTGATGGCGTAAATGATATGACCTATATGATATTAGATGTAATAGAAGAGATGAGGATTCTTCAGCCTAGTTCCAATGTGCAGCTCAGCAAGAAGAACCCGGATAAATTCTTAAAGAGAGCATTGAAAATTGTAGCCACAGGATTTGGACAGCCTTCAATATTCAATGCAGATGTGGTTGTAGAAGAGATGTTGAGAGCAGGGAAATCCATTGAGGATGCAAGATGCGGCGGTACCTCCGGATGTGTTGAGACAGGAGCCTTCGGGAAAGAAGCATATATACTGACGGGATACTTTAACTTGGTGAAGGTTCTTGAAATAACGCTTCACAATGGAATAGACCCAAGAACCGGGAAGAAAATAGGAATAGAAACAGGAGACCCAAGAGAATTTAAGACATATGATGAACTTTTCGAAGCATTCAAAAAGCAATTACATCATTTTATAGATATTAAAATCAGAGGAAACAACGTTATTGAAAGGCTGTATGCAGATTTAATGCCATGTCCTTTCCTTTCCATAATAATCGATGACTGCATAAAGAAAGGCAAAGATTATAACGCGGGTGGCGCCAGATACAATACCAGGTATATACAGGGAGTAGGCATAGGCACATTGACTGACAGCTTGTCTTCTATTAAGAAGCATGTATTTGATGACAAGAAGCTTACTATGGGTGAATTGATAGAGATTCTGGATAATAATTTTGAAGGCAGAGAAGATATTCGACAATTATTCCTCAACAGAACCCCCAGATATGGCAATGATGACGACTATGTAGATGAAATAATGAAGAAAGCTTTTGATGCCTTCTACAATGAAGTAAATGGCAGACCTACCATGTGCGGAGGTACTTATAGAATAGATATGCTTCCCACTACCTGTCATGTATATTTCGGAGAGGTTACGGGAGCCACACCTGACGGAAGAAAGGCAGGCATGCCTCAATCAGAAGGTATCTCGCCGGTACAGGGGACAGATAGAAAAGGGCCTACAGGTGTTATAAAGTCTGCTTCAAAAATGGATCATGTCAGGACAGGAGGAACTCTTCTCAATCAGAAGTTTTCACCTAGTGTGGTCAATAGTGAAGAAGCTATGGATAAGTGGGTACAGCTTATTAGAACTTATTTCAAACTGGATGGACATCACATTCAGTTTAATGTTATAGATGCAGACACTCTAAGAGATGCACAGAAACATCCGGAAAACTACAGGGATCTTATAGTTCGTGTTGCAGGCTATAGTGACTATTTCAATGACTTGGGAGAAGCGCTGCAAGATGTAGACTATTTAGTAGAACAGATAAAAGCTAAGATTGCTGAAAAAGGCGGCACAGGTAGATTCTCAACTTGGCCGGTGCCCTTTAGCATGATGTCTACCGCTGCTGCAGTTGAATATGTAAAAGGATATTTAGAAGGTACAATTACTGAAAAGGTAGATTTAGAAGCTTTGAAGAAATGTTATCAAGAAGCATCCGGTGGTTATGATTTAGAGTTTGACAGATATGATAACAAAGATAACTTTATTTTGGTACTTTCTGACTATATTACATTCTAACAGTAGCTGAAGTAAATCATGCGTCTTAATAAGGTTGCCGGTTTGCCGGCAACCTTAACTTAATGATTGAAGTTATTTACTAAAAGGAGGACTTCTATGGAAGCGAATAATGTTATCGAACTCATAAATATTGAAAAAGAGTACTTTGGCAATAAAGTTCTAAAAGGCGTTAATATGGCAGTAAAGGCAGGGGAGATCCATGCCTTAGTCGGTGAAAATGGAGCAGGAAAATCTACATTGATGAATATTATTTTTGGTATGCCGGTAATACATAATACAGGTGGTTATAGTGGAGAAATAAACTTTGAAGGTGAAACTGTTGAAATAAAAACACCAAAGGATGCTATGGATTTAGGTATTGGTATGGTGCACCAAGAATTTATGCTGCTTCCTGGTTTTACAATAACAGAGAACATTAAGCTCAATAGGGAAGTGACGAAACATAATCCTATAAGCAAGATTTTAGGCCCGGTTTTAAAATCTCTCGACGTTCCTGCTATGAGGAAGGATGCTCAAGATGCATTAGAGAAACTGGGAATGAATGTGGATGATTGGTTGCCTATAGCCGGTCTACCTGTTGGATATATGCAGTTTGTTGAGATAGCAAGAGAAATAGATAAAAAGAATATAAAGTTATTAGTATTTGATGAACCCACAGCGGTTTTAGCTGAAAGTGAAGCTGATAAACTGCTGGATGCAATGAAAAAGTTGGCTGAGAAAGGCATTGCAATATTATTCATAACCCACAGATTGGATGAAGTATTAAATGTGGCAGATAATATTACAGTTTTAAGAGATGGAGAACAAGTAGGCCAAATAAAAAAAGAAGATGCTACTGTTGCAAAAATTGCTCAGATGATGGTAGGCAGAAAGATAGAGAGAATAGAAAGAAAAATAAAAAGAAGTCAAGAAAATGAAGAAGTTTTAATGACAATAAGAAATCTATGTGTAAATATGCCTGGTGAAGTGGTGAAAAATGTTGATCTAGATATAAAGAAGGGCGAAATATTAGGTATAGGCGGTTTGGCGGGACAGGGCAAGTTAGGAATTGCAAATGGCGTTATGGGGTTATATAGTGCTACCGGAGAGGTAGTGATGAAAGGAAAAAAACTAAAATTAAATGATCCTAGGGAATCAATTGAAAACAAACTAGCTTTTGTATCGGAAGATAGAAGAGGCGTAGGTCTGCTCCTTGATAATTCTATAGAATTAAACATTGCTATGACTAGCATGCAGATACAAAATAGATTTTTAAAACCTTTTCTAGGCATGAAGTTTTTCCTTATGCAAGATCATAAAGCTATAAGAGAGTGGGCTGAAAAAATGATAAAAGAGCTTGATATTAGATGTACTGGGCCTACCCAATATACAAGAAGGCTAAGCGGAGGAAATCAGCAAAAAGTATGTATAGCAAGGGCTTTGACTTTAGAACCCGAATTGCTTTTTGTATCAGAGCCTACTAGAGGCATTGATATAGGGGCAAAAAAACTGGTTCTTGATTTGCTGGTGAAGCTGAATCATGAATTAGGTATGACAATAGTTATGACTTCAAGTGAGCTTGGTGAATTGAGGTCTATATGTGATAGAATTGCAATAGTTTATAATGGAAAAATCCAAGGAATATTGAGTCCAAAGGATTCAGATGTTGACTTTGGTCTTATGATGGCAGGAAAGTATGATCTGCACTCGAAGGAGGTTATGTAGATGAAGAACCTATGGGAAAAGTGTATAGATCGTTATGGCTATCCTAAGGTATATATTACTATTTTTCTTATACTGCTAATAATTATAGCTATAATACAAAAACAAAGTATTCCCGATCTTTTAATCGATTCACTAATAAGGATAGGTATGAACAGCATATTAGTCCTTGCAATGGTTCCAGGAATAATCTCCGGTACAGGACTCAATTTCGCCTTATCCATAGGGATATTATGCGGTATACTTGCAGGTTGCATAGCTATAGAATTAAGGCTTGTAGGATTGACGGCATTTTTTGTAGCCGTTTTGATAAGCATCCCTTTGGCAACGGTTGCAGGGTATCTATATGGGCTTCTGTTAAACAGGGTAAAAGGAGACGAGATGACAGTAGGTACATATATGGGATTTTCCATGGTTTCCCTTATGAGTATAGGATGGCTAGTCCTTCCTTTCAAAAATCCTGATATGGTTTGGGCAATAGGAGGCAGAGGTCTCAGGGTCACTATCACCCTTGTTGATAAATACGATAAAGTTTTAGATCATCTTATCAAATTTGAACTATTTGAAAGAAAACTTCCTATAGGTACGTTGATTTTCTTTGGAATTTGTTGTGCTTTAATGTGGTTATTCTTAAGGTCTAAGACGGGAGCTGCTATGATTGCGGCTGGTGACAACCAGAAATTTGCTGAAGCCTCAGGAATAAATGTAAATAAGCAAAGGATGATTGGAGTAATTATCTCCATGGTCTTAGGCGCTATAGGTATCATTGTATATGCTCAGAGCTATGGTTTTTTCCAATTGTATCAGGGCCCTTTGATGATGCCTTTCTTGGCCATATCGGCCATACTGATCGGCGGTGCTACGGCAAAGAAAGCATCTATTGGGAATGTCATATCGGGTGTTGTTCTATTCCAAGCTCTTTTGACAATATCCTTGCCTGTAATAAATAAGATGATGCCTGAAGGGAATTTGTCTGAAGTAATACGAATAATTGTAAGTAATGGAGTTATTCTTTATGCCTTGACCAAGATGGGAGGTAATGAATGATGAGTACAAAGATAGAATTAAATGAAAAAAAGGCTAAAGTCTTTGATATTAGACAATTCATAATCAAAAATTCGGTACCAATAATGTTTATATTAATATGCTTAGGTGGTATGGTAGCTTCCAAGCTTGGTTTGGTATATATTTTAAATGAACTTGTTGCCCGACTGAATAGAAACCTTCTTTTGGTTTTGTCTCTTATCATTCCTGTTTTAGCAGGTATGGGGCTTAATTTTGCTCTGGTTATTGGAGCAATGGCAGGGCAGATTGGGCTTATAACCATAAAAATATTCGATATCGGAGGACTGCCAGGTATCATAGCTGCTGCTTTAATAGCCACTCCTTTTGCAATTATCTTTGGATTAGGTACAGGTTCCATATTAAACAGGACAAAGGGACAAGAAATGATAACAAGCTTGATTTTAGGTTTCTTTGCAATGGGTTTATATCAGCTGGTTTTCCTTCTTTTGATGGGTACGGTTATACCCGTAAAGGATCCAGAGATTATATTACCCGGAGGCATCGGATTAAAAAATGCATTAGATTTAAAGCTTATTAAATATAGTATAGATGAGTTATGGCAACCTGTAATAATGGGAGTGAAGATTCCTGTAGTATCTTTTATCATAATAGCATTTTTCTGCCTGGTGATATGGTTCATAACCAGAACTAAGCTGGGGCAAGACTTTAGAGCTTTAGGTCAAGACATAAACATTGCTAAAGTAGCAGGTATAGATGTGGATAAAACTAGACTTATTGCAATTACCATATCAACCGTTCTAGCTGCATGGGGTCAGATAATGTTTTTACAAAATATCGGTACTTTGCAGACATATAGCAGCCATGAACAAGTAGGTATGTTTGCAGTTGCAGCGATTTTGGTAGGCGGCGCTTCGGTAACAAAAGCTACTATAGGAGATGCAATACTTGGAACCATCCTATTCCATACCCTGTTTATTGTGTCGCCAAATGCAGGCAAAAACTTATTAGGAGATTCTCAAATCGGTGAATTCTTCAGAGCTTTTATTGCATATGGTGTTATTGCCATGTCGCTAGTATTGCATGCCTTCCAGAAAAGCATGATGGATAAGAAAAAATAATATATAATTAGGGTAAACGTAAAGTAATGTATACTATTTGGAACGGAGGTATAAAATGCTAGATAAAGCGAAACTACATAAATTGACCAATATTCTTATAGAAAAAGATGTGGATGGCTGCGTCATGGGGCCTAGTCATGATGTGCAGTATATTGCAGGCATAAAGCCTGATAATGATGAAAGATTTAGGGGCTTATATGTGTTATCCGATGGACGCTGGTTCTTCATATGCCCTGAGCTATATTACGAAGAAGTGAGGGAAGCTTTAGGGGAAGAAGCTCATATATACAAATGGTCTGATGGAGAAGGAGTTTTAGGATGCTTTGAAAAGGCACAAAAGGACTATGATCTCAATGGAATGACAATTGCAGTAAATGAAGGTATAAGGGCTATAGACCTGATAGACATGGAAGATTATATTAAAGCCAAATATATAAACGGTGCCCATATCTTTGAAGAATTAAGGATTTTAAAAGATGAGCAAGAAGCCGAATATATGGCGAAAGCAGGAGAAATCGCAGATAGAGCTTACGAAGAGATCGTTAAATTTATAAAGCCCGGTATTACGGAAAGAGATATATCCAACAAACTAAAAGAGCTGTTAATAGAACAGGGAGGAGAAGAATTAGCCTTTGACCCTATAGTAGCCTCAGGGTCTAATAGTTCAAAGCCTCATTATAACGATGATAAAAGGGTAATTCAAGAACAAGACCTGGTAGTGTTGGATTTTGGCTGCAGATATAAAGGTTACTGCTCAGATACTTCCCGAACTGTATTTATAGGAGAACCTACAGAAGAACAAAAAAAGGTTTATGAAATATGTCTCAGGGCTACCACCGAGGCAAAGAAAGCAGTAAGGGAAGGTATAACGGCAGAAGAAGTGGATAAAGTAGCAAGAGATATAATAACCAAAGAAGGATATGGACAATACTTTATCAATAGGACAGGACATGGTATAGGATTGGCTGTACATGAAGCTCCATATATTAAAGAAGGCAATAAACAAGTATTAAAGACTGGTATGTGCTTTAGCATAGAACCAGGCATATATATTCCAGGAAAATTTGGTATGAGGATAGAAGATATCGTTATGGTGGAAGGAGATGGGGCGAGAGTATTTAATAACTCCAATAGAGATATGATCATACTATAAGAGGTGGGCATATGAAAGAGGAACTAGGCCAAAAAATAAATGAAATCAGAAATGCAAAAGGCATGACTCTTAAGGATGTGAGTGAAAAGACAGGTTTGTCTGTTGGATTTTTGTCCCAAGTGGAAAGAGGGTTGACCTCAATAGCCATACTATCATTGAAAAGCATAGCAGAAGCTTTGGATACTGATTTATCTGAATTCTTTGCACCCCCTAAAAAAAATCGTTCATTGGTATTAAGAAGCTTTGAACAAGACCACTTTCAATATGAAAATAATGACTATATATTATCTAATCTATCAGGCAGTATGGAAGACAGAATTATAGAAGCAATGCTGGTAACAATTCTGCCTGGAGATGAAAAAACTGCGCCTGCTAAATCTCCTCATGACGGAGAAGAATTTATCTATGTATTGGAAGGCATATTGACATTATGTTATAAAGATGATGAGTATGATATGTATCCAGGAGATAGTGCTCATTATAAAGCTAATGAACCTCATACATGGAGAAATAGAACCAATAAGCTTGTAAAATTGCTATCAATCAATACACCGGTTATTTTCTAATAGTTTTTAAAAAAGTAGACCTTTTGGTAAAGTTTAATACCAAAAGGTTTACTTATTATATCATTCATTTAAACTACAGCCTAATTTTACAGCACATTCCGGACAAAGAGTATAATACCAACCGTTTTTTATGTGCAAGCTACCATCAGCTCCGCACTTTGACAAATAGATTCTGATAATTCTTCATATTTTTGAACTATTTCATTAGCCTCTTCAATACATTTACCTAAATCAAATTGAAGTGCTCCATACTTTTCTTTTATATCACCGACTCTGATAGTATTGATATCTAAATTCCTCTTATTATA
>ERZ773359.3676-NODE-3676-length-17195-cov-61.880105_pt1 | contig 17195 bp, 16 predicted proteins | sample MGYA00374955_ERZ773359 | MGnify/ENA primary metagenome ERZ773359 (study PRJEB29098, sample SAMN04486028) | biogas fermenter metagenome | study: EMG produced TPA metagenomics assembly of the Biogas fermentation microbial communities from Germany - Plant 4 DNA1... | reverse complement strand
GTTGCCAAAGAATGAAAGTAGGTTTTCAACTCATGCTTAAGTACAGCTATCATTGCTTAATCCCCTCACTTTCTGTAGCTTCATTAGAATTGCTCTTTTCAGTAAGTTCAATGAATATATCTTCCAAATCTGTCTTTTTCAAAGCCATTTCCAAGAGAGTCTTGTTTTTTTCAGCAAATCCAAGGAAGATCTGACGGGATACCTCATAGACATCCTTATGGTCTGTTTTTATTTGGGCTTTAGTATAGGCCCCTTCTTCTTTAATAGTAAAGTCCACTATGTGATTGATTTTTGCTAATATGTCCCTTATTTCCTTATCCCTGGCATCAGTGGTAATGATAATCTCATTTGGTGCCAGCAATAGTTTTTCAAGATTCTCAGGTTGGTCAAAGGCAACAAGTTTTCCCTTGGAAATAATCAGTACCTGGTCGCAAATGGCCTGTACTTCCGACAAAATATGTGAGCTGAATATGACTGTATGTTCCCTTCCCAGCTCCTTTATTAAATCCCGTATTTCTACTATTTGGATAGGGTCAAGACCAACAGTTGGCTCGTCCAGTATAATGACTTTTGGATTTCCTAAAAGGGCCTGGGCTATGCCAACCCTTTGCTTGTACCCCTTGGAAAGTGATGAAATAGGGCGGTTTTTAACATTTTCAATTTTGGTCTGCTCTATTACCTTGTCAATCTGCTCCTTTAGTTCAGAACCCCCTAGTCCCTTTGCTTCACCTACAAATTTTAGATATTCTAGTGGGGTATCAGTCATATACAAGGGGGGCTGTTCAGGAAGATATCCAATTAGTTTCTTGGCCTGGCAAGGTTCTTCAAAAATATCATAACCACCAATCAGAACCCTTCCTTCTGTAGCTGACAAACAGCCTGTCATAATGTTCATAATGGTGGTTTTCCCGGCACCATTGGGACCTAAAAAGCCATATACATGGCCTTCATCAATCTTAAAGGATACATCATCAACAGCTACAATATCGCCGTAACATTTTGTTAAATGTTCAACTGATATCATCCTTAACCACCTCTTGCTTTCTCTATAGTGCTATGATGATTATATTATTTAATTCTTAAATGAAACTGAAAATTATATTACTTTCAAGCAAGGGGCAATTCTACATAAAAGCTGTTGATACCATTTTTGCTTTCAACCCAAATCTTTCCCCGGTGGCTGCTTACTATGCTTTCTGCTATGGAGAGGCCTAAGCCAAAACTACCTGTTCTAGAACGGGCTTTATCGCCTCTGTAAAAGCGTTTGAATATATTTTGTGCTTCTTCTGGAGAAATAGATTCCCCTTCATTAGCTACCTTTAGTAAGCAGCGTTTCTTGCCAACTTTTTTCAAGCTTATCCAGGTGGTTCCAGCTTCCTTGGAGTATTTTTGAGCATTATCCAGTAAAACATCTACCAGCTGGCAAAGCTGGGATTCGTCCCCTTTAACCTTAATGTCCCCATCTATTTGGCTTTTGAGGGTAAGGCCCCTTTCAAAAAAGACTGGTTCAAAGGGAAGGATGGCCTTTGAAACGAGACTTGAAAAATCTACTACAGTAAAAATCTTTCTAATGTCTGTATCATCTGCCCTGGCCAGCTCCAACATTTTCTCTATTAGGCTTCTCATTTGCCGGGACATGGTTAAGATACTATTCAAAAAAACCTGCCTGCTTTCCTCATCATATTCAGGGCACTGGGCTAATTCTGCATTTGTCATAATAACTGTTAGAGGGGTTTTTAGCTCATGGGAAGCATCTGCTACAAATTGGCGCTGTTGTTTCCAGGCTAAATCCACTGGTTTTACAGCCCATTTTGATAGCTGAATACTTATGATTAAAAAGGCAAAAAAGCTGATTATACCAATGATAATACAGTTTTTCATCATGTTATCAAGTGTAGCACGTTCACTAGAAATATCTGAAAAAACCAGATAATAGTTGTGTGGCGTAACAAAGCGATAATAGCGTAAATTGTATTCCTCTATTACAGCAAATCTTTTAGGGGAGCTATTAACTACCCTTATAAGGTCGTCCAAAAAGTCCCTATCTGAAAGATCATAATAGCCTCCTCCTGTTGCCACCAGTTCTCCACGTAGACCTAGCTGCACGACAAAATATGGCAAGCGGACATCCTTCCTAAGCTCATTAGGATTTTCCAAGCGGAAAGGCTGCTTAGCAAGGTTTTCCATCATATTGATACTTTCAGCCTCCAGATTGGCTTTTGTAAAGTAATATACCAGGCCTAAAATAATGCATAGCATAATGGTTACAATGCTCATATTAATAACTACAAATTTAATTTGCAGCTTTCGAATCATGTTCACTTACCTCCAGATAATATCCTAATCTGCGGGCTGTTTCAATTCGGACATTGGAACCAATGGAGGCCAGCTTTTTTCTTAAAAAGCCAATATAAACCTCCACATGGTTTTCCACTGCATCTGAGTCATAGCCCCATACCTTTGTAAGGATCATTTCCTTTGAAAGGATCTTGCCTCCTGCCTGGAAGAGGCAGCGCATAACCTCAAATTCCTTGGCGGATAGGCGAACCCTGTTTTCCCCACAAACCAGCATGGCAGATGAAAGATCCAGTACTGTGTTGCCAAGCCTAACTTCATCCACATGAGCACCCTGCCTACGTAGTAGGGCATTGATGCAAGCCAGCAGTTCCCTTATGTCAAAAGGCTTGGTTAGATAATAGTCCCCACCGGAATTGAGACCTGTAATGCGATCTTCCAATTCTCCCTTGGCAGTCAGCATCAAGATGGGAGTTCCTATGCGCTTTTGGCGAAGCCTTCTGGCTACTTCATAGCCATCCATTTTAGGCAGCATTATGTCTAGTATTATTAGATCATAGATGCCCAATTCTGCATATTCCTTTCCAGTTTCTCCGTCGTAGGCCACATCCACCTCAAAGCCCTTTTTAGTAAGGAGGGATTTAATAGAATGGGCCAGCAACTCTTCATCTTCAACAATAAGTATCCTCAAAGCTCTCACCTCCAGGCTATCTCTAATATAATAATACTACATATGTCTGAAGTGAAGCTTAAAAAAAGCAATAAAAAACCAAGCCTTGGATTTATGTTGAGGCTTGAGGATCTGTCTTTCACCGTTACTTTTAATATTTGGAAAAAATGGGCTGATATTGTGAAAATATGTTGAATTTATGTATAAAAAGCTATAAAATCAATGTAACAGGTAATCTGAAAGGGGGATGTTTATGGCAATAATGTGGACTCCTGATTTATCAGTTGGTGTTGACCATATTGATGAACAACACAAAATATGGTTTGAAAAGGCCAATGAATTATTTGAAGCAGGAAAAGAAGGAAGAGCAAAGGAATACATAAATACTATGATCGATTTTTTGGATGAGTATTCTAAAAAGCATTTTAAGGACGAAGAAGCTTATATGGAAAAAATAGGATATCCTGGGCTTGACTCTCAAAAGAAAGCACATGCAAGCTTTGTCAATAACCTTGCTAAATTAAAAAGTGACTTTAATGAGTCTGGTGGAAATATCACAGTTATAATTAATGCAAACAAAATGGTTTTAGACTGGCTCATAAATCACATAAAATCCATGGACAAGAAAATAGGTGAATATGTAAAAACTCTATAGTTAAGCTTCTATTATAATGGCCACCTTTTAGGTGGCCATTTTGTAATATTAAATATTGGCAGTAAACTTAACTATGTCTTGGAACAAAGATCACTGGGTGATTCACAGGGTCTACATGACTTACTTATATTATTTATTAGATTATTATTTGTTCCATTATCATCTATATTCTGTGGTATATTACATATTAATTTATTATCCATTACAAGATTTGCTGTAGACAGTACATCTAGAGTAAATCCAGTACCTCCATTATATGCTACTTCATTATCTAGAAATATTCCAAAATCTCCAATATTACTCATACCCACCCTATCATTACATACCACATAGTTTTCAGCTCCAAAGTAGTTACTATATACATTAAATACTATGTGGCCACGTAACCTATTATCTTTAATTATATTTCCTATGGCTAGGGAACCCATTCCTTCATCTATCACTATCCCTTCTGCATGGTCTATTAATATATTGTTTAAAAATAGATTGTTGCTTCCAAATATATTGAAAGCCCGGTCTCTGTGGTTTATGGCTATATTAGATATGAAGGCATTGTTACTATCTGAGGGTAAAGACGTTTCAAAAGCATCTACAAACCCATCTTTAACTATATTTCCTATAATCCAGTTGTTTGTACTGCCTGAGCTTAATTTTATACCATCGGAACAGTTCCATATTTTATTTTTCCAGATTAAGTTGCCGCTGGAGCTTATTAATACTATAGCATCACTTAACACATTGTTTAATCTATTGCCTATAATCCTATTACCTGATCCTGACTGAATTATTATGCATCATCCCTATAATGCCTTATACTCATTCCTTCTATAGTCACTCCAACTACTGCTGACAGTATAAAAGCTGAAAAAAGAGAGCCTTTGCCATCAAAGATGACCTCTGGACTTTTAGCTATAAGACGAATATAGTTCTTAGAAATATTCACAGTTTGAAAATATATGCCTTCTTTTAATAGGAGCACGTCTCCTTCTGTCACATCATCAGAGTCTATTAGGGCAGTTATATCCACCTGGGGTGTTACATCAATTACCGCCATAAAAACACTTCCCTTCCAAAAAATTTATAGGCTTGTTCAATAATATATATTCCTTATGTCAAAATATGTGAAAATCCTTAATTAATCTCTCATTAAAAAAGCCACCCTTAGGGTGGTCATTTACAAAAACTATCTGTTTATACATATTCTCCCCTTCCTATTCATCTTCTTTTTCTGTTTCCTCCAATAACTCACTAATATGTTCAAGTCTAGCTTCCAGCATGGCCTTTTCTTCTTCCAAAAAAGCTTTTCTTGTTTTTTCATCTACTTCATAAGGTATAAAAGGATAAGGTCTACAATGTTTATAAAATCTTCCTCTAAAACCTCTGCCACAGTGACCCCATCCCAGTCCAGCTGCCATTGTTCTACCCCATCCAGACATTTTAGAACCTCCTTTCTATAGTTTTGGGTTTATGTTCATTTTATATATATTATATACACAGTTTTGGGCATATGTCAATAATCTTATTTTTAAATTTTCTGACTATTAAATTCTGACAAATAAAGCCAGTTAGGACTTAATTTATCCTAACTGGCTTAAAATCATTGCCATTCCATATCAAGCTCAAGTAATATTGGTGTATGGTCTTGCCTTGGTCCTGAATCAATCATTTCAGATCTAATAACCTTATCAGCAATACGATCACTTACCAGCCAATAATCAATTCTCCAGCCAGAATTGTTAATTTTACTGGTTTTAGCCCGCTGAGCCCACCAGGTATAAACCCCTGTTACATCGCCATGGATATACCTGAAGGTATCTGTAAAACCCCTAGCCAGTAAATTAGTAAAGCCCTCACGCTCTTCATCGGTGAAGCCAGCAGATTGACGGTTGCTTTCAGGATGAGCCAGGTCTATTTCCTTGTGAGCTACATTAAAATCCCCTGCTGCTATAACAGGCTTCTTTTTGTCCAGCTCTGACAAGTAATCAGCATATTTTTTATCCCATATTTGACGTTCTTCTAGACGATTCAAGCCTTCCCCTGCATTAGGGGTATAAACCTGTGTTAAGTAAAAGTTGTCAAATTCTAAGGTAATGATCCTACCTTCATAATCCATGGTACCTGGTGCACCAATTTTAGGGAAAGTCACAACAGGTGACAAATAATTTTTGTATAAGAACATGGTACCAGCGTAACCCTTGCGTGCAGGCTCTACTGAGGAATTCCAAACAACTTCATAATTTGGAAACATCTCCCCCAATACTTGTAAATGTTTTTTACTGGGTCCAGTACTTGGCAGCTTTGTTTCCTGTATGGCAATAACCTCTGGATTATATTCAACTATTGTTTCCAATACCTTTCTGGATAAAATAGCTCTATTTGAAGTGCCAGTCAAGGCAGCATTTAATGAATCAATGTTCCAGGAAATTAATATCAATTGTCTTCCCCCTTTATGTTCTTTTAAATCAGCTTTTATTAAAATGATGATTTGGTTCTTTCCATATATATAGCATATCAAATAGATGCAACAAAAACTACCTGTAAAAACACATCCTTTATCTCTAAAATTTTTCCATACTCTTTTTATTATTTATGTTGAAGGCAACTACTTTTCTTAGCAAATCATAATTCACCTTATCTGTCCATCTAATTCTAAACAAATGTTTTGTATAATCCATTGCATAAAATTTCAATATATCCTCTTTTTGCTATTGTAGCCTTCCATTCTTCTGGTATAGATTCATACCCATATTTTATACCAGCTAATCCACCTGCTACTGCTCCTACTGTATCTGTATCATTTCCCAGATTCATAGCCTTTAAGATACAGGATTTATAGTCTTCAGTATTTAATAAGCACCAAATGGCTGCAACAGATACATAAATACCGGCACTTAATTCTGGGATTAAACATAGCATCAACTCCTATATCTTTCATACCTCTTAAAATAGGGGCAAGTAATTTAGACTCTATTTTTTATTCATAACCATACATCCAATTTACAATATTTTACTATAATACCCGTTTGTTATTCAAGGTATATAAGAAGGAGAACCTCCCTCCTGCCTTATAAAAAAACCAAGCCTTAAACTTTAATTAAGGCTTGGTAGTAAATTTTTAATCTTGGTCAGGGAAATTATCACAAACATCACTAGGTGCTTGGCAGGGTTCACAAGGCTTTTCTTTATTATCTATTATATGGTTGTCAATGCCTCTGTCATCTATATTATCAGGAATATTACATACCAGTTTATTATCCATTACAAGGTTGCCTATAGCGGAGGTAGTAAAGAGGGAAAATCCAGTGTCTCCATTATAGGCTATTTTATTACCTAAGAGGATACTATATTGGGTGGCCAGATTCATGCCCTCCCTGTGATTTCCTACTATTTTGTTTTGGGCTGCAAAGAAGTTATCATATAGAGCAATTATGGCAAGGGCAGCCAGCTTAGCAGATGTGAGCCTGTTTCCAATAGCCATGGAGCCATTGCCACTTTGAACCAATATTCCCAGAACATTATCAGAAAGGTTATTTAAAACTAGATTGTTGCTGCCAAATATATTAAACCCTTCACCCCTGTTGCCTATAGTAGTATTAGCTATGAAGGCATTATTGCTTTCAGAGGAAAAAACTGTTTCAAAGGCATGGCTTGCACATTCCTTGACAGTATTTTCTATAAGCCAGTTGCTTTGGCTTCCCAGGGTTAATCTTATGCCTTCAAAGCAATTACACACACTATTTCTCCAGACCAGATTGTTACTGGAGCCTACTATTTCTATGCCAGCAGCCATCATGTGGTTAATTGTGTTGTTTATAAGTCTATTACCGGAGGCAGCTTGAACTAATATGCCACTGGCCCTATAGTATCTCATTTTAATGCCCTCTAATAGGACTCCGCTTACCCCTGACAGTACAAAGGCTGATAAAAGAATACTTCTACCATCAAAGATTACTCCTGGCCCCTGGGCTACAATCCTAATATTATCCTTCATAACATTTACACTTTGAAAGTATATGCCTTCCTCTAGCAGGACTACATCCCCTTCTCCTACCCTATCTGAGGCTATTAGGCTTGTAATATCCATGTGGGGATTTACCTTAATTACTGCCACGACCACACTTCCTTTCCTTATCTTGACAATGGCCACAAATATCCTCTGGAGATTGGCAAGGTTCACAAGGCCTATCTGTATTGTCTATAAGATTATTGTCTGAACCACTGTCCACCATATTTTGGGGAATATTGCATACCAGCTTACTGCCCTTAACTAGATTTGCCCTGGAGGCTGTAGCCAGGGTTATGCCAGTATCTGCATTATAGGATGATTCATTGTTTAAGAAGATACCAAATTCCCCAATAATATTTATGCCTATTCTTCCATTACACTCAAGCTGGTTTTCTCCTGCAAAATAATTTTGGTATTCATTAAATACTGTAAAGGCATTTAATCTAGTAGCCTGTATCCTATTTCCTATGGCCAGGGAATGGCTGCCATCAAATACTGATACCCCTTGATCATTATCAATTGACAGATTATCCATTAATAGATTGTTGGAACCAATCATAGTAAAGCCATTGCCCCTACTTCCTATGGCCTTGTTGGATATAAAGGCATTGTTAACTGCAGTAGCCTGGAATATTGAAAAGGCAGTAGAAAAGCATTCCCTGACAGTATTGTCTATAATCCAGTTGCTTATGCTACCAGAACCTAATCTTATACCACTACGGCAATCTTGTATATGATTTTTCCAAATTAAATTGGCAGTAGAGCCTATAATGTCTATGGCAAAATCCACCATATTATTAATCCTATTATTTAGGATTCTGTTAGCTGAACCAGCCTGAATAAATATGCCGTCATCCCTATAGTGCCTTATATGAATGCCCTCTATGACCACTCCCACTACATTTAACAGGCTAAAGGCTGTAAAGAGGGTGGCCTTACCATCAAAGATGACCTCTGATCCCTTGGCTACAAGGCGGATGTTATTTTTTCTAATAGTAACAGTTTGAAAGTATATACCTTCCTCCAATAGAAGCACATCCCCTTCATTTACATCGCCAGAGGCAATAAGAGCAGAAATGTTTGTCTGGGGTGTTACCTCAATTACTGCCATAAATCCACTTCCCTTCATAAAATATAATAGGCTTGTTCAATAATAATATATTCCTTAAAGGATAAGCTGTGACAAGCCTTGGAAGAAAGTTTTTACTTTCTCTGTCTGGAACTCATAATTTAAATTTGGTAAGGGGACTTTTTTTATGCTAATATATGTATGGAGTCTTTACAGGCTTATAAGTATATGTCAATAAGGTAGAGGATATATAGTAGACATTAAGGGGGAAAAATAATTTGACTGAAGGAAAAATTTCAAAAAAGATAATATTGTTTGCATTACCAATCTTTCTAGGTGCACTATTTCAACAGCTTTACAATATTGTAGACTCCCTGGTAGTTGGTAATGTACTGGGCAAGGAAGCCCTTGCTGCTGTTAGCTCTACTGGCAGCCTAATATTTTTAATTGTAGGCTTTATAAATGGAATATTTGTTGGAGCATCAGTTGTAATCTCCCATTACTTTGGGGCAGAAGATGAGGAAAAACTTTCCATTGCTGTTCACACTACCATTGCCTTTGGTTTTATGGCTGGAATTTTAATCACCCTAGTTGGAGTAGGACTGACACCCTTCTTTTTAAGGTTAATGAAAACACCTGCTGATGTATTTGGCAATGCAGTAACATACCTGCGCCTGTATTTTGCTGGAGGCCTTGCCATTGTAATGTACAATGCCTGTATGAGTATATTTCAGGCAATAGGTGACAGCAAACGTCCACTCTATTATCTAATTGTAGCTGCAATTATAAATGTGGTATTAGACATACTCTTTATAGCAGTATATGACTTTGGTATAGCTGGAGCAGCCATAGCCACAGTAATTTCTCAATTTGTCAGTGCTTTTCTTGCATTTGTTAAGCTTACAAGGATTAATGATTGTTATAAAATACATATAAAGCAAATAAAAATTAACTTTAATATGCTTAAAAGACTAATGAAGATGGGTATACCAACTGGAGTTCAAAACTCTGTAATTTCCTTTGCCAATGTCATAGTTCAGTCCAATATTAATAGCTTTGGTTCTGTTGCCATGGCAGGCAGTGGCAGCTACTCAAAGCTTGAAAGATTTGCCTTTATTCCAATTACCAGCTTTAGTATTGCCCTTACAACCTTTATTGGTCAAAATCTGGGAGCAAAAAAATATGAACGAGCTAAAAAGGGTGCTCGTTTTGGACTTATAGCCGGTGTTTCCTTGGCAGAAATCATTGGTATTTTAATATGGATATTTGCACCTAAACTAATTGGCTTTTTCAGCTCTGAAGCAGAGGTTATAAGGCATGGAGTTATGAATGCCAGGACTGTAAGCCTCTTTTACTTTTTACTAGCCCTTTCCCATTGCCTGTCTGGCATACTCCGTGGAGCTGGAAAAACCAGTGTACCCATGTATGTTATGCTTATAAGCTGGTGCTTGATAAGGATAAGCTATATCACAATAGCAGTTAGAATATTGCCAGATATAAGGGTTGTTTACTGGGCTTATCCATTAACCTGGACCATTAGTACAATTATATTCCTTATATACTATAAAAAGTCCAAATGGCTAATGGCCTATGAAGAAGCTTAGTTAAACCAAGATGAAACAAAAAGGCAAAGCCTGTTAATACACTAGTAAAGGCATTGCCTTTTTCAGTTTCTTTATTTTTGTTGTTCTGTATATTTAGGAAAATATAGTGGCAATCCTCGATAATTCAATTAACTATTCTATTTTTTGTCTAGAATTCCTTCCTTATTGCTAATAATCTTTAAAATTACCGCAAATAAGCTAAGATATTTGGAATTTTCCGCCATTACAGTTACTTTACAATAAATCCAATCATTGATAAAGTTTTGTTGAAAGGAGTGATTTCATGAAAATAGATTTTCATGTCCATGTAACACCACCTGATATTATCAAAGATTGGAAAAAAATAGCTGAGAAGGAACTATACTTTAAGCTTCTAAGTGAAAGTCCAGTGAATAAATTTGCCACTGTAGAGGATGTTGTAGTGGAGCTGGATAATTCCAAGGTGGATAAGGCTGTTATATTTGGTTTTGCTTTTAGAGATATGGGGCTGTGCAGATATGTTAATGACTATGTAGCAGATGCCATTAAAAGATATTCGAATAAGCTTATTGGATATATGGTACTAGATCCTACATCTGATAAAATGGAAAAGGAAATAGACAGGTGTATGTATTTAGGCTTAAAGGGGGTTGGAGAACTGTTTCCTTATGGGCAAGAATTTGATATCACAGATACAAAGCAAATGTCATCTTTATGTAATTATTGCATAGAAAGGGATTTACCTGTCATGATCCATACCAATGAGGCTGTAGGACATTATTATAGTGGGAAGACCAACACTACTGCCGTAGAAGCAAGTATATTTGCACAAAACTATCCAGACCTTAAAATCATACTTGCCCATTGGGGCGGTGGCCTACTCTTTTATGAATTAATGCCAGAGATACGAAGGCAAAATAAAAATGTATATTATGATACAGCAGCATCACCTTTCTTGTATGATAAAAAAATATATAAAGTAGCTAAAGAAATAGGGATTTTGGATAAAGTATTGTTTGGGAGTGACTACCCATTAATACCTATGAAAAGATACCTTAAGGAGATTGCTATCTCAGGTTTAAATGACATGGAGCAGGCCCTTGTATGTGGGGAAAATGCTAAAGATTTGTTGAAATTATAAAATGGTACATAATAAGGAGGGCCAGTTAGGATATTTACTATAAGTCCTAACTGGCGCTAAATAGAATTATTCTACTGCTTCTTCAGTTATCTCCTCTACTACCTTCTCCTTCATCTTTTCTATAAGCTCTAATACCCCAGCTTCTATTTTTTTAAGGTCTTCTTCCTTTGGAGCTCCTTCAAACTCCACAGACTCAATAAAATCCCACTTCATTTTATTTCTTTCCATTATTTCATGAAGCTCCCTTTCTGCTCCACCAGACCATCCATATGATCCAAATCTGAATGCTAGCTTGTTTGTAATCCTCTTTCTGCCAATCTCATTTAAAGCTGCTGCAACAGGTGGAAATAGCTTGTATTCATAAGTAGGTGCTGCAATAATTATGCCTGCAGATTTAAAAACAGTGGCAATCATTTCACTATCACTTTCTAAAGGCATTTCTAGCTTGTTGTATTTAACCCCTTCTCTTTGAAGTATGCCTTCAACAAAATCAACTGCCCTGGCAGTCATTCCATACATGGATCCCCATAATATAGTAACTTCGTTCTTGCCTGCCCCTTCAGCATATAGGGAAAACCTGTAATAATCATCTATTATTTTTTGGGGATTTTTTCTGTAAACCGGACCATGTCCAGGAGCTATGATGTTAATTTCCAATGTTTTTGCTTTCTCAATTGCCTTTCTTATACTTGATGTAAAGGTTGTCATTACATTAGAATAATACCTGATGCCTTCAAATTCAAAAAATTCAATTTCTTCAGATGTCAGTTCATCATCAAAGCAATGTTCCTCCATCCTTCCAAATGCTCCAAACATATCACAGGAGAATAGAGTTTTTGTATCATGTTCATAGGTATACATGGTCTCTGGCCAGTGAACATTTGGAACTGGATAGAAGCTTAGTACCTTCCCCTTCCCAAGATCTAAGGTGTCTCCTTCCTTAACAACTCTTATCTTGTCTTCACCATAAAAGGAAGAAACCATCTTAGCAGCCCTATCAGTGCATATTACTGTAAAATCATCTTTAACTTTTCTAAAGTTTTCAATCCAGCCAGAATGATCGGGTTCCATGTGATTGACAATTAAATAATCAATGTCTTGTGGATCAATGCCTATTTCCTCCAAGTTTTTGTAAAGGGTTTCAGGTACCCCATCCCAGCCAATTACACCATCAATTATGGCAGTCTTGTCCCCCTGTACAATATAGGAATTAAGCGTAACTCCATTTGCAATCTCCCAAATTCCCTCAAATAATATGTCCTCAACATTCATAGTAAACATATATACTCCCTCTGCAATTTTAAACTTTTTCATAGCTCCACCTCCTTTATATATTTTACCACAAAATGATATGCTTCCTACAATTTCATCATTGTTTTATAAAATATTCTTTGAAACTGCAGATATAAAGACTTCCATTTTAGCAACAGTTTAATTCATGATTGTCCCCCAAAGTATAAAGCTATTGAAGCAGATATCTCTTGTAATATGCACCAGAGAATTGCTCTCTTCCTATTTGATTGTTCATTATGAAATCATTATGACTAAATCTTAATAGGTTCAATAAAGGTTCCTTAGTATGTTGATATGCTATTGATCCTACTTTATTACAATATAATATGTATTAATTATATTGAAATAATAGAATCACATACTATGAGTTTCCTGTAAAGGCTTATACTAATTAATCTTTCCCAGACCAACCATACTCCCCTTTTAGTTCTACAAATCGAACCTTTCCAAATGTTTCCATTTTAATTTGCCCATGGTCTTCCTTGGTAATAAGTTTAAGTTCCTGTAAATGGCGTGGCCCTATTGGAATAACCATCCTGCCTCCATTTGCCAGTTGTTCAACTAACTTATCAGGCAAGACACCTGCTGCTGCAGTTACCATAATCCTGTCATAGGGGGCATATTCTTGCCATCCCTTGCTCCCGTCCCCAACCTTAAAATAAATATTTGAAAAACCCAATTCCTCCAGCCTCTTTTTAGCCTTTTTCATTAATTCTTCAATCCTTTCAACTGTATAAACCTTGGCAGACATTTTTGCAAGAATGGCTGTCTGATAGCCTGAACCTGTCCCAATCTCCAAAACCTTACTATCCTTTTCAGGTGCCAGAAGCCTGGTCATGTACAGTACAAGACTTGGCTGGGAGATTGTTTGTCCAAAACCTATAGGCAAGGGCTCGTCTAGATCTGCATACTTTTTCATAATGCCTTCCACAAAGAAAGAACGATTCAATAAACGAAAGTATCTTTCAAGCTCTTTCAGATCCATTCCTTCTCACCTCAGTTCTCAGTAAACCACAGGGATGGTTATCTTAATTTTCTGCATCAGGCCTGGAATCTGCTTTTAATTTTAACTTTGGTCTAAATGGCGAGGTTTTTAAATACATTGATAGGAGGGATTTTATAGTTTCAAAAACAAAGGCCTTGGTTTCTGAGTCTATACCCTTTATGGTTTTCATGGCTATAACTGCCTTCTTACGCCAATCTTCAGTAAAATCACTGAAATTAACTACACCCATGGATTCAAAAACACCAAAAAGGGTACTCACAAATAGTTCCCTTTTTTCATCATCCAATGACGAAAGCCACTGATTAATTACCATGTTGACATGTTTTGCCCCTCCAGTAATATCCTCTACATACTCAAAATCATCTTTATCAATTACCCATGAAAAGGGATTATGCTGCATTATCCAAAATTCCTTACTTTTTACTACATAATAATCTTCCTGATGATGAAGTAGCATTCCTACTAAAGAGGATTGAGGCAAAGTTTTATGTATCCTTCCCTTAATCTTTTTATATTTTTCACTTGAAAATACCTCTTCCTTAAAACCAGGACCATCATGGCTATAAACTGTTATAATTCTGTCTTGAACTGCTGGATGGCACTCCATGGCAGAAAAAACTGCAATATTTCCTCCCTTAGAATGCCCTCCCACCATTAGCTTATGTGAAAAGCGTTCAGCCACAGCATTCAAGTATGAAAGGCCCTCCAGCTGTGAAGGTATGGGAGAGATAAAGGCCATATTAAAATCTTCCTTCCAGCCGACAATAGTCATGTCTGTACCCCGATAGGCAATATAAGCGGTCTTATCATCAAGCAGATAGGTTATAGCTGCAAATTGCTTCTCATCATCTATATTAACGCTATCTGAATAACAACACATTTTAATGTCCCGAAATCTTGGACTCATCCCCATAGCAATCAAAAACCTGCGATTACTTTCTGGATCCCATGTATTATTCAACATATGTGGGATATACTCTGCCTTTAATAGATCTCCAATTCTTACAGGAGTTTTATCATCTGTAAGCCCAGGTACTATATTGTTAAAATTAAGATAAGCAAATTGAGATAAAACCAAGCTATCTACCGGATTAAACTTGGAACTTTTAAAATCTTCCATCTTTCTTTCAACATAGTCTACAATATTCATGCCTTATCCCTCCCCATATAATTTATACCCATATATTTTATTACAGGAAACAAATTCAATACCCTTGGTTATATGCCAAGGGTATTTTTTCTGTTTTACTTTAAAAGCAGTTCAAGTTTTATTTGCCTATAGCCATATTTAAATCCATTAAAATGTGCTGTAAGCCTATTAATTGATTTTTGATTTCATCATATTTTTTAGATAATATTTCTTCATCCAATATAACATCTGTCTTCTCTATTAGGGCTTCAAATTGATTATATGCTGCTTCTAATTCTTTCTCTATATCAGCCTTAAGCATTGATGGCAAGATTTGCCCCTGGCTAGTTAATTCTACTTCGGACTTTTCTATATTAAAGCTATCTCCTAAGTTTGGTATTATGGTTTCTATGCCATATAACCTTTTGATTTGATCTGATAAGGCTGTGGCAGGTCCTTCTTCTCCATGAACTATAAATATCTTTTTAGGTTTTTTCCTAAACCTTCCTATCCATCTTAGTAAGGTAGGTTGGTCTGCATGGCCTGAAAATCCCTTTAAGTCATAGATTTCTGCCTTAACCTTTATTTCTTCACCTAAAATATTCACCCTTTTTTTCCCATCCAATAGAATCCTGCCTAAGGTTCCTTCTGCCTGATAGCCTACAAATACCAGGGAATTTTTCTCATCCCAAAGGTTGTGCTTTAAATGGTGTCTGATCCTACCTGCTGTTGCCATTCCACTAGATGAGATTATGACCTTAGGAAACTTATATTTGTTTAAGGCCATGGATTCTTCCTGGCTCTTAACATATCTTAAGTTTCCAAATTCAAAGGGATTGTCACCACTAAGCACAAGTTCCCTTGCCTCATCATCAAAGCTACCAGAATTTCTTTTAAAAGCCTCGGTAGCTTCTACTGCCATTGGGCTGTCCACATAAATGGGAATTTTCATATATTCTTCTAGACTAGGATTTTGCTCATAATATTTATTAAGATAATATATAAGTTCTTGAGTCCTGCCTACTGCAAAAGAAGGAATGATAACTGTTCCTCCCTTAAGTACAGTTTTGTTTATTATATCTATCAGCTTTTCTGTACTTTCCTCAATGTTTTCATGTACAGTATCTCCATAGGTAGATTCTATAATCAGATAATCGGCTTCTTCTATAAACTCTGGATCCCTAATTATAGGCCTATTGGGCATGCCTAGGTCTCCAGAAAAGACTATTTTAATCTCTTCACCATCCTCCTTAATCCACATTTCCAGTATGCTGGAGCCTAATATATGGCCTGCATCCCTGAATCTAATTTGTATATTATCATTTATTTTTATCCTTTGGTTGTAAAAGTAGGGTTCAAAATATCTTAAGCTATATTCTGCATCTTCCATTGTATATAGTGGCTCTATAAGTTCTTTACCTGCTCTTTGTCTCTTTCTATTTTCCCACTCCACATCTGCTTCCTGTATTTTAGCACTATCTATTAACATTATTTTACAAAGATCGTAGGTAGGACTAGTTGTAATTATACGACCCCTAAAGCCTTCCTTTACTAGTTTTGGTATCCTACCACTGTGATCTATATGGGCATGGGTTAAGAATAAAAAATCAATCTCCTTTGGGTCATAGGGAAAATCTTCATAATTTAGACTTTCAATTTCCTTATTACCTTGAAACATACCACAGTCTATTAGTATATTATATTTATTAGTTTGCAAAAGATAATTTGAACCTGTTACTATTTTTGCAGCTCCAAAAAACTTAATATTCATGATCCAACCTCCCACTATATTCGCTAATTTTACTATATATGATACTCCCGTATAATTCCATATCCTCTTCTTTATGTGTTTTTTGTTTACCCATATTAATATCTACTCACACAAAGGATAATAGTAAAAATCCCCCTTCCTTCAAAGCGGGATACCTTAATTCTAAAAACTTTATTTAAATATCATGCATTTTTGGTAACGATATTAAAAAAGTAACTGAAATCAATATCATTGCTGTAAGAATGGTCCCTGCCCCTGCTGGGTCACTGATTGTGATACGCATATTTTTCTGATCATCCAGTATAAACTGCAAGGCTTCCACCCCAGAAAGCCCCTCCAGTTTACTCTTCACCCTTTCTATAGCAGATTTTTGTCTTTGGACATAGGCGTCAATCTCAGTTTCATCCCCACGTAAATAGCTACTTATAGCCTGCCAAATAATGGCCCATCTGCCTTCAAGAGCAATGGCATTGCTAGGTCCTTTTGGTATATTCTTTATATATTCCTTTCTTTTAATTATGTCTTTCAAGGTATTATGCATCAGTGGATCCTTAATCCTAGTTTCCGACAAATGAGC